>Ga0209717_1002091_pt1 | contig 19905 bp, 14 predicted proteins | sample AD_UKC048_MetaG_FD_184418 | JGI IMG/M metagenome (GOLD analysis project Ga0209717, IMG submission 184418) | Active sludge microbial communities of municipal wastewater-treating anaerobic digesters from USA - AD_UKC048_MetaG (SPAdes) (version 2) | ecosystem: Engineered > Bioreactor > Anaerobic >... | reverse complement strand
GGAGTTAACCGGCGAGCGCAGCGAGTCCGGTCACCCGCCGCTACCGCCCGGTGACCGGCGAGCGCCAGCGAGCTCGGTCACCCGCCGTACCGGCCCGCGGAGTTAACCGGCGAGCGCAGCGAGCTCGGTCACCCGCCGTACCGCCCGGTAACCGGCGAGCGCCAGCGAGCTCGGTCACCCGCCGTACCGGCCCGCGGAGTTAACCGGCGAGCGCAGCGAGTCCGGTCACCCGCCGCTACCGCCCGGTGACCGGCGAGCGCCAGCGAGCTCGGTCACCCGCCGTACCGGCCCGCGGAGTTAACCGGCGAGCGCCAGCGAGTCCGGTTGAACCCGCGGGAGCGATCGCCGCGCGAAGCGTCGGCGATCGCCTAACGCTTTCCCTGATCGTAAATCTCGCCCGCGGCCTTCGGCCCCACGGACTTGCCGGCGAATACGACGAGCGCCACGATGGTCAGCACGTAGGGTAGCGCGTAGAACACCTCGAGCGGCAAGGACGCCAATATCTTGATGTCCTTGGCGTAGTACGACAGCGTCTGGGAGAAGCCGAAGAACATGCCTGCGCCGAGGACGCCCCAGGGGTTCCACTTGCCGAATACGAGCGACGCTAGAGCGATGAAGCCGGTGCCGTGGATGGAGGTGACCGTGTACTGGATATCCTGGGTCAGTACCATCGTCGCCCCGGCCAATCCGGCGAAGGCGCCGGAGGCGATGACGCCTGCGTAGCGCATCGCGTAGACGTTGATGCCCATCGACGCGGCCGCTTGGGGATGCTCGCCGCAAGAGCGCAGGCGGAGCCCGAACGGCGTCTTGAACACGACGAACCAGGTGACGACGACGAGCGTGATCGCGAGGTAGAACGTCGGGTACATCTCGTAGAATAGCATCGGCCCGATGATCGGTATCTTGGATAGGATCGGAACCGTCACCTTGCGCAGACCGTAGCTGAACGCGCGAGTGCGCTGCTGGTTGAACAGGATCTGGCAGAGGTAAATGGTCAGACCGCTCGCCAGTATGTTCAGCGCCGTGCCGGAGATGATCTGGTCGGCCTTGAGATGGATGCTCGTGAACGCGTGCAGGAGCGAGAACAGCATGCCGGCCGCGATGCCGGTCAGGAGGCCGAGCCACGGGGCCATCGCCGTAACCGGTTCAAGCACGACCGTGACCGACGCGCCGGCGAAGGCTCCGACCATCATGATGCCCTCGAGCGCTATGTTCGTCACGCCCGAGCGCTCGCTGAACAGGCCGCCGAGGGCGGCCATGACTATGGGCGCGCCGAACATCAGCGCTATCGGGAACATCTCTAGGATCATGCCGAGGTTCATACGCCCGCCTCCTCGCCGGTAACGGGTAGCGAGGACGCTTTGTCGCGCCTCAGTCTGAGCATAGCTATCAGGCGCTCCAATCCGTATTTCATGGCCACGAACAGGACGATCGACGCCTGGATGATGCCGCCGATCTCCTTCGGGATGCCGTTCGACTGCATCAGCGGACCGGCGGCCTTGAGCATGCCGAACAGGAGGCCCGCGAGCAGGATACCCAGCGCCTGGTTCGAGCCGACGAGCGCCACGGCCATGCCGTCGAAGCCGTAACCCTCGGCCGCCGACAGCGCCCTACCGAAGTTGAAGGTGCCGGTGGTGATCACCGCGCCGGCGAGTCCGGCGAAGGCGCCGGCTATCATCATCGACAGCACGATGTTGCGGTTGACCTTCATGCCGGCGTACTTGGCCGCGTCCTTGTTATAGCCGACGGCCCTGAGACCGTAGCCGAAGGTCGTCTTCTCGATCACGAACCAGTAGACGACGATCGCGATCAACACCGGTATGAAGCCCCAATTCAGGCGGGACCCGTTCGTTATGGACTCGAGCCAGGGATCCTTGAGCAAGGCCGACTGCGGGAACGGGGCCGTCTTGACCTTGTCGAACGAGCCGAACACGTTAAGGATGAGGAGGTTGTTCATATGCAGGGCCACGTAGTTGAGCATGATGGTCACGACGACCTCGTGCACGTTGAAACGCGCCTTCAGGTAACCCGGGATCGCTCCCCACAGCGCGCCCGCTGCCATGCCGGCGACGAGCACGAGGGGAATATGGATGAAGGCCGGCGCCTTGACCAACAGCGCCACGGTGGTAGCCGCCAGCGAGCCGATCATCAGCTGGCCCTCGGCGCCGATATTGAACAGGCCGGTACGGGCAGCGAAGCCGAAGCACAGGGCCGTCAGGATGATAGGCATGGCCTGGATGACCAGCTCGCCTATGTAGCGCGGGTTGAACGATCCCCTGGCGACGTTCAGGCCGGTCAGGCCCTGTAGCATCGCGTTGAACATGACGAGGGGGCTCTTGCCGGTGATCATGACGACCACCGAACCGACCACGAAGCCGAGCAGCACCGCGACGATCGGTACTAAGAGCGCGTCGCCCTTCCTCGCGTCGCCTAGTTTTCTGTTTGCCATGTTAACCGGCCTTCCTGACCGAGCCGGACATCATCAGGCCGAGCTCGTTCTCGTCGGTCTTGTCGGCGTCGACCACGCCGACGATCTCGCCGCCGTAGATGACCGCGATCCTGTCGGACACGTCGAGTATCTCGTCCAGCTCCAGCGAGGCGAGCAGGATCGCCTTGCCCTTGTCGCGCTCGGCGACGATGCGCTTATGGATGTATTCGATAGCGCCCACGTCGAGGCCGCGCGTCGGCTGCGCTATGACGAAGGCGATGGGCGACCGGTCGATCTCGCGCGCGAGTATCGCCTTCTGCTGGTTGCCGCCCGACATCGAGCGGGCCTTGGTATCGGCGCCGCGCCCGGAGCGCACGTCGAACTCGTCGATCAGGCGTTCGGCGTTCTTGCGTATGGCGCCGTAGTCCAGGATGCCGTGCCTCGAGAACGGCTCGGAGCCATAGGAATGGATGACCATGTTCTCGTCGAGCCTGAAGTCGAGCACGAGACCGTGGCGATGCCTATCCTCGGGGATATGGCCGAGCCCGCTGTCGAGCCGCTGCTTGACCGGCAGGTCGGTGATGTCGACGCCCCGGACCGTCACGGAGCCTGACTCGATGGGCGCAAGGCCGGTCAGGGCCTGGATCAGTTCGGTCTGGCCGTTGCCATCGATGCCGCACAGGCCGAGAATCTCGCCCTCGCGCACGCTCAGCGACAGGTTCTTGACGCCCAGGAGGCCCTTGGCGTTCTTGACGCATAGATCCTTGATATCGAGGACGACCTCGCCCGGATGGGAGGGGCCTTTGTCGACCGAGAAGCTGACTTCGCGCCCGACCATCATCTCCGCCATGCTCGCCTCGCTGGTCCCGGCGACCGGCACGGTACCGATCAGCTTGCCGCGCCTGAGCACGGTGCAGGTATCGGCGACCGCCTTGATCTCCTTGAGCTTGTGGGTGATCAGGAGGATGGTCTTGCCCTCCTCGACGAGCCGACGCATGATGCCCATCAGCTCGTGGATCTCCTGCGGCGTCAGTACCGCGGTAGGCTCGTCGAAGATCAGGATCTCGGCGTCGCGGTAGAGCATCTTGAGGATCTCGACCCGCTGCTGCATGCTCACGCTGATGTCCTCGATCTTGGCGAAGGGGTCGACGTCCAGGCCGTAGAGCTTCGACAGCTCGGCGACCTTGACGGCCGCGCTCTTTATATCGAGCACGGGCCCCTTCTTTGGCTCGAGGCCGAGGATGATATTCTCGGTCACCGTGAAATTATGTACGAGCTTGAAATGCTGATGCACCATGCCGATGCCCAGCTCGTTGGCTACGTTCGGATCGCTGATGCGGACGGTCTCCCCGCGGATCCGGATGCTGCCTCCGTCGGGCGAATACAGCCCGAATAGGATGCTCATCAGCGTCGATTTACCGGCGCCGTTCTCGCCCAGAAGGGCATGGATGCTGCCCTTCTCTACCTGGAGCGTCACGTCGTCGTTAGCGCGGATGCCCGGGAAGTCTTTGACGATATTGAGCATCTCGATGATGAACGCCATCGCGTGCCCCCATTGTGTCATCTGGGATTCTTCCGCGCCGGGATCACCCGCGCGGGTCATACAGAATACTATAAATAAAGCTCTTTGGGAAGGAACCGTCGGGCGACCGGCGGACGACGCGCCGCGCCTTCGTCATAGAAACGAAGAGCGGCCCAGTAGCCGCGGCGAGCGCACCATCGGTACGCCTGTCGCGCCACTAGCCGCTCACGTGACGGATACCGTCGGCGCTACCCGGCGCCCGGAGGCGACGGATAGCGCGATAGGGAGGCGAATTACTTCGCGGGGATTTCCGAGACGACGAGCTCGCCGGAGGCGATCTTCTTGGCGTACTCGTTGACGGACGCGACGATGTCGGCCGACAGGTTCGGGTTCTCGTTCGGGATGCCGACGCCGTTGTTCTTCAGGGAGAACACGAGGGTCTGGCCGCCGGGGAACTGGCCAGCCAGGGTCATCTTCGCGACCTCGTAGGCGGCCACGTCGACGCGCTTCATCATCGAGGTCAGCACGGCGGACTTGTCGCCGTATAGGCCGTCGGAGTACTGGTCCTTGTCGACGCCGATAGCCCAGCGGACGTCGCCCTTCTCCGAGCGCTCCTTGGCTTCCTTGATCATGCCGTTGCCGGTGCCGCCGGCCGCGTGGAAGATGATGTAGGCGCCAGCGTTGAACTGCTTCTGCGCGAGGGCCTGGCCCTTATCCGGGGCGCCGAAATCGCCGGCGTAGTCGACGAGGATCTTGGCCTCGGGGTAGACGGCCTTGACGCCCTGCTCGAAACCGGCCTGGAACTTCTCGATGAGCGGGAACTGCATGCCGCCGATGAAACCGACGACCTTCTTGCCGTCGGCCTTGGCCTTGAGGCCGGTCGCGACGCCGACGAGGTAGGAACCCTCGTGCTCGGCGAAGACGGCGCAGACCACGTTCGGCTTCTGCACGCTGGAGTCGTCGATGATCATCAGCTTCTGCTGCGGATACTTCTCGGCGACCTCGCCCATGGCGTTGGCGAAGAGGAAGCCGGGCGCGACGATCAGGTCGAGCTTCTCGTCGGCGAAGGTGCTGAGGTTCGGCACGTAGTCGGCCTCGGCGCCGGACTGGAGATACTTATAGTCGGTTCCCTTGACGAGACCATTCTCCTCGCCGAAACGGATGACGCCTTCCCAGGTCCCCTGGTTGAAGGACTTGTCATCGATACCGCCGAGATCGGTTACGAGGCCGACCTTGAACACCGGCTTGGCGGCGACCGGAGCGGCCTTCTCTTCCTTGGCGCAACCGGTGAAGGCGAGCGCGGCGATGAGAAGCACGGCGAAGAAAGTTCGATACTTCATACTAACTCCTTTACTTTTTCGCTATCGCGAAAATGTGGAACTCGATAGTAACCCCTTACGCGATTCAGTGCAAGTCGGTATTACACCTTTTTGAGCGTATCGCGAGCGCCGTATCAGCGCAATACGGCCACGAAATCGGCCAAGGCCTGGTCGTTCGAGGGCACGACGATCTCGCCGGAGGTGACGCGCCTGGCCAGGTCGGAGAGCGTCGTCACGGCGTCCGCCGGTAGGCCGGCGGCGACGTAGCCGACTCCGCCCTCGGCGAGTCCGAAGGTGCGATAGCCGCCCGGGATCCTGACGCCGGCGACGAGCTCCTGGCCGAGCGCGTAGACGGCCCTATCGACCCGCTTGAGCATCGAGGTGACGACGAGCTTGGACAACTGGGCGTCCGCGGCTGAGCCGGACGAGGCCAGGATGGCCGCCTGATCCGAATCGACGCCGATGGCCTTGGCGTCGAAGCGGCCGGCCGCCTCGAACACGCCGCGGCCCGAGGCGCCGGCGGCGTGGAAGATCACCTTCGAGTTGACGCGCAACAGCATGGAAGCCATCTCGGCGCCGCGGGCCGGATCGTCGAAGCCGCTCGCGTCCCTGGCCACGAACGCCGAGACGACGCGGCCTGGAGCCCTGAGGGCCGGGTTGATAAAAGCGGCCCCGGCCGTGTAGCCGGCCAGGAAGCGCCGTATCATCGGCGTGTCCATGCCTCCGACGAAGCCGACGCGGGCGTCGGGCCCGGCCGCGGCGGCCAGGAGACCGGCGTAGGCCCCGACCAGGAACGAGCCCTCGTGCTCGGCGAAGTCGACGCAGGTCACGCTCGAGGAGGCGTTCAGATCGGGCACGGTGCCGTCGATGATGACGAAATGCGTTTCAGGATAATCGCTGGCGACCGAGCCGATGGAATCGGCGAACAGGAAGCCTACGGCTATCACCAGGTCCCGGCCGTCCTCGGCCAGGCTGCGCAGGAGCTGCTCGCGGTCGACGCCGCCATGCTTTGACTCGAGCACCCGGATGTCGAGCGCGTCGCCGAAGTCGGCGTCCGGGTCGCCCTCGATGCGGCCGCCGGAGTCCCGGGCCAGCATCGCGAGGCCGTCGTAGGCCGAACGGTTGAACGATGCGTCGTCGCGGCCGCCGATGTCGAAGACCATGCCTATCGTCGGTTTGGCTCGCTTGGCGGTGGCGACGGCGCGATCGTTACCGCCGCAGGACGACAATGCCAGGGTCAGGGCCAGCGCGATGGCTACGAGACGGCGATGCTTCATGGCGTTCCTCCGCGGACAGTATAACCCGTTTCAGGCCGTAGCTGGCGACTAAAGCGACCTACTCGGGCAGCTCGCTGACGATGGCCACGCCCGACGACGCGCCGAGCCGATCGGCACCGGCGTCGAGCATCTGGATGGCGTCGTGGTAGCTGCGGATGCCTCCCGAGGCCTTGACCTTGAGCCGGTCGCCGACGGCCTTCTTCATGAGCCGCACGTCGTCGGCGCTGGCCCCGCCGGTGCCGAAGCCGGTGCTCGTCTTGACGAAGTGCGCCCCGGCCCTGGCCGCCGCCTCGCAGGCCTTGACCTTCTCCGGGTCGGTCAGGTAGCAGGTCTCGATGATCACCTTGACCGTCGCTTTGCCGGCCGCCTTGACCACCATGCGGATGTCCTCCTCGACCTCTTTCCAGTCGCCCGCCTTGGCCGCCCCGAGGTTGATGACCATGTCGACCTCCTCGGCGCCCTGCTTGACGGCGAGGGCGGCCTCGGCGGCCTTGGTCTCGGTGGCGTTCGCGCCCAGCGGAAAGCCTATCACGGTACAGACGAGCACCTTCGAGTTCTGGAGCTCCTTGGCGCAGAGCGGCACCCAGCGCGGGTTGACGCAGACGCTGGCGAAGCCGTTGGCCTTGGCCTCGACGCACAGCTCGCGTACCTGCTGCTCGGTGGCTATCGCCTTCAAGAGGGTGTGATCGATCGTCTTGGCGATGGTCGCCTTGGTCCATTCCTTGCTCATGTCGTCTCCTTGGCTTATATCTCGAAGCATCGCGCCAGGTAGTCCCGGCGGGTGGCGACGAGCTCGACGAGCTCCGCCAGCATGGTTGTATTGGCCTTATCGGCTATCGGGAACACGAAACGCTCCGTCTCGTCGCAATACCGACGCACGAAGGCCGTATCGGTGGTGTAGCCCAGCGATATCATGTTGCTGATCCTGTCGGCGCTCTTGAGTACGAGAGCCCGCGGACTACCGTACTCCAGGATACGCGCCAGGAATTCCTGCTTGTTCTCGACCGCGCGCCTGGTCACCTCGAGCACGAGCTGGTAGACTTCCTGGCTCTCCTCGTCTATCTCGAGGATGCGCTCGCGGTCGAAATCGGGTACGTCCTCGACGAGGTCGTGGATGACGGCCGCCTTGAGTAGCACCGAGTCGATGTAGCCGTAATCCATCAGGATGGCGAAGGTGTCTATCTGGTGGCGGAACATGTTGCCGCCAGAGCGGCGCTGCTTACCTATGAGCGCGGTGGCCAGCTGGATATAGGGCGCCAGGTGCATGCTCTTGAGGCGTATCATCTCCTCCTCGGCCATCGTCGCGGCCCGCGGAGGCTTCGCCGCGGGGCGAAGTGGCCGCCCCTTCCTATCCATCCGACCTCCTACGCCAAGTCCGCCAGGTACTTCTCGAGCTTCGCGGCCCGTATCTCCGCCTCCCTAAGCTTCTGGCGCTCCTTCTCCACGATATCGGCTGGAGCGCTCGATACGAAGGCCTCGTTGGCCAGCTTGGCCCGGGTACGCTCGGCATATTGGCGCTCCTTCTGGGCCTCCTTCGAGAACCGCGCCGCCAACTGGGCGACGTCGACCGCTTCCCGGGCGTACACGTATACCTCGAAGTCCCGGCCGGCCAGGGCGAGCGCGCCGGCGGCCTTGGCCGACACATACTCGATGCCCGAGGCGCCGGCGAGCATGGCCGCGAGCCCGGCGTTGCGGCGTATGAACTCGCCGCCGTCGAAGCCATCGTCGAAGCGCAGCGCCAGCCTGAGGCGCTGCTCCGGCGCTATGCCGAACTCGCTCCTGAGGCTGCGGACCAGCGTGACCAGCTCCTTGAGGGCGGCGAAGCGCGCCAGGAGCTCGGGATCGGAGGCGGCGCAGGCCGGGTCGCCGTCGGGATAGGGCTTGGCTATCAGGCGCCCGCGAGCGTTCGGTAGCTTGCCGTAGATCTCCTCGGTGACGAAGGGCAGGAAGGGGTGCAGGAGCGCCAGCGATTCCTCGAGGACGCCGAGCAGCACAGTCACCGCCCGGTCCTTCTCGGCGTCGGAATCCGACCTGGTGGACAGCTTGGTCGCCTCGACGTACCAGTCGCAGAAGTCGTTCCAGAAATACTCGTAGGCGGCTCCGGCGGCGTCGTTGAAGCGGTACGAGGCGAGGGCCTCGCGTATCTGCGACGCGGCCGAGCGCAGCCTGGCGCGAATCCACAGGTCCGCGTCGTTCAGGGCCGGCTCGGCGACCAGCTCTCGGCCCTCGAGGTTCATCAGGATGTAGCGACTGGCGTTCCAGACCTTGTTGGCGAACTTGCTGCCGAGCTTGAAGTCGTCCTTGTTGATCAGGATGTCCTGGGTCGAGGTATAGAGGAAGGCCAGCGTGAAGCGCAGGGCGTCCGCGCCGTACTCGTCGACGATCTCGAGCGGGTCGATGCCGTTGCCCAGCGACTTACTCATCTTGCGGCCCTGCTTATCGCGCACCAGCGTGGTCATGCAGACGTCGCGGAACGGTACCTGGCCGGTGAACTCGAGGCCGGCCATGATCATCCTGGCCACCCAGAAGAAGATGATGTCGAAGCCGGTCAGGAGCGTCGAGGTCGGGTAGTACTTCCTGAGGTCCGCGGTCTCGGTGGGCCAGCCGAGCGTACTGAAGGGCCAGAGCCAGCTACTGAACCAGGTGTCGAGCACGTCCTCGTCCTGGGCCAGCTCGGTCGACTTGCAGAAGGGGCACTCGAGCGGCTCCTCGCGGGCGACGACGTCCTTGCCGCAGTGGGCGCAGTGCCAGGCCGGGATGCGATGGCCCCACCACAGCTGGCGGCTGATGCACCAGTCGCGTATGTTCGTCAGCCAATTCTCGTAGGTGTTCTCCCAGCGCTGGGGGTAGAAGCGCACGTCTCCGGCTCGCCAGGCGGCGAGCGCCTTGTCGGCCAGCGGCTTCATCCTGACGAACCACTGCTTGGACAGGAAGGGCTCGACGACCGAGTGGCAGCGGTAGCAGTGGCCGACCGCGTGGGTGATAGGCTCCTTCTTGATGAACAGGCCGAGGGCCTCGAGGTCGGCGACGACCAGCTCGCGCGCGTCCTTGGCCTTGAGCCCGCGGTACTTCTCGGGGCAGGTATCGTTGAGCGTGCCGTCCGGGTTGAGGATATTGACGCGCGGCAGGTCGTGCCTTCTGCCGACCTCGAAGTCGTTCGGGTCATGGGCCGGCGTAATCTTGACGAGGCCAGTGCCGAACTCGCGGTCGACGTAGGCGTCGGCGACCATGGGGATGACGCGGTCGGTCAGCGGCAGCCTGAGCTTGGCGCCGGCCAGCGCCTGGTAGCGCTCGTCGTCCGGGTGGTAGGCGACGGCCGTGTCGCCGAGCAGGGTCTCGGGCCGCGTGGTCGCTATCTCTATGTGGGTCGGGCCGCCGGCCGGAGGGTCGACGATCTCGTAGCGTATGTGGTACATGGCGCCCGCCTCGTCGGCGTGCTCGACCTCGTCATCGGACAGCGCGGTGCCGCAGGACGGGCACCAGTTGACCAGGTACTCGCCCTTATACACGAGGCCGCGCTCGTACAGCGTCACGAACACCTCGCGCACGGCCTTGGACAGGCCGTCGTCGAGCGTGAAGCGCTCGCGCCCCCAGTCGCAGGAGGAGCCTATCTTTTCTAGTTGCTTCTTGATCACGTCGTGGTGCTCGTTCGTGACCTTCCAGGTCTCCTCCACGAACTTCTCGCGGCCGAGCTCTCGGCGGTCTATCCCCTGGGCGCGCAGTTTCTTCTCGACGACGTGCTGGGTGGCGATACCGGCGTGGTCGGTGCCCGGCAGCCAGAGCGTCGGCTGGCCGTTCATGCGGTGGAAGCGCACGAGTATGTCCTGCATCGAGTTGTTCAGGCCGTGGCCCATGTGCAGTACGCCGGTTACGTTCGGAGGGGGAATGACGACGACGAACGGCTGTTTCCCATTGGGCGCGACGGGCTTGAAATGCCCTTCAGCCTGCCAGGCCTCGTAGACGCGGTCCTCGAATTCCTTTGGGTCGTAGGCCTTGGCCAGTTCGACGGCTTTCATGGGTAGGTGCCTCCGATGCTTCTCGTAGCGGATACTGTACCAAAAAGCTGGCGGCTGTGCAAAGGCCCGAATCGTGGTATCGTATTCGCGCCCGAATAAAGGAGTCTCAATGAATGCGATCGATCAATACGCCAGGCTCGTGGTCCGAGTCGGCGTCAACCTACGGAAAGGCCAGACCCTCGTCGTCAGTTCGCCTATCGAATGCGCCGACTTCGCCCGCTCGATCCAGAAGGAAGCCTACGAGGCCGGCGCCCGCGAGGTGGTCTTCCGCTGGAACGACGAGAAGTCGGCCCGCGTCACCTACGACCTGGCCCCGGACGAGATCTTCGACGAGTCGCCCGAGTGGCTACGGGTCTTCTCCGACGGCTACGCCGACGCCGGGGCCGCCTTCGTCAGCATCGCCGCTTCCGACCCCGAGTTGATGAAGGGCGTCGACCCCAAGCGTATCAGCCGCAAGAACAAGGCCAACAACGTGGCGCTCGAGCACTACCGCTCCCGGCTGATGAGCAACCGCAACGCCTGGTGCGTCGCGTCGGTGCCGACCGAGGCCTGGGCCCGCAAGGTCTTCCCGGGCAAGTCCGGCCCCGAGGCCATGGAGGCCCTCTGGGACGCTATAGCCAAGACGGTCCGCGTCGACCAGGCCGACCCGGTCGCCGCGTGGCGCGCCCACCAGGCCGCTCTGAACGCCAGGCTCGCCTTCCTGAACGGCCACGCCTTCAAGGCCCTGCGCTACCGCAACGCGGCCGGCACCGACCTTACGATAGCCCTGCCTGCCGGCCACGTCTGGTTCGGCGGCGGGGACGATATCGTCGGCGCCGCCGAGACCTACGCCTTCGTGGCCAACATGCCCACCGAGGAGGTCTTCACGATGCCGCGCCGCGACGGCGCGAACGGCAGGATCGTCAGCACCATGCCCCTCAACTACAACGGCAACCTGGTCGAGGACTTCTGGTTCCGCCTCGAGGACGGCGTCGTCGTCGACTTCGGCGCGAGGAAGGGCGCCGAGGTGCTCAAGGAGATGCTCGACACCGACGAAGGCGCGCGCAGGCTCGGCGAGGTGGCCCTCGTGCCCTACGAGTCGCCGATCTCGAGGATGGGCATCCTGTTCTATAACACGCTGTTCGACGAGAACGCCTCGTCCCACTTCGCCCTCGGCAAGGCCTACCCGACCTGCATTGCCGGAGGCCCCGAGATGAGCAAGCAGGAGCTGCTCGCCGCCGGCGTCAACGACTCGCTGATCCACGTCGACTTCATGGTCGGTTCCAAGGATCTCGAGATAGTCGGCGTGATGGCCGACGGCTCCGAAGTCCCCGTCTTCACGAACGGTAACTTCGCGCTATAGCGAGCGCGGCGCTATAGCGAGCGCGGCGCGACCCGGCGCGCTAGGCCGGGTCGCGCTCCCCGATGGCGTTCAGGTAGCGCAGGGCGGCCCCGTCGTCGGGGATGGTCGCCAGTACCTGGCTGAATAGCGTGCGGGCGTCGCCGAGGCGGTGCTCATGGAAGGCTTCGATGCCGCGCTCGAAGGCCGCTCGGGTCAGGTCCTTCCTGGAACGCAGCTCGTCCGGGTCGCCCTCGTAGATATCGAAGACCGACACCGGCTCGACCTTGCCCTTGACCCTGACCTTGCCGATGAAGCGCATCCTGAACGCGGTCGGGTCGCTCAGCTCCTTGAGCACGCACTCGCTCGCGGCGATGCCCAAGCCGTATTCCTTGGAGACGCCCTCGAGACGGCTGGCCACGTTGACCGCGTCGGAGACGACCGTGCCGTCCATGCGCCGGCTCTCGCCTATCGTGCCGAGCATCAGGCGGCCGGCGTGCATGCCCACGCCGACCCGGATAGGCTTCCGCCCCTGGGCCTCGCGTTCCAGGTTGTAGGCCGCCACCCTCGCCTGTACGTCGAGGGCGCAGCGCAGGGCCGGCTCGGCCCCGCCCGGGAACAGGGCCATGAAGCCGTCGCCCAGGTACTTGTCGATGAAGCCGCCGTGGTCCCTGACGGCCGGCCCCACCCTGGCCAGGTATTCGTTGATGAACGAGAAGGTGGCCTCGGGCGTCGAGTCCTCGGCCATCCTGGAGAACGAGCGAACGTCGACGAAGAGCACGGCCATCTCCTCGGAACTGGAGTCGCCGAGCTCGATCTCCTCGAGGCTGCGCTTTTTAAGGAAGCCGAGGAACTCCTTCGGGACGAAGCGCTCCATCGACTTGTTCACCCTGGCCAGGTCGTCGGACAGGGCCTCGGCCGCGGAGAAGGCGCCGGCGTAGCGCCGCGTCAGGATCAGCGACAGCGCGAAGAGGAAGGCGAGCATGCCGACCTGGGACGCGAAGGCGCCGTGGACGACGCCGGCCGTGACGAATATGTCGTAGACCGCCGTGCCGAAGATGGCCAGGAACCCGAGGCCGAACAGCCCGGCGCCCGGACGCTTCCTCGCGACGGCCAGGGCTATGGCGACGGCGCAGGCCAGGCCGACGGCCAGGGCGCAGGCCTGGAAGGCCGGTAGCGCCAGCGACGTCAGCCTGGTCGGCGCGACGATCACGAAGAGCGCGTAGGCGGCCGACGCCGCGACCGCCCCTATCGTCGCCCAGCGCGGGAACTCGCCGGGGAAGGTCGCCCGTACGAAGGCGGCTACGCAGGCGACCGCCGCGGTGAAGCTCAAGTAGCCGAGCGCGAACAGGGTCCTGAAGCCGAGCGAGGGGAAAATGGAGACGAGGTAGAACTCGTCGTACAGGAGCACGCGGACGGCGAGCGTGACGCACAGGAGCCCGAACCAGAGAGCCGCGCGCTCCTTGCGCCGAAAGGCGAAGAGGCCCAGGTAGTAGGCCCCCATCACCAGGATGGCGCCGCACATGAACAGTTCGTAGGCCACCGCCCGCTCACGCTCGCGCGCGACGGCGGCCAGGTCGCCGAACGCGAGACTGGCGTGGGTGCCGCCCGAGCGGTCGCTAAAATTCGACACGTGCAGCACGAGCTCGAGGCGCCCCGTCTCGTCGGCCTCGAGCGGCGAGACGAGCGAGCGCCAGGCCGGTTCCTCGTCGGCGGCCGTACGCGCGGGCCGGCCGTGGGCCTGGACCAGGCGACCGCCCGCGTAGAGCGACGCGGCGCTCTGGAAAGCCGAGGCCTTGAGCCCGTAGCGCCGGCCGGGCTCGAGCCCGACGAGGCTCAGCTGCAGGGTCGCGTAGCCGACCGAGTCGAAGCCCGGCCCGTAGCTCGTCCAGAGGGCGGGCATCGGTACGTAGGCGTCGGGTAGCGGCGCCTCCCCGACCTCGAATGCCGCCGGATCGACGAAGCGGTTCCAGTAGATGGCCCAGGAGGCGTCGAGGCGCACGGCTTCGGTCAGGTCCACCGCCGTCAAGTCGACGACGGCCGACGATGGCGACGACGATGGCGACGGCGATGGCGATGGCGACGGCCAGGCGGACGCGACCGCGAGAATCGCCGCGACTAGGGATACGGCTTTTTTGATGCTCATCGGGGATCGACTATATCACCTGCCGAGTCGCTTCGCAACGAACGCCGGCCCGGCGCCCGGTCAGGCCAAGGGCAGCGCCGGGGCCGGCTCGTCCTTGAAGCGCTTCGTCACGTCGATGAAGTCGTCGATGCGCTCGAACAGGATATCGACGAGGCGCGGTTCGAAGGCGCCGCCGGATTCTTCCTTAAACAGGGCCAATACCTTCTCGAGCGGCCAGGCGTCCTTGTACACGCGCTTGGTGAACAGCGCGTCGAACACGTCGCAGAGCGAGACGATACGCCCGGACAGACTGATATCGGCGGCCACCTTGCCGAGCGGATAGCCCTTGCCGTCCCAACGCTCGTGGTGCTCGAGCGCAATGATGGCGGCGGCGCGCAAGAGGGGGCGCGTCGACGTGCTGAGTATCTCCTTGCCGATGACGGTGTGGCGCTTCATCACCTCGCGCTCGTCGTCGGTCAGGAGGCCCGGCTTGGACAATATCGAGTCGGGGATCGCTATCTTGCCCACGTCGTGCATCGGCGCCGCGGCCGTGATGATGTCGACCTCCTCCGCGGACAGCCCGTAGGCCTTAGAGAGTATCCTCGCGTACTCGCCGACGCGGATCACGTGGTAGGCGGTCTCGCGGCTACGGCTCTCCACCACCTCCGACAGGGTCCAGAGGATCTCCTTCTGGGTCTTGGCCATCTCCTCGTTCAACTCGCGCAGGCGGTTCTCGGCGGCGGTACGTTGGGCGACCTCCTGCCTGAGCGCCGCGGTCCGCTGCCTGACCCAAAACTCCAGCTCATCGTTGCTGGCCGCCAGGTCGCGGGCGTCGCGCTTCTGGCCGGAGATATCGTTGAACACGAGCAGCTTCCAGGCGTTCAAGCGATCGCCTGGCGAACTCGAGGCGACGGTTATCCTGTAGCTGCGGCTCGGCGCGCCGTCGCGGTCGGGCAGGTCGAGCTCGGTCTCGGCCTCGGGAAAGCTGAGAGCGGCGGAGACCTCGGGGGGCCATCGCTCGAACAGGGAGCGGGCCGGCTTTCCTATAATATCCGCTGAGCCGGCGCCGAGCAGCGTTTGGCCGGCGGAGTTGCAGTCGACGACCTTCTCGTCCTTGCCGAGCACGAACACGGGGTCGAGCAGCGTGTCCATGACCGCGTGCCTCGCGTTGTCGAGCGGGCCGATCAGGCGCTCGCCGAACAGGCCGTAGACGACCAGCAGGTTGCGCAACGTGGCCCACAGGGGCGACGACAGGACGCTCCCGCTACGCGCGCTTGTGACTACGGCCGCCAGGGTCGTGCCGAGCTGCACCAGGAAACCCGCCAGCACGATCACGATGCCGGGGGAACGGCGGAGCCCCTTGGAGGCAGCGCGCGAAGCCAGGACGACGCAGGCGGCTATGAACAGGGCGTAGCCATAGAACAGCAGGCCCTTGGTGAATACCGACGGCACGGCCGCGAGCTGGGTGAACGGCAGGACGCTGCCGCCGACCTTCTCGTACAGGAAGCCCGGGAAGCCGAAGATGGCCGCTATGGCGCCGACGAGGCCCAGCGCCGCCGGTATGTACAGCGCGGCGAACAACGCCGAGCCGTGCCTGGAGCCGACCGGATCCACGTAGGCTCGAGCGAACAGCAGGATGGACGCATCGGTCGCCACTATCAGCGGCCAGTGTAGCGCGTCCCAGACCAGTTTGGCGGCCGTCGTCGAGGCCATCACCTCGAGCAGGAAGGTCGCCGCCCAGGCCGCCTCGAGCGCGAGCACCGCCACGAACCAGGTTACCTCGTCCCTGCGCTTGCCGTTGAGCAGGGCGATGAGGACCAGCCCGAGGGAGAATCCGCCGGAAGCGACGTAAGGGAACAGGGTAAGCATGTCGACGGAGAACAAACTACGCATCGTCGCTAAAGGTAGCGGATCGCCGGTCGATCCGCAAGCCTCGAGCGGCCCGTCTTCACGCCCCTCCGTTGCCGCCGTACCGAGAGCGGGGTATACTATATCCGGTAACTCGGCCGTTCATGACTACGGCCCAACCCAGGAGGATTCATATGGCGGAGAAGAGCAAGCAAGCCAAGGAACCGAAGAAGAAAGCCCAGAAGACGCTACTGGAGAAGCGCAAGGAGAAGCGGGAGAAGGCCGCCTCGAAGCACGAAGAATAGCTTTTCTTGCGAGGCGAGACGTCTGCGTCGTCGCGCCGCGGGACGCTGCCCTCGACGTACAGGAGTACGCCTTCGCTCCCATCCGGCGTCGCGCCTCGCATCCACCCTTGTCTCGCAAGAAACGGCTGAGTAGATACGCGGCGAGGCGTCTGCGTCGTCGCCCCGCCGGACGTTCCGCTCGACGTAGAGGAGCGCGCCAACGCTCCCATTCGGCGTCGGAGAGACGAATCAATCAAGTACGACCGCGTCCGCATGAGTCCAAGTCAGCGCCCAGGCATTCCAGCTCACGTTCCGGCGACTCCGCATCACGTCTTTGCGATGATGTAGCACGGATTCATGCTTGAGCATCACATTCCGGCGACTCCGCATCATGTCTTTGCGATGATGTAGCACGGATTCATGCTTGAGCATCACGAACCTGGCATAGCGCGGCTGGGTTTTGCCTTACTGCATCTATGCATCGTCCTTGAGTAGGTCGAACCAGGCATTAAGCGCTATATCCTAATAACTAAGTATCACGTACTCGTCACGGTGCATCACGTACTTGCCACGGTGCATCACGTACTCGTCACAAGGATCGCCCGTGCAAAGGCCTCGCGCAGCGAGGGTTCCGCCTGGCGCAGCGAGGGTTCCGCCTCGTGGACAGGGCCCGCCGAGAGGATCGCGCTCGCCGACAGGCGTTGTACCTGACTCGCCGCGCTGGCGGGTTAACGGCGGCGGCTGGTAGGTAGCCCGAGCATCAAGGGGCGGCGTGTCGCGACAGCTCCTCGAATCGCTCTACCTTCTGCTCGATGATCGCGACGCTGGAGCGCCAGAAGTCGGGCCGGGATAGGTCGACGCCCAGGTGGCGGGAGGCCAGCTCCTCGACCTCCATGCGGCCGGTGTCGCGGAGCATGGCGACGTAGGCCTCGTGGAAGCGCTCGCCGAGTTCGGGCCGGCGGGCGTAGACGCCGAGGCTGAACAGGTAACCGAAGGAGTACGGGTAGTTATAGAAGCTGACGGCCGTCTTGTGGAAATGCAGCTTGGAAGCCCAGTACCACTGGTCGTACTCGCTCAGGGCGTCGCCGTACCACTCGGCCCAGGCGTCGCGCATGATGGCGCACAGTTCGTCAGGGCCGACGGGACCGGACGGGCGGCGCTCGTAGAAGCGGCTCTCGAACTCGAAACGTGCGGGTATGTTGACGAGGAAGGTGGCCGCGTCCTGGGCGTCGGACCAGGCCAGCTCGAGCCGCTCGGCGTCGTTCCCGGCCTCGGAGGCGAGCATCTCGCCGAGGACGGTCTCGGCGAAGGTGCTCGCGGTCTCGGCCAGCGCCATCGGATACTCGGACTCGGCGAGCGGGATGTCCCGCATCGCCTCGCAGTGGTAGGCGTGGCCCAGCTCGTGGGCCAGCGTCGACAGCTCCGACAGGGCTCCCTGGTAGGTGGTGTAGACGAACTGGTTGCGGGACTTGGGGAACTCGGTGCAGTAGGCGCCCGGCCGCTTTCCGTCCTCGACGCGGCCCTCGACCCGGCCGGAACGGGCCATGCGCGAGACGAAGTCGCCCATCGACGGATGCACGGACGCGTAGGCCCGCCTGACCGTATCGAGGCCGCGCTCGAAGGGAAGGCCCACGGCGTTCGTCCCTTCGGCCGCGGGAGCGGGGGCCAGGATGTCCCAGGGGCCGATTCGCCGGACCCCATAGAGGCCGGCCTGGGCGCGCAAGGCCCTGCGGCCCAGCTCCCTGGACTCGCGGATCACGCCCATCATCGCCTCGAGCGTGGCGCTGGAGAGGCGGTTCTGCCTGAGCGATTCGTCGAGGTAGTGGCCCGGCTCGGTATGCGAGCGCATGGATAGCTCGGCGCCGCGCCAGCCGGCTATCGAGTTGAGTATGGCAGCGAGGCTGTGGCGGTGTTCCGACAGGGCGGCGTTGATGCCGCGCCAGGCCGACTCGCGGACCCTGGGCTCCGGCCGCTTGAGGAGGCTCGCCGCCTTGGCCAGGCCGACGGTCGACTCGGCGCCGTCCGGGCCGAGCGCCCGGCAACGCAGGGTGCCGGTGATGGCGTCGTACAGCCCGCCCCAGGCGTGGAGTCCGTCGGCCGACATCGTCGCGACGGCGCGCTCGGCCGGCAGCGGCAAGGCGCGGGCGCGAGTCTTGCGCTCCTGGCTCAGGGCGAATCGGAAGCGCGCCATGCCCGGAAGGGCGCAGAACGCGGCAAAGAACGGCTCGGGGCATAGCTTGAGGACGAGGGAGAGCGGCGCCTCGGCCGCGCCGAGCGCTGCCCGGAGCGAGGCGAGGTAGCCGCGCATGGCGGCCGCCTCGGCGTCGGAGCCATTCGTCGACAGGACGCAGTTGACGTAGACCGACAGGTTGCGCAGCGTCGCGCCGGCCTCGTCGACCCGGTCCATCGTCCGCGCCAGCGAGGCCGGGACGCCCGAATCGGCTACCGGGTCGAGCCCGGCAGCCGCGTCGACGTAAACGGCCAGGGACGGCCGGTCGGCCTCGAGCGAGGCGATAGCGTCCTTGACGGCGGCGAGGTCGGCGGCGAATTCGGCCGAGGCTATGGCCGGATACTCTCCGGAGAGGTCCCAGGCCGGGCCGGAGGACGTGGTTGCGGGATTCATGCGGGCGACTGTAGCACGGCGTCCGCCGCCGGGCAAGCCGAAACCGTGGTATAGTCGCTATGGGGGAGACCATGTCCAGGGCATTCGTGGGAGACGATCAGTACGACGCGGCCGACGACGAGGCGCCGGAACTCAAGATCCCCGTCCCGCCGGGCTCGCGGAACTACCTGACCCCGGACGGCGCGGCGGCTCTGGCCGACGAGCTCCGGGAGCTGGAGACCGAGCGCCGCCCTCGCCTCCTCGCCGAGCTCAACCGCCTCGGAGCGTCCGTCTCGGAGGCTTCTCCAGACGAGCTGTCCCGGGCCCGCCGCGAGCTCGGCCGAGTCAACCGCCGGCTCGAGTACCTCGGTAGGATGGCCTCGATGGCTGAGACGATAGCTCCGCCAGATGGCGGCTACGACCGGGTACGTTTCGGCGCCGGCGTCACGGTCGAGGAGGAGGGCGGCGCCGTATCCGCTTACCGCATCGTCGGGATCGACGAGGCCGACCCGGAACGAGGCCTCGTCGGCTGGACCAGCCCCATAGCCAGGGCCCTCATGGGCAAGCGGCCCGGCGACGAGGCGACGGTCGCCCTGCCCGAAGGGACGAGGCGCCTCATGATCGTGTCGATAGGATAGTCGCGTCCGCAGGACGCGATGCGTCGGAAGGACGCGATGCGTCCGCAGGACGCGATGCGTCGGAAGGACGCGATTAGCCTGGATACGGCCCGGCGCCGAGCCTGACCACCTCGACCTCGCCTGAGCGTATGTCGAGCACGGTGCCGAGGCGCCGCTCATTCTCCTCGCCCGGATCCAGGATCAGGTCGACGCCGGGCAGGTCCTCGAGCTCCCAGCCGCCTGAGAACAGGGCCTCCTCGGGGTAGTCGGGGGGCGGATAGTCGGGGTCGAGCATCGACCGTTTGGCCGTCAGGGACAGGACGGCGCAGCCGAGGGCCACGATCAGGTCGACGGGCACGCGGTGCCTCGGGATACGCACGCCTAGCTCGGCCCGCCTGAGGTCGAGGCTGCGCATCGAGCGATTGGTGCTCGGCAGGATGAATACGTAAGGGCCGGGCGTCAAGCGCTTCATGACCCTGAAGGCGGCGCTCGACACGTCGCACAGCTCGGATGCCTGGGCGATCGACGAGCACATCGCGGTCAGCGGGC
>Ga0209717_1002085_pt1 | contig 19933 bp, 19 predicted proteins | sample AD_UKC048_MetaG_FD_184418 | JGI IMG/M metagenome (GOLD analysis project Ga0209717, IMG submission 184418) | Active sludge microbial communities of municipal wastewater-treating anaerobic digesters from USA - AD_UKC048_MetaG (SPAdes) (version 2) | ecosystem: Engineered > Bioreactor > Anaerobic >... | reverse complement strand
TGTTTTACTGGATTGGGATTTTCCGTGCCGATTGATGTTGGAGTTAGTTTTGATTCTTTAATTTTTAATAATAATAATGTAAGTGTGCGTGTCTTTACTGTAAGTAAGCCGTCTAATTATGGGGGAAATTATATTGTGTGGGGTGAAATTTATCACCCCAGAATAAATAAGGGAACACTATATAATGAAAATGGTGATTTGCTTGCCACAGGAAGAGTGACAAGAATAACAGACTTGGGGGCGGGGACGGCGGCTCAATGCCCTAGTAATGAATTCGTAATAGGTAATGGAATACAAGCACTTATTTCAGCCTATTCAGTCAACCCTGAAGCCCAAATAGATTTTTCTTTTATACGAGATCAGGAGGCTTGGTATCAGGTCGTGGGGGCGGGAGTGAAGTCAAGAAATAGATTGGAGTATGGAGTGCCGGTGACAGCACCACTGGAAAGTAAGTTTTTGACACTTTCTAGTGCCACAAACGGTAATGGTTTGGTGTCGGCAACTGATTTTAATAACATAAACGGCAATAATAATAATGAATTTGGATCACCAAATAATTGGTATGTACTGAGAAATACCAATGATTTGGATATTTATAATTATAATTATTTTTATAATAATTTTTTTGTTAAGGCGGGGGTGGGAGTTACTGGGACAGATTGGGCTGGAAAGCCGGAAAACGGAATTTATTTGGTGAAAAATAGTTTAAATATTACGAGCGATTTTGTATTAGTCGATACAACGAAAACAATGATGGTGATTGTGAATGGGGACATCACGATTCAACCAAATGTAACTCGACTTGATGGAATTTATATTGCTGATGGCAGTATTAATGTAGGCGGGATATCTGATAACCAATTGAATATCAATGGAATGCTGTACGCGGGTAGTGATGTTAAATTATATCGGAGTTTTACTGATAAAACTGATAACAACACAACTCCAGCCGTAAAAGTAAATTATTCACCAGGGTTAATCTTTAATTTACCTCCAAAAATACTCAGAGTCTTGTCGGGGTGGAAAGAGGAATAAATTAAACCCACCCTACCCTCCCTTCAAAAAGGAGGGAAAAAGAAAAAATATGAAATTTAATAAAATAAATAATAATAAAATTGCCCTTTTGAAGGGAAATCCCGATTTATCGGGAAAGGGTTTTTTTAAAAGTGGTCAGGTGGCGATAATAGTGATGCTGGTCTCGACTCTATTGATTACCGTTGGCTTGTCTTTATCAAAAAAAGCCACAGTTGAAACAAAAATTGACTATAACGAGGAAGCTTTAAAAAAGGCCTTTAATGCGGCGGAATCAGGGATTGATTATTATCTGGCTACTGGCCAAAAAACATATAGTTCGACTGATAATTTGACAGAGGCGAATATCGCCACTGAAAATATTGGCGGAGGAAACATATTAAATTTTAATGAATTTACGCCAGAAAATGGGGTTCAGTATTTTTGGTTAACTAATCATAATGCCGATGGCTCTATCGGAAACGGATATTACGCAGGTGATTTTCAGCTGTGTACTGACGGTTTTTCAGGGTCAATGGAAATAAGTCAATTTTATTTAAGTGGAGGAGTGTATGGGGTCAAACGTTATGGTTATAATTTTAATAATGCAAATCTGGTAAATGGTTTTTCTGATTATTTTGACGGTAATTGTACCGGCCAGATAGCATCCGCTGGAAATACAGTTTTAGTCACAGTAACGCCAATTTTTACAGGAGGGCAAATTTATATGAAGGGAACGGCAAATTTTCCTGTTCAGGGAGAGAGAATTAATTCGACAGGGTCGGCGGGAGTGGTATTTGGTGAGACAGGGGAAGAATCGAAAATTAATAAAAAATTAAGTATTGAAAGACGCTATAAATTTCCCTTTTTCCTTCTCTCGGGGATAGTATCGGAAACTTCGGTCTTGAGTCAATAGGAAGAATTGTATATATTTATATAATGAAAAGTATCGCGGGAATTGATATGGGCCTTGGCAGTATTAAGGTGGTAGCTTTGGATCGGGTCGGAGAAGTAACGTCGCTGATGGCTATCGGAGAGGTAAAAACTCCAAACCAGGATTGGATGAAAAGTGAAGTGACTAAAAAAAGTTTAGAAGAGGTGGCTAAGTCTTTAAAAAGTTTAATCAGTGATTTGAAAATTGGAAATCGGGCGGCAGTGGTGGCTTTACCGGAATATGAAATTGTTAGTCGTCTGGTGTCACTACCCCCTTTGGAAGAAAAAGAAATAAAAGATGCGCTGACCTTTGAGGCCGAGACCTTTGTCCCCTACCCCCTGGATAAGGTTTCGATTGATTATGAGGTAATTGAAGAGGATGAGGGTGGGCGCTTGACGGTCTTTGCCATTGCGGCTCGAAATGACTTGATTTCAAATTATATAAAAATATTTAAAGCGGTGGGAATGGAGTTGCTGGCCATTGAATCCCCCGCCGTGTCAATGAGAAGAATTTTAAAACAAATCGCGACGGCTTCTGAAGCGACCATGGTTCTGGACATTGGTCAAAAATATTCGGATTTGATTGGATTTAAAAATGGAAACATCTATTTTGCCAGATCAATTTCTCTTGGAGGCGAGTCAATAACCAGGGCTATTTCCGTAAATTTAGGTCTCGATATGGCCAGTGCCGAAGAATACAAAAAGGCTTATGGGATAAAAGAGATGGAACTTGAAGGTAAAATTAAAAACGCAATTATGCCGGTTTTTGAAAGTATGGCGGAAGAAATTAGGCGGGCGATGGCTCTTTATAGCGAAAATAACAATCGGGCGATCGAGCTTTTGGTTTTAAGTGGTGGTGGAGCCAAGCTACCAGGTCTGGCTGAAGAATTTACCCGAATTTTGGGAATTGAAGTTCAAGTTATTCAGCCTTTTTTGAAAATTGACAGTCAAAAAATTGTATCACCTATAAATTTAGAAGTTGATGGCTACCGTTTTTCAACCGCGGTGGGTCTGGCTCTCCGGGAGGGACAATGAAAGTTGGTGATAGCTTAAATATAAATCTACTGCCAAGTCAGGCTAAGTTTCAGGCGGATAAAATTAAGCTAAAAAAAACTATTAGGCGCTACGAAATGAGGTTTCTTGGCGTCTGGCTGGTATTTTTAATTGCTGCTTTTATTTTATTTTTAGAGAGTGGAATTATATTGAGTGAGAGTCAAAAAAAGTACCAGCAGGCGGTTAATATTTTTGAAAGTAATACTGAAGAAATTGTTTTGAATCAATTATTAAAATATCAAGCCAAGGCTCTTGGACAGGTACTAAATGATCGTTTTGAGTACGCGGCTTCTTTTGAAAAAGCCGCCTCGATTTTTTCTGATAAGGCAAAGGTGTCTGAATTTGAACTTAACGACAAGGATAAAAGTTTTACCATGACGGTAACTACGGCTGATAAGGAAGGAATTGATTACGTCGAGGATAGAGTTGATGAGGTTAATGAAGGTAAGGTTGAGGGGGTAAAAAAAATGATAATTACCCGAGTCTCTTATCAGGTTAGAGGGGGGTGGTCTATTAATTTGGAGGTAATGATATGAGTAAGACAATAGAAGTATCGGATAAGATTTTTGGCATTGATAAGCGAATATTTTCTTTGTGGCTTGAACCCTTTGCTTTATTTTTAGTCTTTTTTATGAGTATATTTCTGGTGATAGTGCCTAAAATTAATGAAGGAATGGCGAGGCTTAATGAAAATAAGTCTGTATTGCAAAAGACGGCGCAAGTGAACGAAAAAATTAATTATTTACAAACAATAGATCAGGAAACTATTAAGAAAAATGCTCAAAAATTGGCTCAAGGCTTGCTCCCAGAAAAATCTTCCTATTTACTGTTAAAAGTGATTCAAAATACGGCTCAAAAATTAAATTATAATATTGACGATTTTTCGATTAGTATGGGTGATATTAAAGAAGAGGCGGCCGAAAATATTAAAGAGGCGAGTTTTGATAAAATTCCGATTGAAGTAAATTTAATTGGCCCGGCTGAAAATTATTTAGCTTTGGCCAAAGCTCTAGAAAGAAGTTTGCCGATAATGTCGATAAATAAATATGAAATGTCGTCAAAAACGGATGGAATAACGACGATCAAATTGGCGGTTTATGCCTATTATATGAAAGAGGTAACTGATTTTAAGCTGGAAAATATCAGTCTGGCTGATTTAACTTTAAGTCAAGCTGAATCGGATTTGTTATCAACGATTAGTGAATATAGCGAGCTCGATGTCAAAAGTATTGGGGGGGTGGGAGAAAGTGGCACTTTTGTAAAATACGAGAGAGTTGATCCCTTTTTTACTCCTTAATTTGAAGTAAATAGCGAATTTCAGGAAAAGCCAGATTAAGGAGAGTGCGGATAGATTTAATGATTTTGCCCTCTTTGCCAATAATTTGGCCAATTATCTCCGGAGGAGCACTGACCTCGAGAATGGTAAGTTCGTTTTCAAGACGGGAAGAAACCTGAACCTCGTCACTGTCGGAAACAACGGCTTTGATGATATACTCAGCCGCCTCTTTTATATCTGTCATATTTATTTTACTTCTTCTCCGCCAGAGGCGGATCCGCCTTCGGCGGAAGTTTTTTCAACAGGTAATTCTTTTATTTCTTCAGTTTTTATTTTCTTCTTTCTTGGATATTTGTCAGGATTTAAAAGTTTATCAACACCAGTGGTGATTTGGGCACCGTTTTTTAGCCACTGGACCATTTTATCTTTATCAATTTGAAGAGTGTTGGTAGTTGGGGTGTAAAAACCGAGATCATCGATAAATTTACCATTGGATTTACTTCGGTCTGGGGCAACGACAATCCGAAATGAGCGTTGATGAACTTTACCAGTAGGTTTAAGTTTTATTTTTAGCATGGCTTCGATTATACAATAAAAAAATGTCTTCAGCCATAGGCTGATCCACCTTTGGCGGAAAAGTCTAAAGCCAAAAGTCTAAAAAATAATAAAAAAAATTCTAAACATTAAATCCTAAAGTCTAAAATTTAAATTTAATTTTTATTTAAAATAAGAATTGCGCGAGTGGCGGCGTCTTCCTCAGCTTTTTGTTTGGAATTACCCTTACCCGAAGCGATAAGCTGATCACCTAAATAAACACCGATTTTAAAAATTTTTTGATGATCAGGTCCGGACTCAGAAAGCAATTGATATTTTGGAGTAACTCCCCTTTTGGACTGAGCAATTTCTTGAAAGTGGCTTTTGGCGTCTTTATAGATGTTTTTTTCAGATAATGCCTGAATATTTTTATCTAAAAATCGATCTAAAAATTTTTCTACAGCCGGATAGCCCTGATCTAAATGAATGGCTCCGATAAGACTCTCAAAGGTGTCGGCCAGAAGAGATATATTTTGACGGCCATTGTGAGTGGCCTCACCCCGGCTGAGTAAAATAAAGGAGCCGAGATCGAAGGAGGCGGAAATATCGGCTAAATTTTCAGTGCAGACGATTAAAGAACGGAGATTGGTGAGCTGGCCTTCGTCAAAGTCGGGAAAAAGAGAATAAAGTTTTTGAGAGACCCAGTATTCGAGGATGGCATCGCCCAGAAATTCAACTCTTTCGTTGCTCGATTTTAACTGTTTATTTTCATTAAGATAAGAGCGGTGGGTTAGAGCTAGTAAAAGATAGCGGGGATCTTTAAATTTAACTTTAATTTTTTGTTCTAAAAGATTTATTTTATCCATTTATTTTTTTTAAGATATTACCGAGAACGGCGTTGATAAAAGGACTTGATTTGGTATCGCCAAATTCTTTACCAATTTCAATAGCTTCATCAATAATGACTTTAGCCGGAGTCTCCGGTTTATTTATTAGTTCCCAAATAGAATAGCGAAGAATAGCCAGTTCGACCTTGTTAACTTGATCAAGAGGCCATTTAGGAGCGGCAGTCGAGATTAACTCGTCAATTTTATTAATTTCAGAGATGATGGGGAGAAGACTATCATCATCTATTTTATGAGTAATCCCCCAGGCAAAAAGTGACTGGATGGATTTGATTCTTTTTTGATGTCGAGGATCGTTTTTGCTTTTCACTTATTGCAGTTTTTGCAGGTAAAACCCGGAATTTTTGGTTGTCCACAATTTTTGCAGAGGGTAACCTGTGATAGGGTGGTGGCTTTAAATGAAGCTCGGCGTTTGCCCTGACGACGGCTTGAGGGCCAGTGTTTAGGAAGTGCAGTCATGGAGGTATTATAACAGAGAAAAGGGGGAAATTTTCAATCTACAATCTTCAATTTTCAATTTAAATTAACGGGGTGCAATAATATAAATTAACAGGGCGCAATAAAAATTAACAGGGCGCAATAAATTGCGCCCCTACAGTAGGGGTTTAATTTATTAAACCCTGGTATTGGGTGTAATTACGGTAGGGGTTTAATTTATTAAACCCAAACCGATGAATTTGTTTATTTGAGGGCGCAATAAATTGCGCCCCTACGTCGATTTTTTAATATTTTTTGGATTTTCCTCGTCATAGTACCAATTTTGAGGATTTAACAAGATATATTTTTGGCAACGAAATAAATCTTTTTTATCTCTAATAATATGTTCGTAATAATTTCGTTGAAATATTTGGGCAAAATATATTTCTTGTTTTCTAATATCAAAAGTGCTTTTGGCTTTAAAATATCGAATTATTTGGCCCAGTGTAATAGTTTGATTAATAGATTTACCTATTTTTAATATAATATGTAGGTGGTTAGGCATTATTTGATAGGAAATTATTTTACAAGGATGATGTTGGGGCAATAAATTTAGGTTATTTTTGAGAATTTCTGTAATTTCATTTGGAATATATATTTTATTTTTTATCTTGCCAAATATTTGATTGTGATGATAAGTGCCAATGGTAATGAAATATGTTTCAGGTGAGCTGTAATTGTGCTTGGGAAGTCGAATGGTATGACGATGTCTTTGTATCAATTTGTTAATTATAATACAAATTATTTTGTGTAGGGGTTTAATTTATTAAACCCTGGTATTGGGTGCAATTACAGTAGGGGCTTAATTTATTAAGCCCAAAAAATGTTAATGAATTTATTTAACGGGGCGCAATAAAAATTAACCGGGCGCAATAAAAATTAATAGGGCGCAATAAAAATTAACCGGGCGCAATAAATTGCGCCCCTACAGTAGGGGTTTAATTTATTAAACCCCTTTCAATTTAAATGTTTTCCGGTTAAGGAAAGAGAAGATTGATTGGGAATTAATTTCTTTAAGTCGAATTCCGGATAATCAACTTGAAGCTGTTTTAGAAATAATTGGCATGTTTCAATTAATTTTAAATCAGAAAAAGAAGCGATTTTAAGTGAAGGAAAGCCGTGCTGGAGAGTAGAGAAAGTTTCTCCGGGACCTCTGGTTTTTAAATCAAACTCGGCAATTTTAAAACCATCGGTGGTTTTTTCAAGATATTTTAAACGACGAAGAGCAGTTTCATTGGTATTTTCAGTGAAAAAATAACAGTAGCTTTGAAGTGTCCCCCGCCCAACCCGGCCACGGAGCTGATGAAGCTGAGACAGGCCAAAATGGTCGGCCGATTGAATAATAATAGTGGTAGCATTGGGAAAATCAATACCAACTTCGATTATAGGAGTGGTGACTAATATATTTATTTTATTTTTTTTAAATTTGTCCAAAATCTGGTTTCTAATTTCTATTTTAGTTTGACCATGAATTAGCTCTAATTTTAGAGTTGGAAAAATATTTTTTAAGATTTCAAATTCTTTTTTGGCTGATTTAATGGTGGCGGCGTTTTCGGACTGTTCAATAAAGGGACAGACGATAAAGGCCTGGGTTTTATTTTTTTTAATATCGGCTAAAAGCCAATGATAACAATCAGAAATTTTGTTTTGGGGAACCAGAAAAGTTTTAATTAAAGAACGGTTTTGGGGTAAATTTTTTAGAGTTGATAAATCTAAATTGCCAAAGAGAGTCAAACTGATGCTGCGGGGAATGGGGGTAGCAGTCATGGTAAGGGTATGAGGTGGCTGAGTTGAGTTAAGAAAAGAGCGCTGATTGACCCCAAATTTATGCTGTTCGTCAATAATTAATAAAGCTAAATTGTCGACAAATTTTTCTTTTTGAAATATGGCAGCGTGGGTGGCAATAATAATGGCATTTTCAGGCATAATTTTAGGAAGAGAATTTTTGGCGGTTAATAAAATTATTGGGCAGTCGGACAGATACTGTTTAAAGGTGTCGAAGTGTTGTCGGGCTAAGATTTCGGTGGGGGCGAGAATGAGGCTTTGTTTCTGGTTTTGAGAAGTTAAATAAGCTGAGAGAAGAGCTAGGACTGTTTTACCAGAGCCAACATCACCACAAAGTAAACGATTCATAACTTGGTTTTTAGATAGCAAATCAGCCTTAATTTCTTGCCAAGCGGTTTTTTGGGAATCAGTGAGTTTGAAGGGGAAAGAAGAAACTAGATTTTTGATTCGAGAGTTAATAGTTTTATTGGACTTTAGAATAAATTTAGGGGTAAAGTTTTGCCAGGATTTTTTTTGAATTTGACTTAAAGCTAAGAGAGAAGTTATTTCATCAAAAGCCAGGCGATATCGAGCTTTGTCTAAGATATTTTGATTTTGAGGGAAATGAATTTCTTTTAAGGCCTGGTTAAGGGGCATAAGATGAAAAGCAGAAAGTAAATTTGAAGGTAAAGGATCCGTTATATTTTTAATTAATGAGTCAAAGTGAAGGCTGATAATTTTCCGAAACCAGCGGCTAGTTAAACCTTTGGTTTCAGGGTAGATCGGGATAATTTTGCCTGTATTATATTGCCCATACTCGGGAGAAAAAATAGTTTTATGGCCGTGATAGAGAGAAGTGTTCCCGGCGAAAGCCCAAACTTCTTTTTCGTGAAAATTCTTTATTAAATAGGGCTGATTGAACCAAATTAAATCAATGGTGCCAGTGGAATCAGTGAGAACGATTTTCTGCAGACTTTTTCCACTTCGAAGAAAAATATTATTAATACTTTGAATTTGACCACTAATGGTGACGTTTTGGTTAAGAGGTGCCTCCGATATTTTTATTGATTTTGAAAAATCGAGGTAACGATGGGGAAAATGGTAAAGAAGCTCAAGATCATTATTAATCTTTAGTTTTTCGAGTTTAGCGCTTGTTTTGGAACCAATACCAGGGAGAGAGAAGCTCATGGCTTATGTTATCATTATTCATGAAGATTTTTGGAAAAAAAATAAAGAAAAAACATTTGAAAACAGCAATTTTAGTAGTGGCCACTTTGGCCATTTTGTTATCAGGGATGATTCCCTTTTTGAGTACTTTAATAAAATGAAACTCTGGTGGTGTCGTTTAAAAAAGGTTTTTCAAAGTAAGAAGTTTTGGTATCGATTTTTTTGGGTGATACTCATTCTTTTTGGGGTGGGTTTACTGGCAACGATGGGTCTTTTTGCCTGGTATTCAAAAGATTTGCCGAGTCCCAGTAAAGTGGTTCGAAGAGAGGGTTTTGCCAGTCGAATTTATGACAGGAATGGGGAAATTTTATATGATCTTTATCAAGACCAAAAACGGCAACCGGTTGAATTTAAGGATATTCCTGAGGCTTTGAAAAAAGCGACGATTGCGGTTGAGGACAAGGATTTTTACAAACATAGCGGTTTTGATCCTTTGGCGCCTTTTAGAATTATTAAAAATTTATTTTATTTTAAAAAATTAACCGGTGGTTCAACTTTGACCCAACAACTGGTTAAAAATGTTTTACTTACCTCTGAGGTTAGTTTAACCAGAAAGATAAAAGAATTTATTTTGGCGGTTCAAATAGAGGCGAGATATAGTAAAGACGAGATTTTATTGATGTATTTAAACGAATCACCTTATGGAGGAGCGGCTTGGGGGGTAGGTAGCGCGGCAGAGCAATATTTTGGTAAGGCAGTTAAGGATCTGACTTTGGCTGAGTCTGTGATTTTGGCGGGTTTGCCCCAAAGACCAAGTGTCTACTCTCCCTTTTCCTCATCGCCCAAGGCTTACATAGCTCGAACAGAGCATGTTTTAAACAGGATGCTAGAGGATGGCTATATCGATAAAGAAACTCAAATTAAAACAATTGAAGAAGTAAAGAATTATCAGTTTTTCCAAAATTCAACCAAACTTCAGGCACCTCATTTTGTTTTTTGGATAAAAGATATTTTATCTAAAAAATATGGTGAAGACATCGCTGAGGGTGGAGGTTTAAAAGTGACAACAACTTTGGATTTAAATTTGCAAAATGAAGTTCAAAAAATAGTCGCCGAAGAAATCGATAAATCAGAAAAACTGGAAATTAGTAATGGGGCGGCGGTAATTCTTGATCCTCGAGATGGTCAGGTACTCGCGATGGTAGGGTCGAGGGACTACAATAGTGATAAAACTGAAGGTCAGTTTAATGTGGTAACTCAGGGACTCCGTCAGCCAGGTTCAGCGATAAAACCAATTACCTATTTAATGGCGCTGCGAAAGGGTTATTCAGCGGCGAGTTTAATTATGGATACACCGGTTTGTTTTCCGGTTACCGGACAAAAAGACTATTGTCCTCAAAATTATAGTGGTACGTTTAATGGTCCGATGAGTCTTAGAGAGGGACTTGGAAATTCTATAAATACTATCGCAGTTAAAACATTAGCCCGGGTTGGAGTTAGTAATATGCTCCAGCAAGCCTTTGAGATGGGAATTAATGATTTGGAACCAACGGCAGAAAATATGAAAAAATTTGGCTTTGCGGTAACTCTGGGTGGGGCTGAAGTTAGAATGATAGATTTAGCGGCAGCTTATAGTGCTTTTGCCAATGGAGGGAATAAGGTAGAGGCAGTGGGAATCTTGAAGGTTGAAGACCGAGATGGGAGGGTCCTGGAAGAGTTTAATCCAATAAAGGGAAAACAAGTGATGAGTCCTGAGGAGGCTTTTATTATTTCTGATATTTTAGCGGATAATAACGCTCGAGCGTTGACATTTGGCGCGGTAAATAGTCTGATTATTCCCAATTATAAAGTAGCGGTCAAAACCGGAACTACCAATGAAAAGAAAGATAACTGGACCATTGGTTGGACTCCAAATTTGCTGGTAACTGTTTGGGTGGGGAATAATGACAGCACTCCGATGGGAAGAATCGCTTCGGGAGTTTCCGGGGCGGCCCCAATTTGGCGAAAAATTATGCTCTATGCCTTACCAAAAAGGGAAAAAGAAGATTTTAAAATTCCCGCTGGCATAGTCAATATTTCAGTTGATAAAGTATCGGGCTATGGAGTCCATGATGAGTTTCCTAGCAAAACAGAGTATTTTATTGAAGGAACACAAACGAATGTTCCTGACCCGATTCATCTGAAATTAAAAGTGTGCCGGGACAAGGTAGGGTTGGCGACTCCTGAGGATGTGGCTAACGGTAACTATGATTTAAAAGAATATTTTAACTTTAAAGAAGAAGATCCGGTCAGTAAAGATGGGCGAAACCGCTGGCAAGAAGGGATTGATAGCTGGATAAATCAACAAAGTGATAAGGATAAATATTTTCCACCCGAATCTTTTTGTCGCAGTGATGGGGCAGTGGGAGTAAATTTTGATAGTCCGGGAGACCGTTCAACTCAGGGCAATAATGTGGAAATAAAAGTTAGTATTTCAGCACTTAAAAAAATTACTGAAGTCAAACTGTGGATTGATGATAGTGAAGTTAAGAGATGGACCGAGAGGCCTTATGAGGGCGTTTTTAATCTAGGAGATGGGCCTCATCGATTAAAAGTTAGGGCGGTGGATAAGGATGGAGCCAGTGGTGAGAGAGAAATTCAAATTGGGGTTAATGTGCCTTGGGATTGGTCCCCTAGCCCGACACCGACGATAACACCAGCGCCTTCGCCAACAACTCTTCCAACTATTATCCCCAGCTTAGTTCCAAGTTTAGTCCCGACACTGACACCGACGATAACCGGAGTTGGTTTGACATAGATTGATACATAAATATAGCCAATAGTATCGATTTATTTAATTTGATATATATATTAGCAGAAAGATATAGAAAGTGCTAACTTTTACTAGCTTAGATATTATCTGCTGGACGAATGTTGAGTGAAGTGTATTCGTTGATTAAACATCCACCGGTTCGTCTTTTTGGAGATATATCCATATTTATATAATTATTGATTATGGCACCGTTTTCGGTTAAATTAACTCTGGTCCCATTTTTTAAAACAGTACTGGCACCGACTATATCCGATATCGATCCCTTGGTGGTGATTTCAACTTCCCCTCTTGGCGACATATAGAGTGATTCTATACAAGATCGTGGTTTATATTTTTTCTCAATAATAATTAATTTTTCTGTCATTTTTTTAAAAAGTAAATTTATAAAATTAAAAAAGCTCCCGAGTGGGAGCTTTATTGATGATAAATCTTAAATTTACATCAGATTCTCCCAACTCGGGCGAGTAAATGTAAATAATTTAATAATACTGATCATGTTGTTATTATAAATTAGTTTTTATTTGTGTCAAATTAAAGGCGATAAGGTGGACTTTTTTGGCGGTTTTGTCATCGCAGTTGTAATATGAAACCCGGAAAGTATAGCGATTTTTATAAATATCAATAATTTGCATTGACCATAAAATTTTTGAGTCTATTTTGGCCGAATATTCTTTAATAAGATTGATTGGATCCTCGGGTGAATCAAGATTTAAGTTGGCGTCGAGGGTAATTATTTGAGAAGTTAACTCGATAGCCTGGGAAGGTAAATTATGGGGAATATATTTATTGGGTTTAGGTAAATTATCTAGAATGATTTCTGAAAAGTTGTTATCGATAATGTCTGTAGTCAGATTTAATGTGTTTAAATCGGATTGTAATTTTTGTGAATCGTAGTTGTAGATTCCCAGAGCGTTTTTTTCAAAATACTTACCGTTTTCTTGAAAATAAATCTTGCCAATTTCAAAAAACTGAGCTTGGGGTAATTTATATTTCTGATACTGGGCTAACTGCTGTTTTAATGATTGAATTATCGATTGACGAAGATAGATTGACTCTGAATTGAGACTGTTTTGGGTACGGATTGCTTCGTCGCTGGGCTCCTCGCAATGACTAGTCAGGGGCCAGGACATAATTTCATCGTAGCCGAGGGCAACTAATTTATCTTTTAATTCATCGATCAGATAAATAATTTTTGGGGTAATATCGGGTAATTTTTTAAAAGTTAAAGGCTGACTCATGGGAATTTTTTGGTAGCCCCAGAAACGGACGACTTCTTCGACAAGGTCGGCTTCGATATCAATATCTTTGCGGATGGAGGGAGGGTTTACTGAGAAACTGGATTCTAGATTCTGGATGATAGAACAGCCAAGGCGTTTGAGGACGTCAATGGAAAAATCGGTGGGAATGTCGATGCCGGCGACAGTAGAAACTTTTTTAAGGTCGAATTCGATAGTGGGAACTTTTATTTTATTTGGGTAATAATCAAAAAGGCCAGAGGCAATTTGGCCGCCACAGTTTTCTAATATTAATTTGATTAGATGATTAAAAGCGATGGGAATTAGCTCGGGATCTAAATTTTTTTCGAGGCGGATACTTGACTCAGTTACACTTTTGAGCTGGTGGCTATTTTCACGGACGGTGGTGGGGTCATAAAGGGCCATTTCAATGATAGTGTCGGTGGTGGAAGTGGTAATAGCGCAAGCCTGTCCACCCCAGAAAGAGAGACTTAGAGCCTTGCCCGGATTGTTAATCATTAATATATTGTTATCGAGATTTAATTTAGTTTTATCGAGACTGATAAACTCTGAATATTTAGAATTTATCTCCCAGATTAAATTGTCGGTAGATTTGGCAGTATCGAAAGCATGAACAGGAATACCATAAAGAAACATAATATAGTTTGTTAAATCAACTAAAGTGTTTACCGAATTGGTGCCATGAAGTTTAATAAATTTTTGAAGCCAGTCGGGTGAAGTAGAATTTTTTAACGCAGTGATTTTTAAAGCCATTATTCGGCGAACTTTGTCGGTTGTGATTGCCAAGGGAAGAGAATAGTTGGAGACTGGAAACGAGATGTTGGATTCTAGAGAAAGAGGAAGATTGTAAAGAACGGAAAGGTCTCGGGCAAGACCGTAGTAGCCAAGACAGTCACCTCTGTTTACTTTAATATCCAAATCAAAAACTATTTCACTTTGAGTTTCTTCAAAATAATTAGTGAAGTGACCAATCATAGTCAAATCATCGCGTAGTTTTTCAGGTGTGACGGATAAATCAAGGAGAAATTTTTTTAGATGGGAATAGATTAGTTTCATAAGTTAGGTTTGTAGGCGAGGTTGCCTCCCCGAAGAGTGCGAATATCTTTAATGTTGTTTTTGGCCATAGTCCAGCGATCTAGCCCCATGCCAAAGGCAAAACCGGACCATATCTTGGGATCGATTCCGGCGGCTTTCAAGACATTGGGATGAATTATGCCACTACCTCCCATTTCAATCCAGCCGGCGTATTTACATAGAGAACAACCTTTGCCATGACAGGAAAAACATTGCATATCAGGTCCAACCCCTGGTTCGACCTCAGGATAATATTTACAGCGATAACGAACAATTACCTTGGGTCCATAGAGGGTTTTAAACATTAAATCCATAGTGCCAATTAAATCTTTCATGGTAACGTTTTTGTCGACAACTACGGCCTGGTATTGTTGAAAAATAAAATGATTGCTTCGATTGACCTTTTCGTTTCGGTAAACAGAACCGGGAAAAGCGGCTCGGATAGGCAAATTTTTATTTTGGGCTTGAAGTAAATATGATTCGATAGTTGAGGTCTGAGTTCTGAGTAAAAACTGAGGTTCTTTAATATAGATAGTATCCTGCATATCACGGGCTGGATGATTGGCGGGGACATTGAGGCGGGTAAAATTGTATTCGTCGGTGACGATTTCAGGGCTAGCATAAATAGAAAAACCCAGCTTCTGAAAAACTTTATTAAGCTGGCGTTCGGTTTGGGTCAGGGGGTGGAGATGACCGATCTTTGGTAGAGACGCCAGGCCTGGCGTCTCTACGGATGTTTTAGGTAGAGACGCATCATGATGCGTCTCTACCTTAATAACTTTATTTTTTATTAATTCTTCAAGATTATTTTTAAGCTGATTTAATTTTTTACCGTATTCATGCGGATTATCAAGCTTTTTAATTTCAGAAAATAATTGATTGATTAAACCCGAGCGACCCAGTAGTTCGATTCGAATATTTTCTAATTCAGCCGAAGTCTTGGCCAAATCGATTTTATTTTTTGTTTCTTTTAGTACTTTATCCAAATCCATTTATATATGTTTATATTAACAAAAAACCCCGCGGTTGCGGGGTAATATTTTGTATATAAAATTTACCCCTATTTTAAGGAAGTAAAGATAGATTTAAAGGTAGACGGATCATGGATAGCGATTTCGCTGAGCATCTTACGATTTAACTCAACTTTATTATCTTTGAGTTTTTTTATAAAGGCGGAGTAGCTAAGAGAAAAAGGGCGAAGAGCCGCGTTGATTCTAACAATCCAGACTTTTCTGATGTCGCGGCGGCGGATTCGGCGGCCATTGTAGGCATATTGACCGGCGTGTAAAACTGCTTCAGAGGCGACTTTATAACGTTTGGAGCGGGTCATCCAATAACCTTTGGCTTGTTTTAAGATTTTTTTGTGGGCGTCTCGTCTGACGGTTCCGGTTTTAACTCTCATAGATTTAGATTAATAGATAAATGATGAATAGATTAATAGATAATTATTTTTTGCCTAAAAGCTTTTTAATTTTGGTGGCCAATCGACCGGTAACAACTTTTTTGCCTTTTAGGCGACGTAATTGTTTTTTACTTTTTTTGCGACGAAGATGGCGTTTGAAGGAGGACTCGCGCATAACTTTACCGTTTTTAGTGACGGTAAATCGATTGCTAACTGATTTTTTTACTTTATGTTTTTTACTTGCTTTTTCCATATTATTTCTTGGTTTTTTTGACTGGAGTAAAAGTAATGAGGAGTCTTTTACCTATCAATTTGGCGCTACCCTCTGGGGCAGAAAACTCAGCTAAATCATTTTTAAACCTTTCGATTAGCTGATGGCCGAATTCAGGCTTTTGAATTTGGCGACCTTGGAATTTTATACTTAATTTGACTTTATTTCCAGTAGCTAAAAATTCTTTAGCTTTTTTGATTCTGGTATCGTAATCTCCCTGGCCGATAAAGGGAGTCATTTGAATCTCTTTGGTTTCACCGCCCTTGAAGCCTTTTTTTTCAGCTTTGGCTTTTTTGGCTTCTTGGTATCTGAACTTGGAAAATTCGATTAATTTTACTACCGGCGGTTTGGCTGAGCCGGAAATTTCGACTAAATCTAGGCCAGATTCTTGAGAGAGGTTGATGGCCTCAGCGAGAGATAAAATATCAATTTGTTTACCGTCTTCATCTAAAAGACGAAGTGTTGGAGCGGTAATTTGTCGATTAATTCTGTAGAACTTTTGAGTCATTGAGTTATTTTATCAGATTTAAGGACTTAGTGTTGATTTGCTCCTTAACTTTGGCTAAAAATTCATTAAAAGGAATGGCGCCAAGATCTTGGCCGTCTCGTTGGCGGACTGCGACAGCATTGGCTTCGACCTCGCGATTGCCAATAATCAGCATATAAGGAATTTTTTGTATTTGGGCGTCACGGATTTTGGCTTGCATTTTTTCGGAACGGTCGTCAATTTCGACGCGAATCCCCTGCTCTTTCAATTGTTCGCAAATTTTGAAAGCGTATTCATGTTGAGCGTCGGTAATGGGAATTATCTTAGCTTGGACCGGCGAGAGCCAAAGTGGGAAGGCCCCGGCAAATTGTTCGATTAAAATTCCCATAAACCTTTCGAGTGATCCATAAATAACCCGATGAATAACCACTGGAGTTTTTTCGCTACCGTCAGAATCAGTGTATTTTAGATCAAATTTGCGTGGCAATTGAAAATCTAGTTGAATAGTACCGGTTTGCCACTGGCGACCAAGACAGTCATCCATGAGGATATCTAATTTGGGGCCATAAAAAGCACCCTCTCCTTCTCCAATAAAATAATCAAATTTATTATCAATTAAAATTTGTTCAAGCTCTTTTTCAGCTTTATCCCAAGTGGCAATATCACCCATAAAATCATCTGGTCTGGTGCCTAAACGAATTTTAAATTTTATCCCAAAGATAGAATAAAAAAGATTAGCAATTTCTAAAATTCTTTTATATTCTTCGCTGATTTGATCTTCAGTAACAAAAATATGGGCATCATCTTGAGCAAATTTTTGAACTCTCAAAAGACCACCTAGTTCGCCGGATTTTTCATGGCGGTGAAGGGCGTCACAGTCGGAAAGTCGAAGTGGTAGATCACGATAGCTATGAATCCCCTGTTTAAAAATGGTCATAGCATTTGGACAATTCATGGGTTTCAAACAGTAGATTTCATTTTCTCCCATATCGCAGATAAACATATTTTCGCGATAATGGTCCCAATGGCCAGAGGTTTCGTAAAGTTGTTTTTTATTTAGCTGAGGAGTGATGGTTTCGAGGTAGCCTCTTTTTTGATGTTCGACTCGCCAGAAATTTAGGAGTTCATTAATGATAATGGTGCCCTTTGGAAGCCAGTAAGGCATACCAGGAGCAGTTTCATCAAGGAAAAATATGCCTAGTTGTGGGCCAAGTTTACGATGGTCACGTTTTTTGGCTTCTTCGAGGATAAATAAATATTTATCTAGTTCTTCCTTTGATTCAAAGGCGGTACCATAAATACGGGTGAGCATTTTATTTTTTTCATCACCATGCCAATAAGCACCGGCAATAGAGAGAAGTTTAAAAGCTTTGATTTCACCAGTAGATTTGACGTGAGGACCAGCACAAAGATCAACAAATTCCTCTCCAGTTTTATAGATGGAAATTATTTCGTTTCTATCCTCAATTGTATTTAACCATTCGAGTTTATAAGGATTATCTTTAAATAATTTTTTGGCTTGATCTAAAGTAATTTCCTCCCTAATTATAGGTAAATTAGCTTTAATAATTTTTATCATTTCAGCCTCGATTTTGGGAAAATCAGCCTCAGATATTTTAAAATCATTAAGAGGTTCAAAGTCGAAATAAAAACCATCGTCAGTGGCGGGACCCATGGCCATCAGGAATTTGCCCGGGAAAAGCCGTTCCATGGCTTGAGTTAAGACATGTTCGCTACTGTGACGAATTTTATGGAGACTATCTTGGCTGTGTTTTTGGGCGTCTGTTTGTGACATATATTCTTTAAAAAAATTCTAAATTCTAAAATCTAAACTCTAAAAAATAGATGTTGTTTAATAATGTGATTATAAGTTATAAAAGGAAATAACAAAAGTATAGTTCGAATCAGATCGAAGAAAGTCAACCCTTTACGGGCGAGGTAGTTGAGGTCAGAGTAAAAATACAATATAACATCGGGATTATTTTATCACAGTCAGTAAAGTGACGATAAACATGAGATTACTGCCGAGAACGATGATTATAAAGAAATTATTTTGCCAAATTAATTTCCTTTTTGCTAATGTCACCACAAACCGCCAAATATGACTTGGTTGGATTGAGATATCTGATTGCTGCGGCTTTGATTAGGCCACAGTCGACCTTTTCTAAACTTTCGGTGTAATCCTGAATCGTCCAAGGTTTATCACTATTTATAAATTGTTTATAGGCATGAAAGCCAACAATTGACTCTGATGTTTGAAGGTTTAGGCGACTGGATTTGATAATCTTATTTTTTACAAAGTCTATTTCACTTTGAGTCAGTCCATTTTGAACTAAAGATGTGAATTCTTTATTGATGAGGTCCAATGTTTTTTGAAAATTGAATTTAGAGGTAGATGTTTGGAAACCCCAGGTGCCCGCATCGAATAATTGCTCGTGCCAGGAATTAATTCCATATATCAAACCATTTTCGTAACGGAGACGTGTAATTAGCCTTGAAGAACGAGTGGCAGCTAACGCCTGGAGAATAATAGATAGCGCCGGATTGGTGGTATCTGAAATGTTGCCAGTACGGAAGGCGTAAGAGAAAGTAATCTGGTCGTTTTGGGTAAATTTTTCAACCAGGATTCTTTTTTTTTGGTTAATTTCTAAATCTTTTGCAGGAGTTTTGGTAATGAAATTTAGTGACTCTAAGAAAGTAAATTCCTTTTTGATGACATCTATCGAGATATCACCACTGGTGACAAAAACCATTTGACTAGTAAGTATATTGTTTTGATAATAAGTAACAATATCTTCTTTTTTAATGCTTTTGATTGAAGAATCTGTTCCTAATGTCGATCTTCCTAATATTGTGTCTTGATAAAAAAGCCGGCGATTGACAGTGCCAATGGCTTTGCTGGGGTTCGAGTTGCGATCGGATAATTCTCGGTAAATAGTTTTACGTTCATTTTCAATTATTTTATCTTCAAAAATTGGATTTAAAATTACCTCTTTTAGGACTTCCGAGGCAACGGAAATATCTTTGGGATCACCAAGAGATAAATTGATCGTCAAATTATCCATACCAGTGACAGCACCAAGAACTCCGCCATTATTTTCGATATAAGAAGCTAGCTTGTTTTTGGATGGATATTTTTTTGTACCAGCCACTAATAGGTGTTCTAAAAAATGAGAAGTACCTTCAATATCGTCGAATCGAGAACCGGCAAAAAAAAGACACCTAATAGCTAACGGTGCGCCACTTCGGCGAAAATTAACAATTTTAATACCGTTTTTTAATTTGGCTGTTTCAAGGGAAAGATTGAGATCACTTAGTTTGAGCATTGGTAAGTTAATAATAGCATTTGGGTGTGAAGAGCGGGAGGAATTGGAATAAAATTTTGTTTTGTTTTTTATTTTTGTTCCTCCCGCCCAGCGGGAGGAGTGCTTAGGATTGCTCCCAAACACTCCAACCGCCACGGGTTGAGCTAGAAGGACTTAACCTTCGTAGCTGCCAGAATCGTAGCTGC
>Ga0209717_1002084_pt1 | contig 19934 bp, 17 predicted proteins | sample AD_UKC048_MetaG_FD_184418 | JGI IMG/M metagenome (GOLD analysis project Ga0209717, IMG submission 184418) | Active sludge microbial communities of municipal wastewater-treating anaerobic digesters from USA - AD_UKC048_MetaG (SPAdes) (version 2) | ecosystem: Engineered > Bioreactor > Anaerobic >... | reverse complement strand
TTTCGACGATCGAACCCACCAACGAGGAGAACACACATGGATCTGGGCATCGCAGGCAAGTGGGCGCTGGTGTGCGCCGCCAGCAAGGGGCTGGGGCGCGGCTGCGCCGAATCGCTGGCGCGCGAAGGCGTCAACGTCGTCATCACCGCGCGGGGTGCCGACGCCCTGGAGGCCACGGCCGCCGACATCCGCCGCATGGCCCCGGGCGTGCAGGTGCGCACCGTGGTGGGCGACATCACCACCGAGGCCGGCCGTGCCGCCGCGCTGGCCGCGTGCCCGCAGGTCGACATCCTGGTCAACAACGCGGGCGGGCCGCCGCCGGGTGATTTCCGCCAGTGGGACCGCGCCGCATGGCTGGCAGCAGTGGAAGGCAACATGTTCACGCCGATCGAGCTGATCAAGGCCACGGTCGATGCGATGGCCGCGCGCGGCTACGGCCGGGTGATCAACATCACCTCGTCGTCGGTCAAGGCGCCGATCGACTTCCTGGGCCTGAGCAACGGCGCCCGCAGCGGGTTGACCGGCTTCGTCGCCGGCGTGGCGCGCCAGCCGCAGCTGGCCGGGCGCGGGGTGACGATCAACAGCATCCTGCCCGGCTCGTTCGACACCGACCGGCTCAAGCAGGGCTTCAAGGCCAACGCGGCCAAGGCCGGGCTGTCGCCTGAGGAACTGGCCGACCGCCGCCGCGTGCTGGTGCCGGCACAGCGCTTCGGCACGGCGGCCGAATTCGGCGAGCTGTGCGCCTTCCTGTGCAGCCTGCAGGCCGGCTACATCACCGGCCAGAACCTGCTGATCGACGGTGGCGCCTACCCGGGCACCTACTGATCAGGCCAGCGGGATCCACAGCTCGGTCAGCAGGTCGGCCGGCGCTGTGCACGTCGGGTCGTTGAGCACCAGCTCCAGCGGTGGCGCGTCGCGCAGCGTCACGTCTGCACTGGGCAGCCAGTCGCGGTAGATCGCATCCCAGCTGCGGTGCAGCGTGCCGTAGGGCCCGCGGTGTGTGAACACCGCATGCCGGCCCGGCGCGATGGTCCACCAGGCCAAGCTGCCGGTCAGCGGGATGTCCGGTCGCATGCAGGCGCCGCTGCCGGTGGACAGGTCGTGGCCGAACACCACGCCGGCCACGTAGCGGCAATGGGCATCGTCCGGGCCTTGCGGGTCGTCGGGCACCAGGGCGATGCAGCTGGCGATGGCCGGCATCTGCCCGGCCTGGCCCACGGCGGTCATCAGCTCGCCGAAGGCCTGCTGGGCGGCGCGTGTCATCGAATGGTCGACCATGCCTCGGGCGGTGGCCGTCAGTGCCATCAGCGGTGGGGTACGGTCATCGGCGGCGGGCACGGTGTGGAAGCGGGTGGGTTGCATTGCAGGCTCCTGGGGAGACGAGGTGACGGGTGGGCGCCAGGGTTGCAGCAGGTTGGTCCAGGCGGCGGCGTCGCCGCGCCGCACCGCGCCCGGCGTGGTGTCCAGCTCGCGCCGCATGGCTTTGGCCAGCGCCTGGGCGGATTCATAGCCGACCTGCAACGCGATCTCCAGCACCGGCTCGCGGCCGCTGGCCAGCAGGGCACAGGCGCGCTGCAGCCGCCGCCAGGTGACATAGGCGCCGACGCTGCAGCCCACATGCGCCTGGAACACCCGGTGGAAGTGGTGGCGCGACAGCGCCGCGCGGTCGGCCAGCACATCGGCATCCAGCCGGGCAGCGAGATGGGCCTCCACATGGGCCAGCGCACGCCCGATCAGCCGGGCATGGCGGCCGGGCATGGCCTGACCGGCAGACAGGCTGCGGCGGCGCAGTGGCGGCTGGGGCTGGGGCTGGGGCATGGTGGGGATTGTCGGCAGCCGCTGGCGGGCGCGCGTGTCCGGGTGTGCGCACCTCCGCCGATACACTGGCCCCCCCTGCCGTTGCCCCAACGCCCGTGTCTGACCGCCTCGCCGTCCTGCCGCAATACCTGCTGCCCAAGCAGGCGCTGACCCAGCTGGCCGGCGCCGTGGCGCGGCGCCGGGGCGGCGCCTTCACCACCGCGTTGATCCGCCGCTTCGTCGCCCGCTATGGCGTGAACATGGCCGAGGCGGCCGATCCACGCATCGAGGCCTATGCCAGCTTCAACGACTTCTTCACCCGCGCGCTGAAGCCGGGCGCACGGCCGCTGGCCGACGCGCCCCTGCTGTGCCCGGTGGACGGCGCCATCAGCCAGTTCGGCCCGGTGCAGCAGGGCCAGGTGTTCCAGGCCAAGGGGCACCAGTACAGCGCCACCACGCTGGTGGGCGGTGATGCGGCGCTGGCCGCACCGTTTGCCGACGGCAGCTTCGCCACGCTGTACCTCAGCCCGCGCGACTACCACCGCATCCACATGCCCTGTGCCGGCACGCTGCGGCGCATGCTGCATGTGCCGGGCGACCTGTTCTCGGTGAACCCGACCACCGCCCGTGGCGTGCCGGGGCTGTTCGCACGCAACGAACGGGTGGTGTGCGTGTTCGACGACGCCGCCGGCCGGCCCTTCGTGCTGGTGCTGGTGGGCGCCACCATCGTCGGCAGCATGGCCACGGTGTGGCACGGGCTGGTGAACCCGCCGCGCCCTGGCACGGTGCGCGACTGGCACTACACCGGCGCGCAGGCCGTGCGGCTGGACCGTGGTGCCGAGATGGGCCGCTTCCTGCTCGGGTCCACCGTGGTACTGCTGTTCACCCGTGCGCAGATGCAGGGCCTCCAGTTCAACCCGGCGTGGGCGCCGGGCGGCCCCATCCGCATGGGCGAGCCGATGGCGGCGTGACGCCAGCTGGCCCCGGTCAGGGGTCGGTCGACAACGCCTCGGTGCAGTGCCAGGGCATTTCCAGCCGGCCGTCGTCGCCGGGCAGGGCCTCGATGCTGATGCGCGGCGCCGACGACTGCACCGGCCCGAAGATGGTGGCAAAGGCGACGTCGGCCGCGTCGCGCCCGGTGCCGAAGCGCACGAAGCCCATCGGGATGGCGGTGCCCGACGGGTCGAAGATGGTCCAGCGGCCGTCCAGGTAGGCCTCCACGTAGGCATGGAAGTCGGTCGGCCCCAGGGCCGGGTCGGCGCCATAGTCGATGCCGGTGGCAAAGCGCGCCGGAATGTTGACCGCCCGGCACAGCGCGATCATCAGGTGGGCGAAGTCGCGGCACACGCCGACGCCGTCGGCCAGCGTGTCCATCGCCGAGGTGGTGCTGTTGCTGGTGTTGGGCGTGAAGGCGGTGCGCTGCAGCACCCAGTCCCGGATCGCCTGCACCCGGCTGTGGCCCTGCCACTGCTGGCCGAATTCACGCGTGGCCAGGCGGGTCAGGCGGTCGCTCTGGCAATAGCGGCTGGGGTAGATGTAGCCCAGCACCGGCGTGGGCAGTTGCGCCACCGGTGTCTCGGCAATGCCGGCCGGCCAGGCCTTGTGGTGCAGCAGGTCGACGGTGGCGCCGTAGCGCACGTGCAGCGGCCCGGCCTGGGCGCTCAGGCGCAAGTGGCGGTTGCCGGTGGCAGGGTCGGTGTCCACCCGCCACGGCACGTCCTGGCTCAGCGTCAGCAACTCCTGCAGCACCACCTGGCGGGCGGTGTGCGCGGCATGGATGTTGAAGACGAAGTCACTGCCCGGCGGGCCGACGGTGTAGTCCAGATCCAGCTGCAGGCGCAGGCGGATCATGGCGTGTGCTTCGGTGGGTGCTGCGGCGTGATCAGGGTTTTCATGGGGGTCCAGGGTTGTGGCGACCGTACCACCAATCGGCGCCGGCGCCGCCTGCACCCGCATTGACCTTGCGCTGCCGCCTGGGCTAGCGTGCCCCTCCCACCGCTGCAAGCCTGCGCCGCCATGCGTGTCTTCACCGCCAGCCTCGCCACCGAGACCAACACTTTTGCCCCGCTGCCCACCGGGCTGGCGGCGTTCCAGCAAGATGGCACCTGGCACCCTGGTGGCTCCCATCCAGCGGCGCCCACCCTGTTCGCCGGTCCGCTGCACGCCGCCCGCCAGCGCGCCCGCGAGCGCGGCTGGACGCTGATCGAAGGCCTGGTGGCCGCCGCCCAGCCCGGCGGCACCACCACCCGGGCCGCCTATGAAACGCTGCGCGACCACATCCTGGCCGACCTGCGCGCGGCGCTGCCGGTGCAGCTGGTGCTGCTGGGGCTGCACGGTGCCATGGTGGCCGACGGCTACCCCGACTGCGAGGGCGACCTGCTCACCCACGTGCGGCAGATCGTCGGCCCGGGCGTGGTGGTGGGCGCCGAGCTGGACCCGCACCACCACCTCAGCGCGGCCATGCTGGCCCAGGCCGACCTGCTGATCGCGTTCAAGCAGTACCCGCACACCGACGTGCTGGAGCGCGCCTTTGAGCTGGTCGACCTGTGTGCGGCCCAGGTGGTGCATGGCCGGCGGCCGGTGCCGTCGGTGGTCGATTGCGGCATGGCGGTGATCGTGCACACCACCCGTGAGCCGGCGCAGGGCTTCGTGCAGCGCCTGCAGGCGCTGGAAGGGCAGGGCGGCGTGCTGTCGATCAGCCTGACGCACGGCTTCCCCTGGGGCGACGTGCCCGACATGGGCACGCAGGTGCTGGTCTACACCGACGGCCGGCAAGCCGAGGGCGATGCCCTGGCCCGGCGCCTGGCCGATGAGCTGATCGCGATGCGCAGCGCCCTCGACACCCCCTGGCTCGGCATCGACGCCGCGCTGGATGCCGCGCTGGCCGCGCCGCCGGGCCTGGTGGTGATCGCCGACAGCGCCGACAACCCCGGTGGCGGTGCCGCCGGTGACAGCACCTTCGTGCTGCGCCGGCTGGTCGAGCGCGGCATCACCCAGGCCGCGCTGGGCCCGCTGTGGGACCCGCAGGCGGTGCGCATCGCCTTCGACGCGGGTGTGGGCGCGCGCCTGCCGCTGCGCATCGGCGGCAAGGTCAGCCCGCTGTCGGGCGATCCGCTGGACGCCGAGGGCACCGTGCTGGCCCTGCAGCGCGACATGGCCATGCGCGCGCTGGCTGGCACCACCCAGCCGCTGGGCGACTGTGCGTTGCTGCAGATCGGTGGAACGGCCGGGCAGGGCGGCGTGCAGGTGGTGCTGATCAGCCGCCGCAGCCAGGCCATGGGCACTGATCTGTTCACCCAGCTGGGCTGCGACCTGGCGGCCCAGCGCATCGTGGTGGTGAAGTCGTCGCAGCATTTTCGTGCGGCCTATGCGCCGCTGGCGGTGCAGGTGCTGTATTGCGCGGCGCCCGGCTCGGTGACAGCCGATCTGCGGCAGTTGCCCTACCGGCACATCCGCCGCCCCAAGTGGCCGATCGACCTGCCGGGCGACATGGCGCCTGGCGGCTGACGCACGCCTGCCCTGGCGCAGGACTTGCTCGAACGTCTGAGAAAACCCCGAGCGATCGGTCTGCCGAATTCGGTTAGCGTTGCGGCACCGTTCCGGGGCAGCATCCCCGGTCCAACCGATCCCCATTCCGGAGCCTGAACCCCATGAAATTGAACCGTCGTCTGGCCACCGTGGCCACGCTGTCCGTGCTGTCCATGGCCACATCACTGCCCGTGCTGGCGCAGGGCACCGTGCTGAAGGTGGTGCCGCACTCGAACCTGGCCATCCTCGACCCGATCTGGACGACGGCCTACATGAGCCGCAACCACGGCTACATGATCTACGACACCCTGTTCGGCACCGACGAGAACGCCAAGGTCAAGCCGCAGATGGTCGAGAGCTGGACCGAAAGCCCCGACAAGCGCCTGTGGACCTTCAAGCTGCGCAAGGGCCTGGAATTCCATGACGGCAAGCCGGTGACCGGTGACGACGTCATCGCATCGCTCACCCGCTGGGGCAAGCGCGACGCCATGGGCTCGGCGCTGTTCCAGTTCATCCAGCGCATGGATTCGCCCACGCCCGACACCTTCCGCATCTTCCTGGGTGAAGCCAACGGCTTCATGCTCGAGGCGCTGGGCAAGCCCAGCTCCAACGTGCCCTTCATCATGCCCAAGCGCATCGCCGAGACCGACGCGTTCAAGCAGATCGAGGAGCACATCGGCTCGGGCCCCTACATCTTCAAGCGCGACGAGTTCAAGCCCGGCGACAAGGCGGTGTACCTGAAGAACCCGAAGTACGTGCCGCGCAGCGAGCCGCCGTCGGGCACCACCGGTGGCAAGAATGTGTACGTCGATCGGGTGGAATGGAACCTGGCGCTGCGTGATGCGCAGGCCCAGGTCAATGCGCTGCAGAAGGGCGAGGTCGACATCATCGAGGCGCTGGGCTTCGACCACTTCGAGACCGCCAAGGCAGACGCCAACATCCAGCTGCCGAAGTACGCCACCTACGGCCTGCAGTACATGGCGCGCTTCAACCACCTGCACAAGCCCTTCGACAACGCCAAGGTGCGCCAGGCCGCCCTGGCCGCCATGACGCAGGAGCCCTTCCTGCGGGCGCAAGTGGGCGTGAAGGAGCTCTACAAGAGCTGCTACTCGATGTTCATCTGCGGCACGCCCTACGGCACCACCGCCGGCAGCGACATCCAGGGCAAGAGCAACATGAAGAAGGCGCAAGAGCTGTTGAAGGCCAGCGGCTACGACGGCACGCCCATCGTCATCATGAAGCCCACCGACCTGGCCAGCATCCAGAAGCTGCCTGATGTCGCTGCGCAACTGCTGCGCCAGGCCGGCTTCAAGGTCGACCTGCAGGCCATGGACTGGCAGACCCTGGTGGGCCGGCGCGCCAAGAAGGACGCACCCGACAAGGGCGGCTGGCACGTGTTCCTGACCGCCTGGCAGACCTTTGACGTGTGGAGCCCGATCGCCAACCCGACGATGGACACCCGCGGCGAGAAGTCGGGCTGGTTCGGCTGGGCGTCGGACGACAAGATGATCACCATCCGCAACGAGTTCATGCGGGCCACCGACGATGGCCAGAAGAAAAAGCTGGCCGAGCAGCTGCACGCCCGCGCCTACGAGGTGGCCACCCACGCGCCACTGGGCGAGTACATGCAGCCGATGGCCGCACGCAAGAACATCAGCGGCTTCTTCGTCAGCAACGGCAACATCTACTGGAACCTGAAGAAGCAGTGAGGCTCCCCTGGTCCCGGGGCCGCGCCTGACGCGGCCCCGGGCCTGGTGCCACCGACCCGATGCTGAATTTCCTCGTCAAACGGCTGCTGTCCACGCTGCCCGTCCTGCTGATCGTCTCGCTGCTCGTGTTCCTGATGCTCCGGCTCACGCCCGGAGACCCTGCCGCCGTGCTGGCAGGAGATGCCGCCAGCACCGAGCAGATCGCCCAGATCCGCACCAACCTGGGCCTGGACCGGTCCATCCCCGAACAGTTCTTCATCTGGGCGGGCCATCTGGTGCAGGGCGACCTGGGCCAAAGCTACTACTACAAGACCGAAGTCACCACGCTGATCAGCCAGCGGCTGGAGCCCACCGTCTCGCTGGCACTGATCACCATCACGCTGGCGGTGCTGATCGCCGTGCCGCTGGGCGTGATGGCAGCCTGGCGCTTCGGCGGCTGGCTCGACAAGGGGCTGATGGGCTTCTCGGTGCTGGGCTTCTCGGTGCCGGTGTTCGTCAGCGCCTACCTGCTGATCTGGCTGGTGTCGCTGAAGCTGGGTTGGCTGCCGGTGCAGGGCTACAAGCGCATCGCCGATGGCGTGGGCCCGTGGCTGTACCACCTGACCTTGCCGGCCGTCACGCTGAGCCTGATCTACATCGCGCTGATCGCCCGCGTCACCCGCGCGTCAGTGCTGGAGACGCTGGGCGAGGACTACATCCGCACCGCCCGTGCCAAGGGCCTGCCCGAGGTGACGGTGCTGATGCGCCATGCGCTGGCGAATGCGGCCGTGCCCATCGCCACCGTCATCGGCATCGGCGTGGCGCTGCTGATCGGCGGCGTGGTGGTCACCGAATCGGTCTATGCCATTCCCGGCCTGGGCCGGCTGACGGTGGACGCGGTGCTGGCGCGCGACTTTCCCACCATCCAGGGCGTGATCCTGCTGTTCTCGTTCATCTACGTGATGGTCAACCTGCTGGTCGACCTGTCCTATGTCTTCTTCGATCCGCGCATCAGGTACTGACGCATGAGCACCGCACCTGATTTCGAGAGCCTGTCGGTCGAAAGCGCCACGGTCCATGTCCAGCTCAGTGCGTGGCAGCGCGTGCGGCGCAACACCTCGGTGCGCATCGGCGGCACGGTGATGCTGCTGCTGGTGCTGGTCTCGCTGGCCGCACCGTGGCTGGGCACGGTCGACCCGTCGCTGTTCGACCCGGCCAGCCGCGACCTGCTGCCCGGCAAGACCGGCGAGATCACCACGCTGGAAGGCGAGCAGCTGAAGCACCGCTTCATCATGGGCAGCGACAGCTTCGGCCGCGACATCTACAGCCGGGTGATCTACGGCACCCAGGTGTCGCTGATCGTCGGCCTGTTCACGGCCCTGGTTGCGCTGGCCTTCGGCATCGTGCTGGGCCTGATGGCCGGCTTCCTGCGCTGGCTCGACGGGCCCCTGATGCGGGTGATGGACGGCGTGATGGCCATCCCCGCCATCCTGATCGCCATCGCCCTGGTGGCCATGTGGCGCGGCAGCCTGACCACGGTGGTGATCGCCATCGCCATCCCAGAGATCCCGCGGGTGGTGCGGCTGGTGCGGTCGCTGGTGCTCACCATCCGGGAAGAGCCATATGTCGAGGCGGCCATCTCGCTGGGCACGCCCACCTGGAAGATCATGGGGCGCCACATCCTGCCGAACACCGTGGCTCCGCTGGTGGTGCAGGCCACCTTCATCTGCGCGGCCGGCATCCTGACCGAAGCGGCGCTGTCGTTCCTGGGGGTGGGCCTGCCGCCCGACATCCCGACCTGGGGCAACGTGATGGCCGAGGGCCGGGCGCAGTTCAACGAGTACCCGCACAACATCTTCTTCCCGGGCATCTTCCTGGCGGTGACGGTGCTGGCGGTCAACATCCTGGGCGACGGGCTGCGCGACACGCTCGACCCCAAGATGGCCAAGCGGGGTTGAGCATGGCCAGCAACCAACCCATCCTCGAGGTGAAGAACCTCACCATCGCGCTGCCCTCGGGCGGCGACCGTGCCACCGCGGTGCGCAACGTGTCCTTCAGTGTCGGCCGTGGCGAAATTGTCTGCCTGGTCGGTGAATCCGGCTCGGGCAAGAGCGTCATCGCGCAGAGCGTGATGGGCCTGCTGCCCAGGACCCTGCCGGTGCAGGGCGGCCAGATCCTGCTGGAAGGTGAAGACATCACCCATGCGCCGCTGAGCCGCCTGCGTGAACTGCGCGCCACGCGCATGAGCATGATCTTCCAGGAGCCGATGACGGCCCTGAACCCGGTCATGACCTGCGGCGACCAGATCGACGAGGTGCTCAGCCAGCACACCAGCCTGTCGCCCGCCGAGCGGCGCGAGAAGGTGCTGAACATCGTGCGCGAGGTGCTGCTGCCCGACCCCGAGCGCATGGTGGCCAGCTACCCGCACCAGCTGTCGGGCGGCCAGCGCCAGCGCATCATGATCGCCATGGCCCTGGTGCTCGACCCGGTGCTGCTGATCGCCGACGAGCCCACCACCGCGCTCGACGTCACCACCCAGGCGCAGATCCTGAAGCTGGTGCTCGACTTGCAACACCGCCATGGCGCCGGCGTGCTGTTCATCACCCATGATTTCGGCGTGGTGGCCGAGGTGGCACACCGTGTGGCCGTGCTGCGCCTGGGCGACCTGGTCGAGATCGGCCCCAAGGCCGATGTGCTGCAGAAGCCTCAGCACGACTACACCCGCATGCTGATGGCCGCCGTGCCCACGCTGCACCTGAAGGAGCGCCCCAACGACCCCGCCGCGCCGGTGGTGCTGAAGGTGCAGGGGCTGGAGAAGGTCTACAGCACCAAGGGCTGGTTCGGCGCCGCGCGCAACGTGCATGCGGCCAAGGCCGTCCACTTCGAGATCAAGCGCGGCCAGACACTGGGCATCGTCGGTGAATCGGGCTCGGGCAAGAGCACGGTGGCGCGCTGCATCGTGCGGCTGATCGACCCCAGCGGCGGCAGCGTGCTGCTGGGTGGCGACCGCCCGGGCGAGGCCGCCGAAGACATCGCGATGATGTCGGCTGCCCGCCTGCGGCCGCTGCGCCAGCGGGTGCAGATCGTCTTCCAGGACCCGTACCGGTCGCTGAACCCGCGCCGCACCGTGGCCGACGCGATGATCGAAGGCCCGATGAACTACGGCCTGGGCCGCACTGAAGCCATGCAGCGCGCGCGTGACCTGCTGGCCCTGGTGCGCATGGATGCCAGCGCGATGGACCGCTACCCGCACCAGTTCAGCGGCGGCCAGCGCCAGCGCATCTGCATCGCCCGCGCGCTGATGATGGAGCCCGAGCTGCTGGTGGCCGACGAGGCGGTGAGCGCGCTCGATGTCTCGGTGCAGGCCCAGGTGCTGCGGCTGTTCGAGGAGATCCGCAGCCGGCTGAACCTGGCGATGCTGTTCATCACCCACGATCTGCGCGTGGCCAGCCAGATCTGTGATCACCTGGCGGTGATGAGCAAGGGCGAGGTGGTCGAATACGGCCCGGCGCACCAGGTCTTCGGCAACCCGCAGCATGCCTACACCCAGGCCTTGTTCGCCGCTGCACCCGGTCGGGATTTCGCCTTCGGCGTGGCCTGAGCAGGTGCGTGGATGGACGCCTGGTTCAGTGCGCACCATGCCGGCCACCAGGGCCATGGTGAGCTGATCGGCGGCCGCCTGGTCGGCGGGTTCGAGCTGCCGGTGCGCGCCGAGCATGTGCGCGGCGCGTTCATTGCCGCCGGCCTGGGCGCGGTGCATGCACCGGCCGACGCCGGGTTGGCGCCGATCCTGGCCGTGCACGACGCGCGTTATGTCGAGTTTCTTCAGGGCGCCTGGGCGCGCTGGGCGGCGCTGGGCCACACCCATCCGGCGCTGGGCATGGCATGGCATGCCGGCCTGGGCCTGCCGCAGACCGAGCCGCGCCACATCGAGGGCGCGCTGGGCTACTGGTCGTTCGACGCCGGCTGCGCCATCGTGGCCGGCACCTGGCAGGCGGCCTACTGGAGCGCGCAGTGCGCCATCGCCGGCGCCCGGGCGCTGCTGGCTGGTGCCCCCAGCGCCTTCGCCATCTGCAGGCCGCCGGGCCACCATGCATCGGCGCGGGCGATGGGCGGCTACTGCTACCTGAACAACGCCGCCATCGCGGTGCAGCAGCTGCGGGACGGCGGCGTGCCGCGTGTGGGCGTGGTCGACATCGACTACCACCACGGCAATGGCACGCAGGCCATCTTCTGGCAGCGTGACGACGTGTTCGTCACCAGCCTGCATGCCGACCCGCATGACGACTACCCCTACCTCAGCGGCCATGCCGATGAGGTGGGCGAAGGCGCCGGCACCGGCTTCAACCTCAACCTGCCGCTGCCGGCCGGCACCACCGCGGCGGCCTACCTGGTGGCGCTGGACGTGGCCATCGATGCCACCCTGGCCCAGGGCTGCGGCGCGGTGGTGGTGTCGCTGGGCGTGGACACCTTCGAACGCGACCCGATCTCCAAGTTCCAGCTCGCCAGCAACGATTACCTGGCCATCGGCGCGCGCCTGCGGCGCCTGGGCGTGCCGGTGCTGTTCGTCTTCGAGGGCGGCTACGCCACCGATGAAGTCGGCCTGAATGCAGTGAACGTGCTGGTCGGGTTCACACGTGGCTGACACCCCCGCCACGCCACCCCACGGCGTGGACCCGCTGGCCGACGATGCGGTGATGCGTGCCACCTTCGAATCGGCCCCCGACGGGTTGGTGGTGGTGGCGGCCGACGGCCGCATCCTGGCCTACAACACCAGCTTTCTGCAGCTGTGGCGGTTTCCGCCCGACATGCTGGCGCGCCGGGATGCGCTGGAGATGCGGCGCTTCACCGCCCAGCAGATGCAGGACCCGCAGGCCTACCTGGACACCCTGCCCCGGGTGGCGGCGGCCGACCACACCCAGGTCTTCGATGCGCTGGCGCTGCGCGATGGCCGGGTGTTCGAGCGCCATGTCTCGCCGCTGCGTCTGCCCGACGGCGGCGCGGCGGTGGTGATCCGCTGGCGCGACATCACCGAGCGCCTGCGGGCCGAGCAGGCCCTGGCGCGCACCCAGGCGCGGCTGTCGGCCATCTTCGAACATGCGCTCAATGCCATCCTGTTGGCGTCGGACGACGGGCGCTACCTGGAGGCCAACCCAGCTGCCTGCCGGCTGCTGGGCTACAGCCATGACCAGCTGGTGGGCCGGGCGGTGGCCGAGGTGGTGGTGCCCGACCGCATCGACACCGCATCGGCCTGGGCCCAGTTCCAGGCGCGTGGCCATGCCAGCGGCCGGGTGCGCCTGCGCCGGATCGACGGCAGCGTGGTCGACGCGCAGTACACCGCCGTGGCCAGCGTGCTGCCGGGCGTGCACCTGTCGGTGCTGTCCGACGTGACCGATGAACTGCGCCACCAGCAGCGCCAGCAGGAGCTGACGGCGCTGATGGACCTGGCCATGATGGACGCCGACCTGGTGTTCTGGGACGCCGACCTGCGCAGCGGCCGCATGAGCTCGGTCAACGGCCACTGGCACGCGATGCTGGGCTACCGGCCCGACGAGGTGCCCGACACCCTGACCGCGTGGGACGCGCTGGTGCACCCCGACGATGCAGCGGCCCGCATCCTGGCCTGGGAGGCCCACCTGCTGGGCAGCACCAGCACCTTCGAGACCGAGTTCCGCATCCGCCACAGGCAGGGCCACTGGGTGTGGATGCAGGCCCGCGGCCGGGTGGTGGAACGCGCGCCCGACGGCGAGCCGCTGCGTGTGGCCGGCCTGCGCATGAACATCACCCGCCGCAAGGAAACCGAGGCCCGGCTGGAAGGCCTGGCCCACACCGATGCGCTGACCGGTGCGCTCAACCGCCGCCGCTTCACCGATCTGGCCACCGATGAACTGTCGCGTGCCCAGCGCCACGGCACGCCTGTGGCGCTGCTGATGATGGACCTCGACCACTTCAAGCAGGTGAACGACCGCCTGGGCCATGCCGGTGGCGATGCCGTGCTGCGCAGCTTTGCCGCCACGGCTGAGGGCGTGATGCGCCAGGGCGACGTGTTCGGCCGGGTCGGCGGCGAAGAGTTCGCGGCGCTGCTGCCGCAGACCACGCAAGAAGGCGCCGTGGTACTGGCCCAGCGCCTGCGCCAGCGCATCGCGGCGCAGCCGGCGCAGGTGGGTGGGCTGGCCCTGCCGTTCACCGTCAGCATCGGCGTGGCCGCCTGGCACGGCCCCGACGATGGCGAAGCCAGCTTCGACCGCCTGATGATGGCCGCCGACCGCGCGCTCTACGCCGCCAAGGCCCAGGGCCGCGACCGCGTGGTGGCCGCCGCTGCAGGTGCAGCACCGGGCTGACGGCCCGCTCTTCCGGGGCATACTGCCGCCGCCCGTTCACAGACCCCAACCGCCATGCCCCGCATCCTGATCGCCGGCTACCAGCACGAGACCAACACCTTCGCCCCCAGCCTGGCCGACTGGGCTGCCTTCACCCGCGGCGATTCGTTCCCGGCCTTCAGCCAGGGCCGGGCCATGCAGGACCTGATGACCGGGGTCAACATCCCGGTCGGCGGCTTCATCGACGCGGCCAAGGCCCATGGCTGGACGCTGCTGCCCAGTTGCTGGGCTGGCGCCATCCCGTCGAGCTTCGTCACCCGCGATGCCTTCGAGCGCATTGCCGACACCATCGTGGCCGACGTGCGCGCTGCCGCCGTCGGTGGCCTGGACGGCATCTACCTCGACCTGCACGGTGCTGCCGTGGCCGAGCATGCCGCCGACAGTGAAGGCGAACTGCTGGCCCGGCTGCGCGCCATCGTCGGCCCCAAGCTGCCCATCGTGGCCAGCCTGGACCTGCATGCCAACGTCACCCACCGCATGCTGCGCGAAGCCGATGCGCTGGTCAGCTACCGCACCTACCCGCATGTGGACATGGCCGACACCGGCGTGCTGGCCGCGCAGTTGCTGGCCCGCCGGCTCAAGGCCGGCCAGCGCGAGCCGCAGCATGCGCGGCGCCTGCCGTTCCTGATCCCGCTGAATGCGCAGAGCACCTGGATGCAGCCGGCCCAGGGCCTGTACGCCGCGCTGGGCGAGCTGGACAAGCGCCATGGCACGGTGCTGAGCTTCTGCATGGGCTTTCCGGCCAGCGACTTCGACGAGTGCGCGCCGATGGTCTGGGGCCATGGTGAACACGCCGAAGCGGCGGTGGAGCAGCTCTACGCCCTGGTGGCCGATCCGGCGCAGTGGCAGCAGCAGATCCTGCCGGCGCGCGAGGCCGTCAACCAGGCGCTGGCGCTGGCCGACCGTGCCAGCAAGCCGGTGGTCATCGCCGACACGCAGGACAACCCCGGCGCCGGTGGCGACAGCAACACCACCGGCCTGCTGCATGCGCTGGTCGCCCAGGGCGCGGGCAAGCGCTTCCCGGGCCAGGTGGCGCTGGGCCTGATGTTCGATGCCGCCGCCGGCCGCGCGGCGCTGGAAGCCGGCGTGGGCGCCGAGCTCGACCTGGCGCTGGGCACCGCCGTGCCCACCTTCGCCGGTGGCCTGAGCGACCCGCCGGTGCGTGGCCGCTACAAGGTGCGCGCGGTCAGCGACGGTCGGGTGACGCTGAAGGGCCCGATGATGCGCGGCGTGTCGGTGAACCTGGGCCCCAGCGCCTGCCTGGAGATCGACGGCATCCTGGTGGCCGTGGTCGGCGGCAAGAAGCAGCTGCTCGACCGCGAGCTGCTGCGCATGGTGGGCATCACCGCCGAGGCCATGCGCATCATCGTGGTCAAGAGCAGCAACCACTTCCGCGCCGACTTCACGCCCATTGCCAGCCACGTGCTGGTGGCCAAGGCCGCCGGGCCGATGGCGGCCGACCCGGGTGATCTGCCCTGGAAGCATCTGGGCGCGGGCATCCGCACCCGGCCCTGACCTTGCAGCCGCGGCTCAGCGCGGCCACCGGGCCGTCGGCCAGGCTGTACCAGGCGCCCAGCGTGCCGGCATCCTCCAGCTGCCGCAGCAGTGCGCTGCGGCGGTCGGCCGCCGGGTCGGCCCAGGCCGGGCGGACGATCAGCACGATGCGCACCTCTTCGATGCGGCTGGCATCGATGCCTTCGGTGTGCAGCGGCCGGTGGGCCACGGCACGGCTGGAGTTCACCCGCATGTAGCCGTCGCGCACACAGGCGTTGGGCTGGAAGTAGCCGTTCAATGTGACCAGGGCCGGCACCAGGGCGGGCGCGGCCACGCTGAAGCCCACCGTGCCGGCCGCGCCGATGAAGCCCAGCGCGCCCAGCAGCAGCAGCGACAACTGCCCGCTGGCCGTGCCCAGCAGCAGCCCGGCCAGCGACAGCGCGCGCAGCGCCTCGGCCGCCACCATCAGCCGGGGGCGGGCAGGGCGGTGCCAGCCCGGGCAGCGCGGGCTGGCCGTTTCCGGACCTGTGGATGGCCCGTGGCCGCTCAGGCAGCAGCCGGGTCGCGCGCGCGCAGCTGCATGCGCAGCCCCACCGGCGTCATCGTGAAGCTCAGCAGCTCCACCGGCGGCAGACCGTCGTCGGTGGCCACCTGGGCGATGTCGAAGTTCTGCAGCAGCACGGCCATCGCCATCTTCATCTCCAGCAGCGCCAGGTAGCGCCCCGGGCAGATGCGCGGGCCGGCGCCGAAGGGCATGGAGATGCGCTTGGCGGCGCTGGCCATCTGCGAGGGATGGCCGGGCTTGCCCTCGCCACCCACCCAGCGCTGCGGGTCGAACTGCGCGGCCTGCGGCACATGCGCGTCGCTGACCGAATCCACCCGCATCAGGCCGAAGACGATCATGCCCTCGGTGATCTGCACGCCGCCCACGGTGGTGTCGCGCAGCGCCTGCTGCGGCATCAGCGGGGCCACCGGCTTCAGGCGCATGGTCTCGTGGCAGCAGGCTTCCACGTAGTCCAGCTGCTCCACCATCTCCAGGGTTGGCAAGGCGGTGCGGCCGCACACCCGGCGCACTTCTTCGGTGGCCAGGGCCAGCGTCAGCGGGTTGTCCCACAGCAGGTGGATCATCCAGGCGATGGTGTTGGCGGTGGTGTCCTCGCCGGCCAGCAGCATGGTCACCACATTGCCGGCCACCTGGCTGTCGTCGATGCCGCTGCCGGGCTGGTCGGCGGCGGCGATCATGGCCTCCAGCAGGTTGTGCGGCTGCTCACGCCGGTCGGGCTCGGCCGCCAGGCGCGCCCGGGCGTCGGCGATGAAGCCGTCCACCGCCGCGTTCACCGCCACCAGGCTGCGCTGCAGGTCGCGGTCGGCCTGCGACGGAAACCAGCGCCAGGTGGGCAGCGGCGCAAACACCCGGCGGCTGATGGCCGGGAAGATGGTGTCCAGGTGCCGCTGGATCACGTCGTCGTCGGTCTCCAGCGTGTTGACCGCCGCGCCGAAGGCCAGGCCGGCGATGGTGTCGACGGTGTAGCGCATCAGGTCGGCCTGCAGGTCGATGCGGGTGCCCGCTGCCGCCGCCTTCTGCCAGCGGCCCACCAGCCGCTGCGCCACGCCCTGCAGCGACGGGAAGTAGCGCCGCACATGGGTGGGGTCGAAGCCGTGCATCACCATCCGGCGCTGGGCCTTCCAGGTGTCGCCGGTGGCGCTGAACACGCCCACCGGCAGGCCCATCTCCTCGACGATCTCGCGCAGCCGGCTGGTGCGGCGGAAGCCGTCGGGCCGGTCGCGCAGCGTGGCCTGTACCACCGCGTGGTCGCCGAACACCACCGCCCGCCGCGGGCCCAGCTGCAGCTTGAACACCGGGCCGTACTGCCTGCACCACTGCTCCATCTGCAGGTGCAGGCGTTCGGGCTTGATCTGCAGCAGGTTGCCCACCACGGGCAGGGCGCGCGGGCCGGGCAGGTCGTCGAAGCGGCGCACGGCAGGCGCAGGGGCGGCGGTGGCGGTGTCCATGGACATGGGGCTGGGGTCTCCGACGGGGGCGGGCGGTGGCGGGCTGTCGCCTGCGGCACGCAGGGCCGGCGGCCCGCGTGCCAGCATGGTGCCATGCCGCCCCCATGCCCCATGGCCTCGCTTCCCCCATGCTGCGGCCCGCGCTGATCCCGCCGGTGCTGGCCATCGCCTGGGGCCTGAACTGGCCGGCGGTCAAGACCATGCTGACGGTGATCCCGCCGTTCTCGGCCCGCGCGCTGGGCCTGGGGCTGGGCGTGCTGCTGCTGGCCGGGCTGGCGCTGCTGCGGCGCACGCCGCTGTGGCCGCAGCGCGCGGCCTGGCCGGCCATCTGGGTGGGCGGGCTGCTGACGGTGGCGGTGTTCAACATCTGCACCGCGTTTGCGCAGCTCACCACCAGCACATCCCGCGCGGCGGTGCTCACCTTCACCATGCCGCTGATGTCGGCGGCGCTGGCCTGGTGGCTGCTGGGCGACCGGCCCGATCGCCGCAGCCGGGTGGCGCTGGGCCTGGGCGGCCTGGGTGTGGCCTGCCTGGCGTTGCCGGTGCTGCAGGCGCTGGCCGCAGCCGCCAGCGGTGCGGCGCGCACGCCACTGTGGGGCCTGCTGCTGCCGCTGGGCGCGGCGCTGGCCTGGGCGCTGGGCACGGTGGCCACCAAGCGCTGGCCGCCGCCGGGCGACCGCATCGTGCTCACCGCCTGGCAACTGGGCATCGGCGCGGCAGTGGCCGCGGTGGCGGCGCTGGCCGCCGGCGAGCACCTGCCCACGGTGTGGCCGTTGCGGGTGCAGGTGGCGCTGGCCTGGCATGTGCTGATCGCCACCGCCGTGGCCTATGTGCTGTGGTACCGGCTGCTGGCGTCGGCCACCGCCACGGTGTCGTCGCTGACCACGCTGGCGGTGCCGGTGGTGGGCGTGCTGGGCGCCATGGCCCTGGTGGGCGACCGGCCATCGGCCACCGATTGGGTGGGCTTCGTCCTGGTGCTGGGCGGCGCCGCGCTGGCCATGGTGCGGGTGACCAGGCCAGCGGCCTGAGCTGTCATCATCACGCCATGCTCAAGACCCTGAAAGACCTGTTCGACAGCCTGCTGCCGCCCACTGGTGGCATCCCGCCGCAGGCTGCCGAGCACGCGCTGCAACTGGCCACCGCAGTGCTGCTGGTGGAGGTGATGCGCGCCGATGCCAGCTTCCACGACGCCGAGCGCAACGCCGTGCTGGGCGCCCTGCGCCAGGTGTTCCACCTGGCCGACGACGAGGCCGAGCGCCTGGCCGAACTGGCCACCGCCACCGCGCAACAGGCCACCGACCTGTTCGGCTTCACCTCGCAGCTGAATGACCGGCTGGACATGGCGCAGAAGCTGCACATGGTCGAACTGATGTGGCGGGTGGCCTATGCCGACGGCCACCTGGCCGACCATGAGCGCCATGTGCTGTGGCGCGTGGCTGACCTGCTGCATGTGCCGCAGGGCGCGTATGTCAATGCCCGCCTGCGGGCGCAGCAGGCCGCGGCCACGGCGCGCGGCGCTTAGGCGCGGCAGGGGGGCCTGCTACTTCGCGGCTTCCATGGCCGTCACCATGTAGCCGCCGCCCGACTTCTCGGCACGGAACTTCACCTTGTCGCCGACCTTGACCGCGCCGAGCAGCGCGGCGTCCTTGACCATGAAGACCATCGTCATGCCCGGCATGTCGAGGCTCTTGATCTCGCCGTGGCGCAGCGTGATCTTGCCGGCATCCCGGTCGATCCGGCGGACTTCGCCGTCGGCCATGTCGGCGCTCTGGGCTGCCGCCGGCGCAGCGGTGGCGGGTTGGTGTGCGGCGTGGTCGTCGGCCTTCTGCTGTGCCAGCGCGGGGGCGGTCAGCAGTGCGGATGCGATCAGGGCCGTTGCAAGTTGGATCATGGGAGCTCCTGGAGAAATGGGGTTCGAGACATGGGGCAAGGCGGTGCAGGCGGCCCGCAGGCCTTGGTGTGGATGCTGCCGGGCCTGCCGTCAGTGGCCACCGTGGCCACCCGTTGGCTTGCGGACCTTGACCTCGATGTCCTGTGCGGGCCTGGCGACCGCTGGCATGGATCCGCCGCTCTCGGCCTGGAAGCGCGCCGGGTCGGGCAGCGCGCCGGTGAACTCGTAGGCCACCGTGCCCGGCGGGTGCTGGTACCAGCCCGGGTCGCTGTAGTCGCCGCGCTGCTGGTCCCTGCGCACCTTCAGGATGCTGAACATGCCGCCCATGCCCACCGCGCCGAACGGGCCCTGGCCAGCCATCATCGGCGCGGTGTTGTCGGGCAGCGGCATCTCCATCTCGGTCATGTCCTTCATGCCGCGCTCGCCCATCACCATGTAGTCGGGGATCAGCTTCGTGATCTGGCGCGCCACGCCGCTGTGGTCCACCCCGATCATGGTCGGCACGCCGTGGCCCATGGCGTTCATCGTGTGGTGGCTCTTGTGGCAGTGGAAGGCCCAGTCGCCTTCCTCGTCGGCCAGGAAGTCCAGCTGCCGCATCTGGCCCACCGCGATGTCGGCGGTGATCTCGTACTGCCGGGCGCTCTTCGGCGTGGGGCCGCCGTCGGTGCCGGTGATCAGGAATTCGTGCCCGTGCAGGTGGATCGGGTGGTTGGTCATCGTCAGGTTGCCCACCCGGATGCGCACCTTGTCCATGTGCCGCACCACCAGCGGGTCGATGCCCGGGAAGATGCGGCTGTTCCAGCTCCAGAGGTTGAAGTCCAGCATCGTCATGATCTTCGGCGTGGCGCTGCCGGGGTCGATGTCGTAGGCGTTGAGCAGGAAGCAGAAGTCGCGGTCGACCTCGTCGATCAGCGGGTGCTTTGCCTTCGGGTGCGTGACCCAGAAGCCCATCATGCCCATGGCCATTTGCACCATCTCGTCGGCATGCGGGTGGTACATAAAGGTGCCGGGCCGGCGCGCCACGAACTCGTACACATAGGTCTTGCCGGGCGGGATGCCGGGCTGGTTCAGCCCCGTCACGCCGTCCATGCCGTTGGGCAGGCGCTGGCCGTGCCAGTGGATGCTGGTCAGTTCACCCAGCTT
>Ga0209717_1002082_pt1 | contig 19960 bp, 16 predicted proteins | sample AD_UKC048_MetaG_FD_184418 | JGI IMG/M metagenome (GOLD analysis project Ga0209717, IMG submission 184418) | Active sludge microbial communities of municipal wastewater-treating anaerobic digesters from USA - AD_UKC048_MetaG (SPAdes) (version 2) | ecosystem: Engineered > Bioreactor > Anaerobic >... | reverse complement strand
CGGTCTCGTCGGTTACCGTACCCGTAATGACTTTGACGGGTATCTCCTCGGCTACAAGCAGATCATTTACTTCGATGGTATTGGAATGTAGATTGCCTTTTTCCTGCAAGTTGTTCGACAGCGCTGGAACATTGTTATCGCTTGTACGGCTATTCTCCTGACTGGGTTTTTCAGGTTTTTTGGGGGCGGAAAGCGGTACGACTACGTAGGCATTTTTATTGACTTTTTGAAAGGTCAAGCCATGCGGTTTGAGTAGTTTGTCCAATCTTATTTCCAGTTTTCCACCTTTGGTCACGCTGGAATTTGCGAGCAAGCCCCTTACCGTAACATCTTCAAAAATGATGCTCACCTGATGTTGTTGGCTCAATTCATTCAATGCGTCTTTTAGTCGCGTGGTACTTGAAGGAGCTGTTTCCCGGGCTTCAATGTTACTGGGCTTATTTTGATGTGCAAAAGCCAAACTTTGTGCCATCATCATTGGATGGCAAGCCAAAAGCACCATGATGAGTGTGCTTAGTGGCAATCGCCTGGTAAAATATTGTTTCATAAACTGCAAATTTTATTGTTTAGAAGAAATAAATACGGTGTCTTTTTGCTGTCGAATGTCCACATTCAGTAACACTGAAAAGGCTTGAAAAAGCTCTGACGCCTTTTCTGCTTTGAAATAGCCGGACAAGCGACGATTGGCCAAGGTTGAATCGTCAAACATGATCTGTAGTCCAAAATGTTCTTTGATGGTAACCGATGCTTCTGAAAGCGGCGTATCATCAAAATACAGTTGGTGGTATTTCCAGGCGTTGTAATTTTTTGGGGTTTTGGCTTTTGACATCGCCAGGGTACTTGATCCCTCGGCCAGGGTAACGATGTCGCCGGGGTTCATGATTTGTTTTTTCCCGCCCTGGTAATTGATTTGCACTTTCCCTTCGTTCAACACTACTTTTCTGGCCTGCTCACGTGCATAAAAAACGAACTGCGTACCAAAAACCTCAACTTCAAAATCGGTATTGGTTTGGATGACAAAGCGCTGGTTGTTTTTGGTATGGGTAACTTTAAATTCGCCTTCCCCATCCAATAGTACTTTGCGTTTTTTTCCATAAAATCCCCAGCGCGGCACCTGCAATCTGGTGTTGGCATTGAGCACCACGAGGGTTCCATCGGAAAGTTTTACTTGTTTCGTCTGGGCGTAATGGGTATGGTAAGTATGGTATAGAATGGATTTTTGGAAAAAAAACATGCTCGCAGTCACGAGAATAGCCAAGGTTGCAGCTACGTACCAAAATTTGCGCAGCGTCCGAACGCTTGGATATTTTACAGCATGGTTGGCTTCTTCTGGTTTCTCAAAAGGTTTTGGTTGGGTATTGAGTAAGGCTTTATAATTTTCCCATGCTTCAGTATCCTCTGACAGGTATTGAGGATTCTGGCTCTCCCATTCGTCTAAATATTGATAGAACAAATTTTCATTTTCAGGGTCTTTTTTCATCCAATCTTCAATCAGCTTTCGCTCCATGGAGGTGGCTCTTCCATCGAAATAATTGAACAGTATTTTTTGGATAATTACTTTTTCCATAATGCTTTGTACAAAATGATAGACAATCAGCTTGAAAATCGAAACAAATTCTACTTGTATCAATTGCTTATCAGACAAACGGAAACGGTTTTACCCCACATTGATCAAGGGAAAAAATTTCAAAAACCCTCTACTATCTCTTTATTTTTTCCAAATAAAATTTTTTATTGCCTCTACACGAAAAAATATTCCTTCCCGATGTGGGGTAAAATCGTTAAAATATGTCTATATTGTATTGGGAGGTCAATGCGAACATCTAATGGAGAAGCTATCAAAAATAGAAATTGAAGAACAGCATGCAAGGTTATCGCCTTTAAGTCCGGATGCAGAAGTTCGCCCTGAACCCAAGTTGATTGATGAAGAGGTCTTTTTGCAAAAAATCTTTGCGCAGGATGCGCGCAAAGGATGTGAAGTGTTGTTCAAAAGGTATTACAACAACCTTTGCAACCATGCCATGCGTTTTGTGTACTCAAAAGAAGCAGCCGAGGATATTGTCAATGAAGTTTTTGCCAATTTTTGGCAACAGGGCATTTTTGAAAAAATCAATACTTCTTACCGTGCGTACTTATACAAATCAGTCAGGCACCGCAGCTACAATCACATCAAGTTTGAATTGAATCAATCGGAGTTGGTTCAACCCAGTTATACCGAAACGCCAGTTTTACAGGCGGACGATATCCTGCATTACAATGAATTGAGTCATAAATTGGATAAAGTCATCCAGGATTTGCCGCCACAGTGCCGAAAGGCTTTTCAAATGAATCGTTTAGAAGGAAAAAAATATGCTCAGGTTGCCGAAGAACTAGGCATCAGCGTCAGTGCAGTAGAGCGTTTGATCAGTCGGGCACTGACCAAACTACGTATCGAACTTAAAGAAGATTGGCTATTGGATCTTTGACCTGGTAGGGTTTCTGCACACATTCAATCAGCCTACCGGCATCGCCTCTTGACTTAATTTTTCCATATCCCGGATCAACAACCTTCTCCGGTCAAAAGTCAGGATGTTCCTCTCCCGTAAATCATTGAGCAGGGTAGTTACTGTTTGCCGAGAAGTAGCAGTGAGGTTGGCTATCTCCTGGTGGGTGATGAATTTGCGTACTTCCGTTTCAAAGCCCACCCGGCGGCCCTTTTTTTCAGCAATTTCCAGCAAAAATTCGATGATGCGGGTGCGTGAATCTTTAAATACGAGTGACTCCAGGCGTTTTTCCATTTCCAATACGCGAGAACCCATGATTTTCATCAAAAACAGGCTAAGCGCCGAATGGTCGCGCATAAGGGATTTCATTTCATCTACATTGACCACGCACACCGTGGCTTCTTCCATGGCGTAGGCAAAATCGCGGCGTTTGTCTTCTCCGATGAGCGATAATTCGCCAAAGACATCTCCTTTACCCAAAATGGCTTTGGTGATTTCTTTGCCCGACTCTCCGTAAGTTCCAATTTTAACACGACCATCGGTAAGAAAAAAAACGCGATCGGCTGACTCTTCTGGTAGATAGATGTACTCGCCGCGTTTGTAGCAGCGATGAAAATGAGCTTCCAAATCGCCTCTGCGGATTTTCTGGGGGCAAAATATACCCGTTACATCAATGCTTTCTAAATACCAGTATGTTTCGTTACTCATCGCGATCAAATTAAGGGACTTCTATGGTATTGATTCAATACCAAGCGTAAGTTAAACAGTTTTCCACATTAATAAAATAACCAAATCTTGAAAAGGTTTAATCCTTGTTCGGCCTTGGTGCCTGAATAACGATTTTTTTAGCTTCTAATGCATGTCGAATGGCTTGCGCAAAGGAGATTGCGTGCATACCGTCGCCGTGGAGACAGATCGTATCTGCTTGTAAGGGAATGTTTTGTCCGGTTATGGTTGTTACACTACCCTGCTCGATCATTTGGGTGACCTGGGCAATGCACAAGTGGGTATCTTGGATGAGGGCCCCCACTTGATGGCGGGGAGTAAGGGTGCCATTGGCCTGGTAACTGCGATCAGCAAAAACTTCGTTTGCCGTAGACAAACCCACGTGTTTTGCCGCTCGGATGGAATGACTGCCGCTGAGTCCAAAAAGGATCAGGTTGGCATCAAAGTCGTACACCGCCTTGGCGATGGTTTGTGCCCATTCTGGAGATTGCGCCGCACGATTATAGAGGGCGCCATGTGGTTTAACGTGGTTTAAGATACCCCCTTCCTCCTTGGCGATGGTGGCAATGAGGATCAATTGTTCAAGAATCAGTTGATAAACCTGTTGGGGAGAAAGATCCATCGGCAGGCGGCCAAAATTGGCTTTGTCGGCAAAGCCGGGATGGGCACCAATCGCAACCCGATGTTCCAGTGCTAATGCAATGGTGCGGTGCATGGTATCCTGATCACCTGCGTGGTAACCACAGGCAATATTGGCAGAAGAGATCAGCGGCATGAGGGCTGCATCGTCGGGAAAGCCCTCGCCGAGGTCGCAGTTCAAATCAATCATGGAGGGTTCGGGGGTTCGGGGGTTCGAGGGTAGCCCTAAACTACGAACCTTCGAACCCCCGAACCGTTTTTTATTCCGGTTCGAAACCAAGTACAATGTTGAAATTTGCCACTCCTTTTGCAAAGAGGTTGGTCACGTTTGGTTTATCGAAGCCCAGACCATAGTCAAAACCAAGGATACCAAACATGGGTAAGAATACCCGCAGACCTACCCCTGCTGAACGTTTCAGATCGAAGGGATTGTAATCGCGCAAACTCTTCCAGGTATTGACCCCCTGCATGAAGGTATGCACATAGATGGTTGAACTTGGGTTGAGCGAAAGTGGGTAGCGCAATTCCAAGGTGAATTTATTAAAAATCGGGGTTGGCGTTTGTCCTGATCCCGATGGGTCGGCGTTGTTTTCAAAGTCGGCGATTTCATACCCACGGGCAGAAATGATGTCTACCCCTTGGAAGCCAAACTGCTGGTTGTTCAAACCATCGCCCCCAACCTGGAAGCGTTCGAATGGAGAAGTACCAATCTTGCGGTTGTAGAAACCCAGAATACCGATACGTGAAGAGGTTTTGAGTACCAATTTACCCACGATCGTCGTATACCAATCCACATCGAAACGCCATTTGTGGTACTCCAAATAACGGAAGCGTTCGTTGGCAGATAATTCACCGTAATTTTTGGTTTTGTTAAACAAGGAGTATGGTGGGGTCAGTTGCAGAATCAGGGAGATGTTGGATCCATCCTTGGGAAAGGTCGGGTCGTTGACGGTAGAACGCACCAGGTTTTGGCGCAGACTGAAGTTGTTAAAGTTACCCGTAGATACTATCTCGCCCTGGTCTGTGCGGAAAAGCCCTTGTGTCCATTGGTTCAATTGCAAGGATTGGATATTGACCGTAGTACTGGATACAAAGTTGTCATCCGGCCACTTCAAGCGGGTACCCAAACTTACCGAGCCTTGTACAATGTTCAAACTCTGGCTGCCTCCGTCAAAAAGGGGATAGGAAAAGCGGTTAAAAAAGCCACCTACGGTAAAAGAATTGGGTTTGTGCCCACCCAACCAAGGTTCGGTGAAAGATACATTATAAGATTGGTAAAATTGTCCGTTGGTTTGCGCCCGAATCGAAAGACGTTGGCCATCACCAGTAGGAAGGGGGCGCCACGCTTCTTTTTTGAACACGTTGCGCATCGAGAAGTTGTTAAATGATACCCCTAAAGTACCAATCACACGACGGGCACCACCCCAACCAGCGGAAAGTTCCAACTGGTCAGCGGGACGCTCTTCTACAACATACTGAATGTCCACGGTTCCACGCTCAGCGTTAACAGGCGTTTGGATGTCAAGTTTTTCAGGGTTGAAGTAGTTAAGCGCCAAAATTTGGCGTTGCGAACGAATGATTTGTGAGCGGCTGAATTTTTCACCAGGCAGCGTACGCAGTTCCCGACGGATTACATGTTCGTGGGTCCGGTCGTTGCCTTTGATGATTACTTTATCGATGGTAGCCTGGGGCCCTTCAAAAATACGCAGTTCAAGATCGATGGAATCGTTTTCTATCGATACTTCGGTAGGATCTACATTGAAGAAAAGGTAACCATTGTCCATGTACAAGGTACTGACGTCGCGGCCATCCTGGCTGAAACGCAGGCGATTTTCGAGTAGTTCCTGGTTGTAAATGTCTCCTTTTTTGATACCCAGCACCTGGTTGAGGGCTTCTTCATCATAAATGGAGTTCCCTTTCCAGGTCAAATTGCGGAAGTAGTAACGATTGCCCTCGTTGACATTGAGCGTAATGTGCATCTCGCCTTTGTCATCTCGCCAAATGCTATCACTCAGAATGCGGGCATCGCGGTAACCAACTGTATTGAAATACTTGATGATTTCTTTTTTATCATTTTCGTATTCATCACCAATAAATTTGGAGCCAGCCAAGAAGCGTTTCTTCTCCTTGGTTTTGTCCATTTTTTTGAGCAGCTTTTTATCGTTTACATTGGTAACACCTACGAAAGAGATGTCCTTGATTTTTACTTTTTCTTCCAGGTTGATGTCAAAGGTAAGTTTGACCGAGTTCAACCGTGCGGTATCCGGTGCTTCCAGCACATCAACGTGTACATCCAGCCAACCCTTTTTGATAAAGCTTTTTTCCAAGCCCCGCGCGGCGTTCGATTTCATATTCTCGGTCACAATCCCACCTTTAGTGATGTGTTGATTCACTATTTCATTGAGGGTTTCGTGCTGGCCTTTGCCTACACCTTTATAGGTATAGAGTGACAGTCGAGGCCGTTCCTGCACCTGTAATTCCAGGAATATGACATCGCCGATGGTTTTTTCCTGAATGATCTCCACGTTGGTGAACAAGCGCAATTGCAATAAAGCTTTGATGGCTTTGGGGATGGCGGGCCCAGGGATGCGGATTTTGTCGCCCACTTTCAAGCCTGAAATACTGGTGATGGCATTGGCATCACTGAACTGGGCGCCAGTAACCCTCACCCCACCAATTTCAAAATTGGCCGGAGTGGTATAGTCGGCAATAGGCAAACTATCGCGGATTTGTGCCGTTAAACTCAGCGGCGACAAGGCCACAACAATGAGCAAAAAGTTGATTCGGGTGATGCGCAAGAGCGACAACATACTACACTGAATGTATCTCATTAGTCCTCAGTTCTTTCTTTTTTCAATAACGAGCGCAAAAGTACGTCATTATTCCTTTTTTGTTACATTAGTCAAGGGTTTTAAAAAAAGTGTCTTTTTTCGGCCCTCGTTTTGTGTAAAAAAAAGATGATTACGAGGATAATAGAGGGCAAAAGCCAATCTTGGGTTGTATGCAATCCACTTATTTTGTGGAAATGGGATTTGAAAAAATCCAAGGTACGTTCATTTACTGACCAAAATCACTTGCTCTGGTTGAAGATAATCAATACCCTGCGTTTCAGAAGAGAGTACCTTGGAGGTATTAATTAACAAAAGTACTGATTATGAACGTCCTGGCACCCGTTAAAAGCATCATGAGCACCCATTTGATCACGGTTGCTCCATCTGACAAACTTAGTCTTGTCAAAGACATTTTCGACGATCACAACATCCATCACATTCCCGTAGTGCGCTACAAAGAATTGATTGGCATCATCAGCAAAACTGACTTCATGCATTTCTTACAGGGATTTTCCCCTAATGAAGAAGACCGTTTTGTGAATTACGCAAGATTACGCTCTTACGCTGCGGAAGAGATCATGACCAAAGGTTTGGCTAAGCTGAATCCTGATGACCGCATCAACGTCGCTTTAGAGATATTTCTGGTCAATCGTTTTCACGCGATTCCCGTAGTAGAAAATGACGAATTGGTAGGTATTCTGACCACTTATGATATCATTAAAGCCCTAGCCACTGAACCAGTTAGCCCTAAACAAATTTTGGAGAATCGGCAACACGAAGGAGAGGTGACGGAGGGAATCGTGGGATAGCGAATAGCGAATAGCGAATAGCGAAAAATACAATTCAGTTTGATCAGAAAGCAAGAATTGTGTGTTACTTTTCGCTATTCGCTTTTTGCTTATAATTTATCTTCCACCGCTTTAAGGTCTTCTTCTTTAAAGCTCGGAAACCACTTGCCCAATTGGGTACGTGCTTTTTTGCGTACATCCTCATTCACAAATGCGGCAATGGTCACGAGGCCAAAACTCAAAATACCCAAGTCATCGGTGTAGCCGATAATAGGCGTTAGATCGGGTAAAAAATCAATCGGGCTAATCAGGTAACCCAATATACCGATGACAATTTTTTTGGCCCAACCTGGTGTATCTTTACGCTTATACGCGTAAAACATCAACAAGGCAGCGTATACTGCTTTGACGCCAATTTTTTGCGCAAAGCGGGTGATTTTGTGCCACAATTTCCGCTCGGTGAATTTATTTTCGTACTGGTCCAGGTTTTCAGCTGGATTTTCGGCCTGGTCTTTTTTGTTTTCTGGTTCCATAGACTTTTAACTTGGTCCAAAGTTGCAGTTTTCTTCATCGCTGCGCAAGGTACTACCGATGAATGCAAGTAGAATTAAGACGGATAAAGTAGAAAACAAGTACAGGTCTTATATTTCGCGCAGTCTTTGACCTGCCAATTCCAAAGTTTCTTCCTTTTTAGCAAAACAAAAGCGGATAATTTTATCGTCGCGTTTGCTGTGGTAAAAAACCGATAAAGGAATCGCGGCTACACCATAATCCTGGGTCAATCGTCGACAAAAATCGACATCCGGCTCGGCACTGATTTGACTGTAGTCACAAAGTTGAAAATAGGAGCCTTCACTCAACAAAGGCCGAAAACGCGACCCTTCGATGGCGTCCAGAAAAATATCTCTTTTGTGGGTAAAAAAAGTACCCAAACCCAAATATTCATGAGGGTCTTCCAAGAAGTCAGCCAAGCCATACTGCACTGGCGTATTGACGGAGAACACGTTGAATTGGTGTACTTTCCGAAATTCTGCTGTCAAGTTGGGCGGAGCAATGCAATAACCCACTTTCCAGCCCGTAGTGTGAAAGGTTTTGCCAAATGAATACACCGCTATGGCTTGATCGCGGAGCCCCGGATAACGCAGGATACTTTCGTGCTCATGCCCATCGTATACCAAGTGCTCATACACTTCATCGCTAAGGATGATGATGTCGCTCCCGCCAACCAGTTTTTCAAGCGCCTGCATATCCGCAGGTTTGAAAATTTTTCCGGTAGGGTTTTGCGGGGTATTGATGATGATCATGCGGGTTTTCATGCTGATCAGGCGCCGCAACTGGTTCCAGTCGATGGAATAATCGGGGGCATTGAGCTCAAAGGATTTGGTTACCCCTCCAAAGAGTTCAATGCTGGGGCGATAAGAATCGTAGGCCGGTTCAAAAATAATCACTTCATCGCCCGGATTTACCAAAGCACCAATGGCCGTAAATATGCCCTGCGTAGCTCCGGCAGTAATGGTGACTTCCTGGACAGGGTCGATTTTTACACCGTACAGGCCATCGATTTTTTCGGCAATGCGCTGCCGCAATAACGGCAAACCAGCCATGGGTGCGTACTGGTTGTAGCCCTGGCGCATGTAATGGGCAACCAACTCATTTAACCGTTGGGAGGATGCAAAGTCCGGAAAACCTTGCGCAAGATTAATAGCCCCATGTTCTTGCGCTAGTGCGGACATCACCGTAAAGATGGTGGTGCCTACGCCGGGTAGTTTAGATGACACAATCATGGCAGTAAAGCTAAGGAATGTCTTTCAATCCTTATACTGTTTTTTTTACAGTATTTACAGTTTCATTGCCTTAAATTATTGGTAACGAGCATAAATCTTATCAATGGCCGTAGCCAGTTGGTGGTCTTTATCTGTAACGACATCCCCTGCATCGTGGGTACTCAGGTGAATTTCCACCCGATTCCAAACATTGGTCCAAAGTGGGTGGTGTTGCTGTTTTTCTGCATGAAAAGCCACTTCGGTCATAAATGTGAATGCCTGAGTGAAATCTTTAAATGTAAATGTTCCCGAGAGTTGATGGTCTTTTTCGATCCACATAAGCTTGATGTCTTTTACAATAAAGCATTCCTAGAGGATAAATGTTTATCTTCTTCGGTATCATTTTTTGCGCTATAAATTTCAAACCCTTATCTTTGCCTCCTGTTTTTCATCAAGTTAAAGCAAGAGTGCAGCATGGCCACGCCGAGAACAGTAGCATTTTATACACTGGGATGTAAATTGAACTACTCCGAGACCTCCTCCATTGCCCGTTTATTTGAAGGGGCGGGGTATACTGAGATAGACTTTGAGCAAGGTGCAGATGTGTATGTGATCAATACTTGTTCGGTAACCGATTTCGCCGATCGAAAATGCCGCAAGGTGGTACGCCAGGCCTTGCGCTCCTCACCACAAGCTTTTGTAGTTGTTGTTGGTTGTTATGCTCAACTCAAACCAGAAGAGATTGCCGAGATTCCAGGCGTTGACCTGGTACTGGGTGCTGCTGAAAAATTCCGGATTCTGGATTTTATCGATACCCTTTCCAAAGCACCAGGCAAAGGCATGGTACATGCGGGAGAAGTACGCGAAGCCCGCAATTTTGTAGATGCCTTTTCTTTTGGCGACCGCACCCGTTCTTTTCTCAAGGTACAGGACGGCTGCAATTACAAATGTTCTTTTTGTACCATCCCCCAGGCTCGTGGGGCCAGTCGAAGCGACAAAGTAGAAAACGTGGTGGCCAATGCCTGGAAGATCGCCGAAATGGGGGTAAAAGAAATTGTCTTGACTGGAGTCAACATTGGTGATTTTGGCAACGGAACCGAGGTGATTGAGGGTACTGCGCCGAAAAAAGAAGCCATGTTCATCGATTTGATCCGCGAATTGGATCAAGTCGAGGCCATTAGCAGATTCCGCATTTCTTCAATTGAACCCAATTTGTGTACCGATGAAATCATTGATTTTGTTGCGAAATCACAACGTTTTGCCCCCCATTTACACATGCCGCTGCAATCGGGGAACAATGCCCAACTGCGCCAAATGCGCCGTCGTTATACCCGGGAATTGTACACGGATCGAGTAGCCCGTATCAAACAACAGATGCCGCATGCTTGTATTGGCGTAGATGTGATTGTGGGCTTTCCGGGGGAAACACAAGAGGATTTTCTGGAAACCTATCATTTTCTCAATGACCTGGACATATCCTATCTCCACGTATTTACTTACTCTGAACGCGCCAATACTCCTGCTGCTGAAATGGACGGTGTCGTGCCAGTCAACGTGCGCCGGGAACGCAACGAAATGCTGGGGATTTTGAGCGAAAAAAAGCGCAGGCATTTTTACGAACAGCACCTCGGACAAACACGGCCAGTGCTTTTTGAAGCCCACAAAGACAAAAACCTGATGTCAGGTTTTACCGATAATTACATCAAGATTGAAACGCCATTGCAAATCGAATTGTTAAATCGAGTCTTACCCGTTGATTTACAAAAAATTAACCGTGAGGGTATTGTGGAAATTGGGCTTGGGGTATTAGCATAAATTTTCATTCATTTTTATATCTTTAAATTAACTTATTTCGACTTACATAAATCACAGGTCACAAGCACTTTTCTCTTTGCACAAAGAATCATGTGGAAAACTTTTTCCTAAATCATTGAATACAAGTATTTTAGTTCTCAAATAAATATGCTACTTTTAATCCAGCTTTTAGATACTGGTCTATTTACTTACCTGTGGCGGTTCTGCCAATTTTATTCCTAGCACACTGAACATATTTTAACAATCCAGCAAATTCATTCCCATGAACACCATTAGTCCCCGAGGAGTCTATACACTTCTCCTATTGCCCTACATGGCCATTGGTTTTACAGACTCAATTCAAGCCAATGCGGATCACGATTTTTTAAGGGTACATCCCTCACAAGTGACTGTTTTTCAGCGTGAAAATCTTCCCGCCTTGGCACATTCCACTGCAAATTCCCGGGAGTATGTAAACATGTACACGGTTACAGGCAAAGTTCATACTGCTGCTATGCTTGGCCGAGGCCTTTATTACTTTCCCATTTATGAGCGCCACCTCAGCGCCCAAAACATGCCTTTGGAATTAAAATACCTTTCGATGGTGGAATCTGAATTACGCACCGATGTAGAATCGGCAAGTGGCGCCGCTGGTTTATGGCAGTTCATGCCCACAACGGCCCGGAATTTTGGCCTGCGCATTGAAAGTTGGCGCGATGAACGGCGTGATCCAGAAGCAGCTACAGGCGCTGCAGTCATGTACCTCAAAGAATTGTACGCAGAATTTGGAAATTGGGAATTGGTGTTAGGTGCCTACAATTGTGGCTCAGGTCGAATGCGTAACGCAATTCGCCGGGCACGATCTACGGATTTTGCCCTGGTGCGCAAACATTTGCCCGTTCAAACCCAGCAGTACCTGGCCAAGTTTTATGCTGCGGCCTACATTTCGCATCACTTCCAGGATTTTCAAATTGCACCCGTGGTTCCTGATGCTTTGAAGGGCGGTACTACCCGCATTGAAGTACTTGAGGTCAACTCTTTTCTAGACATATCCCGCATTTGCCGTACTTCTATTGGGAGAATCAAGCGCCTCAATCCCCAATATACCCAGGGAATATGGCCCAAGGGTAGTGGAGGAATTTGGATGGTGCTCCCAGAAGAACCCGCCAGGCGATATTTGGCTCATTTCAACAGGGTTCCACAACGCATTGATGTTTTGCCAGAAGAAGCGCTCTCTGCTTCACGTTCTGCTTATTTGCCAGTTACGGAACCTCATCGAATTCTGAATTCTAGATTGGTTGATTTAGGCGGACGACAGCCAGCTAAAGAACAAAGTCAAGGCGCTCAAAGATATTACTCAAAATACTTTTTGAGGGGGGAAGCGTAAACTTGAACAAACTTGATTGTGTTTTGATAAGGTACTCCCAAGAGATTTTATACATCTTTGTGAACAACTAGTTTTGTATCACATCAAACCATATCACGACATGAAAAAAATGTTTTTGCTACTCAGTTTATCCATGATTGGCTTATTGGCCCAAGCTCAGGACAATAAACCGCCAGCCAGCCCGCCAGCTAAAGCCACTGCAACAGTTAAAGGCAAAACGGTTACCATCGAATATAGTCAACCTTCGGTGAAGGGCCGTGAGGTTTGGGGAAAACTGGTGCCATACGGACAAGTCTGGCGTACCGGGGCCAATGCCAGTACGACCATTGAATTCTCAGCAGATGTAATGCTGCAAGGAACGGCAGTACCTAAGGGTAAGTACGCCCTGTTTACCATCCCCAATGCCAATGAATGGACCATTATCATCAACAAAGGCATTAAGTGGGGAGCGTATACCTACAAACAAGAAGAAGATGTAATCCGGGTGAATGTACCCGCTAAAAAGTCCAAGACGTTTACCGAGCAAATGACCTTTTCAGTTTCCAAAAAAGGGGTTGTCTCTTTGATGTGGGAAAACGTACAGGTGGATTTCAAGGTAAAATAAGCTGGGGGTGACCTTTACGCTTGCTCAATGTAGGGGTGTCCGCGAGGGTCACCCCTACACCGTTTTTAATTTTTCCCGCAGGGCAAACAATTCATCGCGCATTTGTGCCGCCGTGATAAAATCCAGCTCTTTTGCGGCTTGCTTCATTTTTCGCTCAGTTTCATTCGCCAGTTTCTCCAACTGGTCACGGGTCATGTAACTCACCAATGGATCAGCAGCTACGGTTACATTTTCTGGTTCTATGTACGCCTGGGAAGCTTTGCCTCGTACATCCAGGATGGAGCGCTGGTTAAGGATTTCTTCTTTTGATTTAAAGACCGTTTTGGGGGTAATGCCCCGTTCCTCGTTGTAGGCCATTTGGATGACTCGGCGCCGTTCGGTTTCGTCAATGGTGCGCTGCATGGAATCGGTGATTTTGTCGGCATAAAAAATAACCAAGCCATTGGAGTTTCGCGCAGCCCGACCCGCTGTTTGGGTCAAAGAGCGGTCGTTGCGCAAAAAACCCTCTTTGTCTGCATCCAAGATGGCCACTAAAGATACCTCGGGTAAATCCAATCCTTCGCGCAGGAGATTCACCCCGACCAGTACATCAAATCCACCCAGACGCAGATCGCGTAGAATTTCAACCCGCTCCATGGTATCTACTTCAGAGTGGATGTAGCGTATTTTGATGTTCAGTTTGGCTAGGTATTTGGTCAACTCTTCCGCCATCCGTTTGGTGAGCGTAGTCACCAAAACCCGTTCTTCTCTTTCGATGCGCTGCTGGATTTCTTCCAATAAATCATCGATTTGATTGAGACTGGGGCGCACTTCAATCGGTGGGTCCAAAAGCCCGGTGGGGCGAATCAATTGTTCCACCACCACTCCACCCGTTTGTTCAAATTCATAATCACCGGGGGTTGCACTGACGAAGATGACTTGACTGAACATTCCTTCAAATTCCGTAAAATTGAGCGGACGGTTGTCCATGGCCGAGGGCAAACGAAAACCGTGTTCCACCAGACTGAGTTTGCGCGCGCGGTCGCCACCATACATACCCCGGATTTGGGGGATGGTCACGTGGCTCTCGTCCACTACCAACAGGTAGTCCTCAGGGAAATAATCCAGGAGGCAAAACGGGCGAGTGCCTACCATCCGCCCGTCAAAAAACCGCGAGTAGTTTTCTACCCCATTGCAGTAGCCCAACTCCTTGATCATCTCCAGGTCAAAAAGGGTGCGCTCGTGGATACGTTTGGCTTCGAGTAGGCGGCCTTCGCGTTCAAAATATTTTTCTTGATCGTGTAGTTCATCTTCAATCTGGCGGATGATCATGTTTTGGCGATCCTTAGGGGCAATGTACAGATTGGCTGGAAAAATGGCCGCATCGTTCATGCGGTCAATCCGTTTGCCAGTTTCGATTTCAATCATTTCGATTTCATCGATTTCATCGCCAAAAAACTTGATCCGGTAACCGTAGTCTACATAGGGCAAATTGATATCCACGGTATCCCCACGAACCCGAAAAGTCGCCCTTTTGAATTCAATTTCGGTACGCGAATACAGGCTTTCCACCAGCTTGTACAAAAAAGCATTGCGGGAAATCACCTGCCCTTTTTGGATGCGGATGATCCCGGACTTGTAATCCTCGGGATTGCCCATACCATAAATACAGGATACCGATGCCACAATGATGATGTCTCTCCGACCGGAGAGTAAGTTGGAGGTGGCCCGTAGGCGCAATTTGTCCACCTGTTCATTGATCAACAAATCCTTTTCGATATAGGTATCGCTTACCGAGAGGTAAGCTTCGGGTTGGTAATAATCGTAGTAGGAAACAAAATACTCTACGGCGTTATCCGGGAAAAACTCTTGTAGTTCGCCGTACAACTGCGCGGTCAGGGTTTTGTTGTGGGTCAGCACCAGCGTAGGCCGGTTCACATTGGCAATGACATTGGCAATGGTAAAGGTTTTCCCAGAGCCCGTTACGCCCAATAATACCTGAGAGCGCTCACCCGCATGTAAACTGTCGGTTAGTTTGGCAATGGCCACGGGTTGGTCTCCGGTGGGAGAATATTTGGAAACGAGTTGGAATGACATCTTATGGCTTGTATTTTTCGTAGAAAGCGCATAAAAATACAAAAAGTTTTGGTTATTCCAAAATCGTGTTTGATGATTTAAAACAACTACGATGCTTCCACTACACTTGATTTTTTATGCACATAGTACATGTCCAATTCCCCTTTATTCTTTGCAGGCATTTTCCCACGATAATTGCACTCATAGCGGTAGCGGATCAGGTTGTAAGTGTCCTGCGAGATGTTTACTTGCCCTGCTTCACTATTGGATTCGATGCGCGAAGCCAGGTTGACCGTATCACCCCAAATATCGTAGGCAAATTTGATGTCACCTACCACACCCGCCACGACCGGGCCGGTGTGCATGCCGATGCGGGCTTCAAAATAAGGTTTGCCCTGTTTGATGCGCAACTCTTTGTATTCATGGAGGTAAGACTGCATGTCGAGGGCAGCCTGGATCAAATTGTTCGGTAATCCTTTGCGTTCGGATAAACCAGACGCACACATGTAGGCATCCCCGATGGTTTTGATTTTTTCGATATCCGGGTATTGTTTGATGATGTGGTCAAAGGCTTTGAAACATTTGTCCAGCTCTTCTACCAGCTCTTCGGGCGAGAGTTGTTCGGCAATTTTGGTAAAATTCACAAAATCAGAAAACAATACTGTGACCTGGTCATAACGGCGGGCTTTGGCTTTTCCACTAGCTTTGAGCTCGTCGGCAATGTTTTTAGGCAGGATATTCAACAACAGTTCTTCATTACGGGACTTTTCCTGTTCGATGATTTTGTTCTTTTCGCCCAGGGTTTTTTCACTTTTTTGCTTCGCTTTGAAACGCCCAAACAACAGCACCGAGAGCAGCAAAAAGAAGAGCGCCACCAGTCCACTCAACTGAACAAATTTATTGCGTGCCTGTACTTCGTTTTTTTGTAGTTCGGCTTCAAGCTGGGCTTCCGCCAAACTGGCTTCTTTTACTTTGAGTACCAATTGCTGTTCCAGGTTTTCCCGCGACAATTGCTTCACCTCGGCTTCTTTGGCTTTTGCGGCATCCTCAGCCTGGTTCTTGGCTTTGGAGATGGTCATGATGTCTTCTTCTTTGCGGGTAATCACCTCTTCAGCCAAAAGATTTTCTTTGACCAGTTCTTCTTGTTTTTCCTCTAGCTTAGATTTTTCAGTACTCAGCTGGTTTTTCTCTGCGGAAAGATCGGCCAAACGGCCTTGCATCTGGCTGATTTGGCTTTCCAGGTTGCGTTTTTCGCGGTCTAGAGACATGCGTTGGGTGTTGTATTTGTTCTCCAGGTCACTCATGTTGTAGCCCTTGGAGTTGACGAACCTGAAAGCTTCGCTGGTATGTTTAAAAGCGTCATCGTATTCACGGTTTTTGGCATAATATGCGCTCAATTTCTCTGTACTTCTGGCTAACATATCCAGATCATTGGCTTCTTTGGCGAAATTGATAGCGTATTTCATATACACCCTGAAATTAGCCATGTCCTTCTTGCGCTCGGCGATGGTGGCGATTAAGTAGTTGCTGGCCGCAGCTTGAACTTTGTTGCCGCTGTTGGCGGACTCTCTAGCCGCAGCCTTGGCATAATTCAAGGCTTTTTCCACATCGGTCGTCAAATAAGCGTTGGCCAATTGCTGGTTGATGGTGATTTTTTCCTGCGCATTGGTCGCTTCCTGGAGCTGCTTTTCCAGTTCCGGAATCGACTGAGCCCAGATCATGTTAAGGGAAAAAAGGAAGAGCAGACCGATTATACTATATTTCATGGTCAAGTGACAATTTTTTGAACTACAAGATAACTCTAAAAAACACGATTTAGTATTTTTTTCATGCGTTTTTCGCTAAGCGCAGTAAATCCACTGGCTTAACAAAACCAAAAATAATCCTCTCCAGCCCTGAGTTCTAATTCGTCCAAGAAGGTTTTGATCGCAATTTGATCAATTGGTGAAGCGACCGAAATGATGATCTGCATCGGTCCGAATTCCCTTAAGCTAGACTCCGCCTCCATTTTTACCCCATAAATTTGTTGACCCCACTTTTTGGGATTGTCACATACCCAACGAAACTTCACCTTGGCCTCGTTGAGCATGGTCGCAAAGGTTTTTCCCCTGGGGCCGGCTCCCCAAAGCACCAATTGCCGATTGGGGTCGTGATCAAGCTCCAAAAACCAGGGCAGCTTTACGCGAAAATATTTTTGAATGTCGTATTCTTCGTTCATGCGGGTGGTGCGGTCTTCGTGATCCCGCCAGTACAGTAATACTTCAGGAACCGTCAGGGGTTTGAGCCCAATGCGACGAAAACGAAAAATCAGGTCGTAATCTTCGGGTTTGATGTCCGGTTCAAATGCACCTGCGCGCAGCAAATCCTCTTTGTATACCAGCCAGCAGGGAGCAGGAATCGGACAATCGCGGTAAATCTCTTCCCATTGCCGGCCTTCGCGGTTCACTTTGTTGATCCATTCGCCATAGCGGGCGTAACCCTGCCCCAATTGAGCATCTGCAAAATATTCTACCAGACCTGTACTCAAATGTCCAGGCCCATGCACCATCAACTGCTTGTACATGAGCTCCAGTTTAGCTGGTGCCATGATGTCATCGGCATCCATGCGCGTCATGAGTGCTCCCGTGCTGTGTTCCAGCGCCAAACGCAAAGCGGGAATCACCCCTTTTTGAGGATTGCGAAACGAGCGAATGCGCGCATCCCGCTGCTGGTAATCCTGTAAAATTTGTGGGGTGGAATCCGTAGACTGATCGTCGATGGCCAATAGCTCCCAATCGGTATAGCGCTGTGCCAAAATGCTGTCTAAACATTCGACGAGATAACGCTCTTCATTAAAAATAGGCAACAGGATACTGATACGCATGACGATCGGGTTGATTTGGTTGGCACAAAAGTAGGCAAGCATTTTGAAGTGCAATGGCCTACCAAAAAACAATTGAAGCATAGGATGATACAAAAATTAAATTCTGCCGCCCGGTTTATCCTGAAATTTAAAAGTAGAAGTTTTTTTCCGCACAAAAAAAACGTTGGAGCAATACGAATTTGACCATTTGAAAAAAGAATTAAATCATACAAGTGTTAATTTTTCTTTTGATTATCAGTTCTAAAGCCTAACTTTGCCGCGATTTTGAAGCATCGGAATCAATTAATCTTCAAACTGTTGATATAGTTATGGCAAATATCGGTCACGTCAAGCAGATCATTGGACCCGTAGTAGACGTATCCTTTGCCAATGAGACTCTTCCAGAGATCTTCAACGCATTGGAAATCAAGCGCCAGAATGGTGATGTACTCGTTTTAGAAGTACAACAACACTTAGGCGAAGACAGTATTCGCGCGATTGCAATGGATTCCACGGATGGACTTACCCGGGGCACTGAGGTAGTAGACACTGGTCGTGCTATCGCAATGCCCGTAGGTGAAGGAATTCGCGGTCGTTTGTTCAACGTAGTAGGTCAAGCAATTGATGGTATTCCTCAGCCAGACGGCAGCCAGGTTTACCCGATCCACCGCAAACCACCAGCTTACGAAGATCTCTCTACCAACAAAGAAATCCTGTATACGGGAATCAAGGTTATCGACCTGATCGAGCCATACATGAAAGGGGGTAAAATTGGTCTCTTTGGAGGTGCTGGGGTAGGCAAGACCGTATTGATCCAGGAACTGATCAACAACATCGCCAAAGGATACGACGGTATCTCCGTATTTGCGGGGGTAGGTGAGCGTACCCGTGAAGGAAACGACCTCATGCGTGAAATGCTGGAAGCCGGGATCATCAATTACGGCGAAAAATTCATGCATTCCATGGAAGAAGGCGGCTGGGACCTCAGTGGCGTCACCGTTGATGACCTGAAACAATCCAAAGCAACCTTCGTATTTGGTCAAATGAACGAGCCTCCTGGTGCACGTGCACGGGTAGCGCTTTCCGGTTTGACCATTGCTGAATACTACCGCGACGGTGACCTGAGCGATCCTACGGGTGGCCGCGATATCCTTTTCTTCATCGACAACATTTTCCGTTTTACTCAAGCTGGTTCTGAAGTATCCGCTCTTTTGGGCCGGATGCCTTCAGCGGTAGGTTACCAACCTACCTTGGCTACGGAAATGGGTTTGATGCAAGAACGCATTACCTCTACGCGCCGTGGTTCCATTACTTCGGTACAAGCGGTATACGTACCTGCGGATGACTTGACTGACCCCGCTCCGGCTACTACTTTTGCCCACTTGGATGCAACCACGGTATTGAGCCGTAAAATTGCTTCTCTGGGTATCTATCCAGCCGTAGACCCACTTGATTCTACCTCTCGCATCCTTGATCCCCGGATCATTGGTGACGAGCACTACAATACCGCTCAACGGGTAAAAAACCTGCTGCAGCGCTACAACGAATTGCAAGACATCATCGCCATCCTCGGTATGGAAGAATTGTCCGACGAAGACAAACTGGTGGTAGCACGTGCCCGTAAAGTACAACGCTTCTTGTCTCAGCCATTCCACGTTGCAGAGCAGTTTACTGGTCTGAAAGGTGTACTGGTCCCGATCGAAGAAACCATCCGTGGTTTCAACATGATCATGGACGGCGAAGTTGACCAATACCCTGAAGCCGCCTTCAACCTCAAAGGTAACATCGACGATGCTATTGAAACGGGTAAGAAGATGTTGGCGGAAGCCGCTTAATAAAATATAGTTGGGAAGTTGAGAAGGTTGAGAAGGTTGAGGCTACCGCGAGTGACATTAACAATGATACTTGCGGTAGCCTCAACCTTCTCAACCTTCTCAACCCCTCAACTCCTCAACTTTTCAACTATGAATATTACCGTACTTACTCCTGATCGCGAAATCTTCGCAGGGCCGATCAAGTCAATTAAGGTGCCAGGTGTAAAGGGGGAG
>Ga0209717_1002077_pt1 | contig 19984 bp, 12 predicted proteins | sample AD_UKC048_MetaG_FD_184418 | JGI IMG/M metagenome (GOLD analysis project Ga0209717, IMG submission 184418) | Active sludge microbial communities of municipal wastewater-treating anaerobic digesters from USA - AD_UKC048_MetaG (SPAdes) (version 2) | ecosystem: Engineered > Bioreactor > Anaerobic >... | reverse complement strand
CCGCTTAACACTAGGACCGTGCTTTTGATGTATTGGCCGGTACGCATGATGACTTCGCCGGTGTGTACCGACTGGAAGACGGCATTCTGGTCCAGATCATCTAAAAGTGGCTTGGAAAATGCGGGAAATAAATTCTTAATATCGGTGCTCATACCTAAATTTCATTTTGATTGGTAAAGATAGCGCATAGTTTATGAAATGCAAATCCAGGCCATAAGATATCTCTGGCGTGAAAAGTACCGATTTGTGGTTGCGTATAAAATCCATACCTGCAAAAGCCATTTGCTGGCTTTTACAAATGCAGGCATCTGTAAAGGAAAAAATCCATTCAAGCGAACTTGATGGATTTTTTTTTCGTCCGCCAACAAGTGGCCAGTGATGTGGAGTCGCCGGGAATCGAACCCGGGTCCAAACAAGCAACTAAAGAGCTTTCTACACGCTTATTCCCTGTTTGGGTTTTCGACGTTGGGCTAGGACAGGAACAACCACCCAACGCTTAGCTTCTTTAATTTTCGTCACCGCTTAAAAGCATTACGGTGCTTAGGTTCCAATTTACGATTTACCTGAACCGACCGCCTGGACCCAGGGCTTTCGAGGTAAATCCTGCTTTCCTACCTTGTAGGACGAGGCCAATCTTACTAAACTTCAGATTATGCAGCAAGAGCGTAGTTTCCTTCGCCGTTTAAAAGTTTGAGACAGGTATTTACGAGATTTGTCCCCGTTCTCGACGTGCTTACTCATCAATTCGACTTGCTGTCAAAACCAGTCGACCCCAGTTGTCAATATTGAAATTCCAAATTCCAATAGAGCGTGCAAATATAGTATGAAAAAAGTGTTTTGGTTGTTAATCCCAATATAAAGTTTTGGGGCGTGCCGGCAGAAGTAAATTTAATGGGAATAGGAACACTTTGCCTGCCGTCGCGCTTTCCGTTACAATCTTTTTAGCAACTTCATATCCAATTACTCGTTATATCAGCACTCTTGTCATTCCGACGATAGGAGGAATCTCAACAAGCTAAAAAGGATTTCCACTGTAATCGCTCACGCAAAGCATCAGTTTCCATATCCACAATCCTGTAGTCTTGCAGCTCAGCGGTCTTGCTTCTTTCAGCGCCAGCGGTCTTTCAGTCCAGCGGTCTAAAATCTACTCCTCATCCCCAAACCTAAACGGATAATCCCCAAACAAAGGCGCCAGCTTCCTCACCGCATACGTATTGCGCGTAAACTTATTAGACAGCGCAATGATGGTCACGTTCTCCTTAACCAATGAAATGTAAGAAGATGTATTGCCGTGCCACCAACCGTTGTGGAAATAAAATTTCTGTCCCGTAGACCACTCGATCATCCGGATACCCAGGCCATAGTTCTTCTCGCCCTTGTGTTCGTTGCTGTAACCCACATAAATCTGGTTGCGCAATTTGGGTTTGAGGAACGTTTGTGCCTTGCGCGCCATGTCAAATTTGAGCAGGTCGCGTGGGGTAGAGTAGATGTTCTTGTCGCCATACACCGCATCGAGGTAATCCCAAGCCAGTCGTACATTGTTGCCTTTATACGAGGGTACCGCCGTTGGTAGATCCTTTTCGTATTCAAACACGTAAGTGTGGTCCATGCCGAGCGGCTTGAAGATCATCTCGCGCATTGCTTCAGGGAATTTCATTCCGGTGATTTTTTCAACAATCAGCGCGAGCATCGCGTAATTGGTATTGCAGTAGGCGAAATGCGTATCGGTTGGGTACTCCAATTTGATGTCTTTTTCGGCAAACAAATTCAGGATGTCCTGGTTGGTCAGCGTGACGTGGCGGTCCCAAACGCCTTTGTCTTCGGTGAAATAGGCGTAATTGCGCAGTCCGCTGCGGTGGCTCAGCAAATGGCGAACGGTGATTTCGGGATAGGGGAAATTGTCGAGTATCGTATTGACTTTCTGGTCCAGGTCGATTTTTTTCTTGTTCACCAGTAACAATACCGCCGAAGCTGTAATCACCTTACTCACCGACGCAATATGCAATGGTACATCGGCTGCGACCGCAGTATTGTTTTCCCGGTTGGCTATGCCTTGGTAACGCTCAAATATAATCTGGCCGTTCTTGGCCACGAGCATGCTCAGGTTGCTGTTCTCAGAGCCAAAATGCCTTTCCCTGAATTGCTCGATCTGTGCCTTTTTGGTTGCTGCAAAAACCGGATTGAGTTGAGGGTAGCGTACCTTAGAGGGTTGCATCACCGGATAAGGTCCTTCTGGTGTAGCGGCAGCGCCAATTTCTTCAGACTTGTCCTGTTTGGAGCAACCCAAAAAAACAACAGAAAAAAGCAGCGCGACAATATAGTGGTATTTCATCGAGGTCATTTTGCGAATCTTTGAAAGCAAATATAATTAAACAAGCAAACGGGAAAACCACGTATTTATTAACGATTATACAAACTTTATTAACCATGCTTGCCAAATTATTGGTTTACAGCCGCTAAACGCTAATTTTTTTTTTATGCTAAATGTTTTTGAAAACGTTATCGTAAGGTGTACATTTGGCAGCGAAAAAATAAAAATTGCAACCCCAAAATAAAATGAAATTCGGCATCATCAAAGAAAGAAAGAACCCGCCCGACCGCAGGGTGGTTTTCACACCCACAGCACTCCAACGCCTCCAGAAAGAACATCCAGAAGCGATTATCAAGGTAGAAAGCTCAGACATCCGTTTTTTTAAGGATGAGGAATACCGTGACTTGGGCATTGAAGTGGTCAATGATGTATCCGATTGTGACGTGCTTTTCGGTGTCAAGGAAGTTCCCGTTGACGCTTTGATACCCAATAAGAAGTATTTCTTTTTCTCGCACACGATTAAGAAACAGCCGCACAACCAAAAGCTGCTTCGCGCCCTTCTTGATAAGAAAATAGATTTGTACGACCACGAAACCATAGTAGACAAAAACTACAAACGATTGATTGGTTTTGGCCGTTACGCCGGAATTGTTGGTGCCTACAACGGTATGCGCGCCTTCGGTGTCAAGTTCGAGCTGTTCACATTGCCCAAGGCAGAAACTTTGTCGGGCAAAGACGAACTCATCACACGTCTCAAAAGGCAAACCTTGCCACCCATCAAAATCGTACTCACAGGGCACGGTAAAGTGGGCATGGGCGCCAAGGAAATCCTAGACGGTATGAAAATAAAGGAAGTTTCTATTGAGAATTACCTCACCAAAAACTATTCAGAACCAGTATATACCCAAATCGACGTACTGGATTACAACAAACGCATAGACGGCAAACCATCGAGCAAACAAGATTTCTACGAGAATCCAACCCAGTACACCTCAGATTTTGGCCGTTTTACCAAAGTGTCCGACATTTTCATGGCCGGCCATTTCTATGGTAACGACGCGCCAGTGATCCTCACGCGTGAAATGCTTCTGGCACCAGACAACAAAATCAAAGTCGTGGCCGATATCTCCTGCGATGTAGATGGCCCGATTGCCTGTACCATAAAAGCCTCTACCATCGCCGACCCATTTTTTGGCTACCTGGCTATAGAAGACAAAGAAGTTCCTTATTCACATCCAGCCGCGATAGTGGTGATGTCGGTAGATAATTTACCTTGTGAATTGCCACGTGACGCGAGCGAAGGTTTCGGCGAAATGTTCATGGAGCACGTGATCCCTGCGTTTTTCAACGGTGACAAAGACGGCATCCTGGCGCGCGCCAAGGTTACAGAAAATGGTGAATTGACCCAGCAGTTTAAGTATTTGCAGGAATATGCAGATGCTAAAGTTGAAGTGCTTCCTTAATGGAAGCATTTTTTTTGGGCGTTGCCGCAATGGAAATTTTTCTTCGATTGATGTTGTTTGTGCGGCCGGGCTTTCCGCTGCAATCTTTTGAAAAATGGATTCCCTGCGCTTACGCTTCGGGCTATCCTTTTTCAAAAGGATTTCCGCTGTAATCCCTAACGCGTCGCTGCCGCGAGGGCCTACTTTTGCCTCGCCGCAAAAGTAGCAAAAAGGCGGTCGGCACATAAGATTTGCTAAAAATCAAATTCGTTCGCTAAAGCAAATAAACTCGCTGCGCTCAGGCAGAATTTGCTTCTTAACGCTCACTCATTTGATTTTAACTTCGTTCAGTTCGGCCTGCGGCCTCGGGTCTTAACGCAAATCTTATGACTGCCGCGCCAGTTATGAAGTGTCTATTGATTTTTGGCTTGCCCGCTGCGCCAAAAATGCTAAACCGGATGAATCACCCTTTGATTAGGGAACTTTCTTAGGAGGATTTTTCGTGCAGCGCAGCCAGCGAAAAATAAAATAAACACTTCCTACTTGGCGCGACGTCAAATTAGAATCGTAGACCCGAGGCCTCAGGCCGAACTGGCGAAGCAAAACAACGAAGAAAAGCGGCATCGGAGGGCGTGAGAGTCGAGCCTGCAAGGCGAGCGGCTTAGCCCGGAGACCGCGTTCTGAGGTAGTTTTCAAGATTGTAATTTGGTCGCTGGGCATTTTTGCTTCTTTTGTTGCCAGACAAAAGAAGGCCCTCGCGGCAGCGATAGCCCCGATTACCTTCGGTCAGTTCGGCCTCCGGCCTCGGGTGCAGTGGAAATCCTTTTTGTTTTTTCTTTAAAAACAAAAAGATTGAAACGGAAAGCGGGAATCAGCTCCTAACAAAATCAAAAAATACTATATTTGATTAAAATACATCATTTTGAAGCCGCACTACATCAAAATCCTCCTATCGCTTTTTTGCGTTCTTGCCACACAGGCGCAGGAATTACTCCCTTTTACGGAGAATTACAGCAAGTCGGATTACCACGGTGATAACCAAATATGGAATGTGGTGCAAGGACAGGACAAGGCGATGTATTTTGCCAACAATCACTATTTTTTACGTTATGACGGCGTGAAATGGGAGAAGAATACGTTGCCCAACCGGACCATCATCCGATCGGTGCTTGCGGTACACGACAGGGTGTATTGCGGTTCCTATAAGGAGTTCGGTTACTGGTATCGCAAGGATGGCCGTATGCATTATGTATCTATTTCTAAAGACAGGAAGTTGTTTAGTGACAATGGCAATGAAGAAATATGGAAGATATTGTTGGTGGGCAGCAAAGTGTATTTCCAATCGTTCAATGAGATTTACATTTATGAGCAAGGCACAATTGCAAAAATCAAGCTGCCTTTCCAGATTTCGTATTGTTTTGAAGTGGGTGGTGAACTGCTATTTGCCTCCATCCGCGACGGCATATACAAAATGCAGGGGAAACAGTTTGTCAGGATTGATGCTTGGGCAGGTATAGCCAATAATGTAGTACACGCCATAGAACGCCACAAACAAAAGACGTTCATTTTTACCCAGAAGAACGGGATATTTGTCGCCGACGCTCGGTTGGTGTCGCCCTGGGCACATCCACTCAATGCACTGCTCAAGACTTCGATCATCAACGCTGCAAGGTTCATCAACGACCACACGCTCATTGTTGGGACGGCGAGCAAAGGGGTTTTTAGTATTGACCTGCGCGATGGCTCGTACCTGAATATCAATCGTGACAACGTCCTGATGAACAACTCTATCCTGAGTATCGGGTTTGACCAGGAGAACGATTTGTGGCTGGGTTTGGATAACGGCATCGCACACATTGAGATTAATTCGCCGATTGCGTTGTTTTCTGACAATTCGGGTGTGCTAGGATCGGTGTATTCTGTGGCCATGACGCCTGGCGGCTACCTTTTGGCGTCTAATCACGGCATTTTTAAATATAAGGACAAGAACCTGTCTGTCTTTGGCGGTTCGCAAGGACAAGCCTGGAATATCAGCAAAATGGGCGGCCGTTTTCTGGTTGGGCACAATGAAGGCACTTTCTTGTTCGACAACGCTTCGTTGGGTAAAATCAATAATGTGAGCGGCGGCTGGAATCTTAGCAAAAGTAACATCGATGGCAAGTTCCTGCAAGCTACCTACAGTGGCGTGGTGGTATATGATGCTAACGATTTGTCGCGATACCGGCAAATTAGGGATTTCTACAAACCCATAAAATATGTCACCCAGAACAAACGCAATGAGGTTTGGGCCGCCGACAATTACCGCGGGTTGTATAGGGTACTCTATGACGAGGATTTCAAGGCGGTCAAGATTGAGAACGTGAGCCAGCAAAACAAGCTTACCAACGATTTTGGGGTCAAGATTTTTGAGTTCCGCAATGAAGTGTTGTTCTTGATAGACCACGGCTGGTACACCTACAATTCTATTACCGGCCAGCTTGAAAAGAATGCTCTTTTCGACGCAAACTTTAAGAACATCACCGATATCGTTGCCATCGATGAAAGCAACTTTTTGATCCTGCAGTCGGGATTGTTGTATCTGATTCAATCGGTGAACCAAAAATTCGTCTGGAATTTCATCCAGGAAAAATACTACCGCGGCAAAATAATCAATGACAACCTGACGGTTTTTCGTGAAAAGGACCGTTACCTGCTCAACCTCGACGATGGTTTCATTTCTTTAAAACTCAATGAGAAACCAAACGAACTACCCGCGATAAAAACAGAGGCCTACAGTCAAGGAAGTCTAATTGGCAACGGAGACAAAATCCCATACAACACTGAGCTGGAACTGCACGTGATTTCTGGTTTGTATGGCTCCTCAAAACCCACATTGTTTTGTAGGATAGACGAAGCTGAGATCATCCCGATAAAAGACGGCGCGATTGTTCTCAACAACCTGGGGAGCGGCGGCCATAACGCGAAAATTTACTACAACGATGGCATGAGTTTCAAGGAAATAAAGCGCTATGAATTCAAGGTTGCTAAGCCGTGGTACTTTTCTTTTTGGATGATTTTGGTGTACTTGTTCGTGATTGCCTTTATATGGTTGCTTTATTACCGTTGGAATAAAATCAGGTATAACCAGAGATTGCAATTGCGTGAAGAAGAATTGCGCCACCAAAAGAAGATACTTGAAATTGAGTTGAAGGCAGAGAATGAACTCAATATACAGGAGTATGAAAAACACATCCTTGAACTCGAAATCCAAAGCAAGTCGTCGGAAGTAGCAGGAAAGTCCCTGTCTATCGCCAAGCAGAGCGAAATGATTGAAAACATCCAGCAAATCCTGGAGACCGAATCAGATATCAACCGTTTGAAAAGCGAAATTCGCAAGGCCATTAAAATCAATGCGGTCAATAAACATGAATGGCAGATTTTTGAGAACAATCTCAACCAGATTCACAATGAGTTTATCGTTGGCCTTTCAAAGAAGTATCCGAACCTTACCTCGAAAGACATCAAACTGTGTGTTTACCTCAAGATGAATCTGTCTTCAAAAGAAATTGCGCCACTCATGAATATTTCCTTTCGAGGTGTAGAATTACACCGCTACCGATTGCGAAAAAAGCTCGGTCTGAGCCAAGACGAAAACCTCAATAAGTTTATGTTTTCGGTATGAAAAATCATATACTACTACGTTTTCGTACCAAATAGCTATACATCAGTACTACATCATTTGGTTTTGTTTGACCTAACAAAATCCTTTGATACATTAGTATTGGAGGTATTCGGCAGTGCCAACGGTTTGATGTATTAATGTTGTAATACACAAAACCCAACTACATCGTTGTAATTGTTTAAGTTTGAGTAGCAAAATTTTAACATACACTTATGAAAAGCTACATCCGATTAACAGTTTTATTACTTTTTTCTTCCATATTGACGCAATTGCACGCCCAGGGAATAGCAGGAAAAGTGTCTGATGAGGATAATTTACCCATACCTGGTGTAAACGTTACGGTGCCCAACTCCAATGTCTCGTCGGTAACCGATTTCGATGGTAATTTTAGCATCGACATTCCTGCGGGAACCTTGTTAAAGTTTTCGATGGTGGGATATGAAACCCAATCTGCTCCTGCTGCTTCGAGTATGCAAATCAAACTCAAGACTTCGAACAAGGCACTAGAGGAGGTAGTAGTGATTGGTTATGGTACCCGCAAAAAAGGTGCAGTTACCGGTTCGGTTGCGCAGATCAAGGCTGAAGACATCTTACGTACGCCCGCGCAATCCGCTATTCAGGGAATACAAGGAAAAGCAGCCGGTATTAATATCGTAACCAATTATGAACCGGGAGCAAAACCCTCAATCGTCATAAGGGGTTTGGGGACGGTATTGGGCAAGAGAAATCCTTTATATGTTATCGATGGTTTGGAGACCGATGGGCTCAATAATCTAAATTCTAATGACATCGCTACAATCGATGTGCTGAAGGACGCAGCTTCGCTGGCCATATACGGTCAAAAAGGATCAAACGGCGTCATCGTTATTTCTACCAAAAAAGGAAAGGGCGATATGAGTGTTTCTTATGATGCTTATTACGGACAAAAAAGCATATTAACCAAGGTAAAAATGGCCGACTCATACCGATACGCGTACTATAACAATACGGCTTTGGGTAATCCAACCTATTTCAATTTCACGCAACCGGTAGATACCAACTGGCTTGAAGAAATCACGCGTACCGGAGAAGTAACGAGCAACTCTGTCGCCGTATCCGGCGGTAGTGAAAAAGGAAACTACTATTTGGGATTGGGTCACTATCGCGAGAGAGGTATACTCATTGGGACCGATTTCAAACGGAGCAACCTTACAAGCCGCAATGAATAAAAACTCAGCGACCGCTTAAAGGTGTCGTCATCCGTTAATTTGGCGGTAATCGACAATCAACCCAAGCCATTGAGCGCTTTCACCAATGCCTACAAACAATCGCCTATCATTCCTGTGCGTTACGCAAACGGACGATTCGGCGCACCTTTCGTGAATACAGCCACGGGTTTGGCCGACATGACCGGCGAAGTCATCAACAATGTCGGGAACCCGGTTGCGCAATTGTACAACCACCACGAAAAGAACAAAGACCTTATGATTTTTGGTTCGTTGAACGCCGAATTGCGGCTGCTCAAAGATTTAACGATTACGACGAATTTTGGCGCCACGGCCAACTGGACAAAAGGCTACACGTTTACGCCCAATCGCGACATCTGGCTTGCGCAAAACCCTTCAAAATTGGTAGCGGAATATAAAACCGAGCGCCCGCAAGACCCAATCAATACTTTGCAGCAACGTCGTACAGATGCCTATAACTGGAACTGGGACAATTATCTAACCTACAAAAAGACATTCGGTGAGCATCAAATAACCGCAGTTGTAGGTATTTCACGTTCAACCAAAAATAATTTTGAGAATTTTGACGCTTTGCGTTATGATGTTCCCGAGCAAAGCAATTATTGGTCACTCGATTTTTCGGATGTCAATGAGCCGATCAGCCCACTGACCATTCACAATTACCACACAACCCCAATCGTTTCGTTGTCTTATTTTGGCCGATTGGAGTATGCCTTCAAGAACAAATATTTGCTTTCGGCTACGGTTCGTCGCGAAGGCATCAGCATCTATCAGGAATCACAGCGTTGGGGTACTTTCCCGGCAGCTTCTGTGGGCTGGGTTATCTCTAACGAAGACTTTATGAAGAACGTAAGCTTCATCAACTCGCTAAAATTGCGCGGAGGGTATGGAGAAGTAGGAAACGGCGACGGTGGCAGCTTTAACGCGGTGGCCTTTTCAAGTAATGCGTATCCGTTTGGCGACCCAACTTTGAGCCAACCAGGAACTTACGTCAAGAACGCAGTAGACAAAAATCTGACCTGGGAAACCATGCAAGAATTTGACTTCGGGCTTGATTTCACCATCATCAACAACCATTTATCAGGTACTTTCGACTACTACAACAGAAAATCGAAAGATTTGATCCTTGAGATTACGCCACCTTACGTACTCTCGGAAGAGCCTACTTTTGCCAATACCGGCGCGGTAACCAACAAAGGTATCGAAGCGACATTGCGTTGGGATGATACCATCGGAAGCAGTTTCAAATATTGGATTGGCGGTAACTACTCGCACAACCAAAACGAAGTTTCAGAAATCAACAACATTTATTTCAGCAACAACATTACCGGAAACCTCGGCAATGGCGTGGGTACCAAAATGGTGAAATTGGGTCAGCCGCTCGGCAGTTTCTACGTATTTGAGCAAACGGGTTATGATGCGGATGGCAAACCTATTTTCCGTGACCTCGATGGAGACGGAAAGCTCACCGACAAAGGCGACCGCGTGAATGCCGGTTCTTACATTCCCAAATTTACTTACGGCTTATCAATCGGTGTCAACTGGAAAAACGTGGATTTTTCTATAGATACTTATGCAGTAGGAGGAAACAAGGTCTACAACGGAAAGAAAGCGCAGCGTTTTGGCGGCGAAAACATCGAATACGATTTGCTTGACGACTTCTGGACACCATCTAATCCAAATGCTGAGAACCCTAAACCGTTCAACAACATACCAAGAGCGTCGACTTATTATGTAGAAGATGGTTCGTATTTCAGGATCAATAACATTACGCTGGGGTACACCTTGCCAAAGATAATCAAGGAACTCAACAAAGTCAGATTCTACATTACGGCGGTGAATCCATTTATATTCACAAATTATTCGGGTTATTCTCCCGAGGTAGTTGGTGGAGACAATGCCAACCCACTGGGAACGGCCGGAATCGAGGTAGATGCCTATCCAACCAACAGGACTTTTCTTGCCGGAGCCCATATTAGTTTCTAATCCAAATCATGACAAAAATGAAAAAATACACTACATATAAATGGGCTTTTGCAGCGCTGATCGTTGCGATGGCCGGCTGCGAATCTGATCTTGACGTTGAGTTGCGTGACAGGCAGAGCGAGATCGACTTGCTTAACAATCCAGACAATGCCGTGCAACTCGTCAATGGCGTTTACAATAAAAACCTGAGCTACGACATGAATGCATTTTCGTGGATTGGTATGACGAGCATTACGTCGGATGATGCCGACAAAGGCTCTACACCGGGCGATAGCGGCGCCGACAAAGACAAACTGGACAACCTTGATTTCACCACTTCGAGCACTTCGTTCATCGATGTTTGGAAAGCGCGCTACCAGGGAATCGGTCGTGCCAACAAAGCGTTGTTTTATCTTGAGCAGCTTCAGATAGACGCCACACTCAAGAGCCGACTCATCGGCGAAGTAAAATTTCTTCGCGCGTTATGGTATTTTGACTTGGTACGTTGTTTTGGCGGTGTGCCGATTGTTACCACAGAAATCGACATCAACAATGTTGAAGCCGTGAATAGTGTGGTCTTCACTAGAAAGAGCAAGCAGGAAACCTACGCGCAGATTGAGCTCGATCTTAACGACGCCATCAGCAGGTTACCGCTCAAAAGCCAATATCAGCCGTTTGATAAAGGTCGTGCCACCAAAGGAGCAGCCCAGGCGTTGCTTGCAAAAGCCTATTTGTATCAGGAAAAATGGCAACAATGTTATGATCTGAGTGGTGAAGTCATTTCATCCGGACAATATTCGCTCATGGCCGATTATGCGCAGGTTTGGCGTGAAGTAGGCGAGAACGGTTCGGAATCTATTTTTGAGGTGCAGGCAACGCTAGAGAACGGCATCCAGGATTACACCAATGTACAAGGGCCACGGGGAACTCCAGACTTGGGCTGGGGCTTCAATACGCCGTCGTTGAGTTTGACCAATTCATACGAAGCCGGCGATTTGCGCAAAGCGGCAACCATCATGTTCATTCCTTCTACTTTATGGGATGGATTTGTAGCGCCAACCACGCTCAACAATCCGCGTTACAACTACAAGGCTTACCAAAGCCCTATTGCCGAGTCCTGGAACGGTAACAAAGGCGTTACTGCCAAGAACCTCAGAGTACTCAAGTACAGTGATCTTTTGTTGATTCGTGCAGAGTCGGCTTTTCACTTGGGTAATACAGGAGAGGCGTTGGCCAGGGTCAATGAAATCCGTCACCGTGCCGGTTTAGGCGATGCACTTGTGGTGACCCTGCAATCCATCTTGAACGAAAGACGCTGGGAAATGGCAATGGAGCATGACCGCTGGTTTGATTTGATCAGAACCGGACGGGCAGCAGCAGCCATGGCGGCCAATGGCAAAACTTTCCTGGTTGGTACGCATGAACTTTTCCCGATTCCACAGGAACAAATCACGGCAAGCGGTGGCAGGTTACAGCAAAATCCGGGTTACTAATAGAATGGCTTTTACTAACTTTTTAATATTAACTTAATTCAAATTTAAATTTTAAACATTATGAAAACAATCAAAATGACAGGTTATGCTTTAGCGGTTGCCTTAACTGTTGGAACGTTCATCGGATGTAGTTCTGATGACGACAACAATAATTTTACACTTCCTCCAATCGGCGGTTTCAATTCATCGGCCGAAGTTGGTGCTGCTGATTTGATCGCTTATTGGCCGATGAACGGATCGGGTGTCGAAAGCAAATCCAACACCAATCCAACCAGCACGGTGGGAACAACCTTCGTGACAGGAGTTAAAGGGCAGGCTGCAAGCATGGCCGATGGATACATGGTTTATCCTGAAATCGCTGCGTTGGGCACTACTACAGGAAACATGACTGTGAGTACTTGGGCCAAAGTGTCAAACAACAAAACTTTGCTTTCGGCTTCGGCCTCTTGCTTGCTAACCTTAACGCGTCCTGGCGACTGGGCAGGAAACATGAACTTGTTGCTTGAGACTGGACAAAGAGAAGCTTCAAACGATTCCATTCAGGTGAAAGGTTTGGTGCAGATCAAAAAACCAGACGGATCCAACAACGGACAAGACATCGTGAACATGATCAAACAAGAGCCATGGATGGATGCCACGCACTCTTGGAACCCTAACAAAGTAGGCGGACAATGGGCACACTACGTAATTGTTTGGAACGGTACCGAAGGAACTTTCAAAATCTGGGTTAACGGTACAGAAATCTCTAACAACGCTTGGGAAGTTAGAAACGGCGGCGATTCTTTGCCATTGAACTTTTTTACACCTACACACCCAATCATCGGTGCATTGGCAACCTACGTAGACGGAACCACACTTGATACCTGGAACAAGCCATTGACTGGACAAGTAGATGAGATGCGTATCTGGAAAAAAGCATTGTCTGCCGGTGATATCAACGCTTTGTACCAACTTGAAAAAGCAGGTAGATAATTAACCACTTAGATTGCAAAAGCGTGATTAATCGATGAACTCTTTTTGAGATTAATCACGCTTATTTTTAAAATATCGCTACTTGCACATCACAAATTTCAAAATGCCACACAAACCATAAAACAACAACAACAACAACAACAACAAAACAATTTGTATTTAGAAAATATTTTGTGACTGTTTCCTTTGGTATTTTTTGAGAAAATCTAAAACTATAGACACGGCCACACGTACCAATCCAAAGGCTAACTATTTGGATTGCAAACCGGGGGCGCGCACATCAAGGCTAATGGTGTCAACAAAACCCAGCCAATGCATATAGGTGTAGTTCCAGCGGCATTTACGTACTCAATTACCGCGTCAGATCAAAATGTGCGAACGGTGTAATTACAGCCCCGACTCAGCCAATCTCGCATGGTAAAAACAACAACACAAAACCCGCAGTAAGCACTGTCGGTTTAAAAAAATAGCAACTATTGAAATTCCCAATGAAAACCATCAGAATATTTTTCCTGCTCTCAGTACTCGCGTCCTGCGGCTGCAATGACAACAATACTACGCCTGGCCCGGTCGTCAATCCACCGATTGCCGAAGAGCCAAAAACCGAAGCCGAACTCCTGGACATGGTGCAACAAGATGCCCTCAAGTATTTTGTCGAGTACGCACATCCTGTGTCAAAGTTGGCCCGCGAGCGCTACCATACCGATGATCCAGGTAATGATGCCAACATCGTTGCTACAGGCGGCACCGGTTTTGGACTCATGACCTTGATTGCAGGTATAGAGCGCGGTTTTATTTCACGTGCCGATGGCGTGGCCAGACTCACAACCGGATTGAATTTCCTTGAGACTGCCGACCGTTTTCACGGAGCCTGGCCGCACTGGATGGATGGCACCACCGGAAATGTAATTCCTTTCGGTACCAAAGACAACGGAGGCGATTTGGTGGAGACTTCTTTTGTTTGCCAGGGATTGATTTGCGTGAGGGAATATTTTAAGAATGGAACAGCCGAAGAACAGGCACTCGCCGCCAAAGCCGATTTACTTTGGAAAGGCGTAGAGTGGGATTGGTACACCCAAGGCGGGCAAAACGCACTATGGTGGCACTGGTCGCCCAACTATGGCTGGGAAATGAACTTCAAACTCGAAGGCTATAACGAATGCCTGATTACTTATATCATGGCCAAATGTTCGCCAACGCATCCCATATCTAACGCTTGCTATACTCAAGGTTGGGCGAGAAATGGTGGCATTGTCAGTTCGGCGCTGCGTTTCAACCTTCCTGTGATATTCAATTATAACGGAGCGAACGGTAACGTAGGACCAATGTTCTGGGCGCATTATTCCTACCTCGGTCTTGACCCCCGAGGGCTTACCGATCAATACGCCAATTATTGGACGCTTACACAAAACCACGCAAAAATCATGTTGGCCTATTGTGTAGCAAACCCTTATGGATTTAAGGATTACAGCGACGAATGTTGGGGATTGACCGCGAGCTATACCAGAAATACGAACGGCACGGTGGGCTACACAGCACATTCGCCCACCAATGACAAAGGCGTTATTTCGCCAACGGCGGCATTGTCGAATTATCCTTACACGCCGGTAGAGTCACTCAAGTTCTTGCGTTATCTGTATGAAAAAAACAAAGACAAGTATGTTGGTGTTGCCGGACCTTATGACGCTTTTTCCCCGCAATACAATAACTGGGTAACCAAAAGATACCTCGCTATAGATCAGGGAACGATTGTCCCAATGATCGAGAACCATCGTACGGGCTTATTGTGGAACCTTTTTATGTCTGCGCCCGAAGTAAGAAGCGGTTTGCAGGATTTGGGATTCCATTCTTCGCAGCACGGATTCTAAAATGCGAAGCAACGGTTATATATTGTCACTGGTGTTGATGCTGTCATTGCAGCCCTTATGCGCCATCGCGCAAACAGAGGTGAGCGGCAGCCTAACAGCCCAGGTCATCCAAAAGCAACAACTGGGTTATGCGCTGCATATTCCCAAAAACACAAAGGAGAAAAAGGCTTTGATTATTTTTCTGCATGGCGACGGTGAAAAAGGAACCAATCTCGAAAAAGTAAAAATACACGGCCCGTTCAAGTACCTCAAAACGCACCCGATTGATGCGTATGTACTGGCACCGCAATGCCCCGAACACGAGCTCTGGAATGCTGAAATGATATACCAATTGGTAGTGAAAATCCAGCGGGAATATCCAATCGATGCCCATCGAATTTTTCTCACCGGACTGAGTTCGGGCGGTTGGGCTACCTGGAATCTCGCGCTTGCGCATCCCGATTTGTTTGCTGCAATCGTCCCGATTTCAAGTTTCGTCGACCTCGTGCAGCTGGATGACATCTGTAAAATAAAAGCGATACCTACGCGCATTTACCATGGCCTGCTCGACGATGTCGTTCCCTTGGATTATGCCGCCTCGATCTATAAGAATTTAAAAAACTGTAACCCAAACATCGGCCTCACCATATTTGACGATGCCGGACACGACAGTTGGTCGCGCGTCTACGACAATGCAGAAATTTACGATTGGATGTTGAAACAAACCAAACACGACCCGAAGTTGAATTAATCGCAACTAAAAAAGAACAATAATGAAAAAACAATACGCCATATTTTTAACCTTACTGAGCATTTGTTGCGTCGCACAAAAAGGCACTAAACCTGCTGTTTCGGACAAAGACGCTTTCGTTTCGTCGCTCATGGCCAAGATGACTTTGGAGGAAAAACTCGGGCAGCTCAACCTTCCCACTTCGGGCGATATTACCACCGGACAGGCCAACAGTTCCGACGTGGCTAAGAAAATCGAACAGGGAAAAGTAGGCGGTTTGTTCAACATCAAAACTGTTTCAAAAATCAAGGAAGTACAGAAAATAGCCGTAGAAAAAAGCAGGCTTAAGATTCCGTTGCTTTTTGGGATGGACGTCATCCACGGTTACGAAACCACTTTCCCGATACCGCTTGGCTTGTCGTGTACCTGGGATATGAACCTAATTCAACGCAGCGCACAAATCGCAGCCAAAGAAGCCAGTGCCGATGGCATCAACTGGACGTTTTCACCCATGGTAGACATTGCACGCGACCCGCGTTGGGGAAGGGTTTCAGAAGGCTCGGGCGAAGATCCGTACCTCGGCAGCCAAATTGCCAAAGCGATGGTTAAGGGTTACCAAGGCAAAGACTTTTCAAGCAATACTTCAATACTCTCGTGCGTCAAACATTTCGCGCTTTATGGCGCTCCTGAGGCCGGACGCGACTACAACACGGTCGATATGAGCCGCATCAGGATGTATAACGAATATTTTCCACCGTACAAGGCCGCAGTCGATGCAGGTGTTGCGTCGGTGATGGCTTCGTTCAATGAAATAGACGGCATTCCCGCTACCGGAAACAAATGGCTCATGACCGATGTGCTGCGTAAGCAATGGGGTTTCAAAGGTTTTGTCGTGACCGATTACACCGGAATCAGCGAAATGATAGACCATGGCATGGGCGATTTGCAACAGGTCTCGGCACTCGCGCTAAAAGCGGGGATTGAAATGGATATGGTGAGCGAAGGTTTCCTCACGACACTCAAAAAGTCGTACGAGGAAAAGAAAATCACCATGGCGCAGATCGACCACGCCGTTCGGTTGATACTGAATGCCAAATACGACTCGGGATTGTTTAAAGATCCTTACAAATATTGCGATGAATCGCGCGCAAAGTCAGAAATCTTTACGCAAAGCCACCGCAGCGAAGCTAGAAAAATTGCTGCCCAATCGCTGGTGTTGCTCAAAAATAAAGGGCAAATTTTACCACTAAAGAAATTAGGAACCATTGCTGTAATAGGGCCGCTCGCCGATGCCAAAGAAAATATGGCGGGTACCTGGAGTGTCGCCACCAAACAAGAAAACTCGATATCCTTACTGGCGGGAATCAAGGAAGTTGTCGGGCCATCGACCAAAATCCTTTACGCCAAAGGCAGTAATCTCGACGATGACGCAGCCTATGAGGAACGCGGGACCATGTTTGGCAAAACGCTGCACCGCGACAACCGCACCAAAGAAGTCCTGCAAACCGAAGCCATCAACCTGGCCAAACAAGCCGATGTGATTGTAGCAGCCATGGGCGAATCGGCAGAAATGAGCGGCGAATCGAGCAGCCGTACCGAGCTTGAGATTCCGGCTACGCAGCAGCAATTGTTGCAAGAATTGCTCAAGTTGGGCAAACCAGTTGTTTTGGTGTTGTTTAATGGACGTCCGTTGGTATTGAATCGGGAAAATGAGACCGTTCCCGCGATCCTTGACGTTTGGTTCCCGGGAAGCGAAGCCGGATATGCAATAGCCGACGTGCTGTTCGGTGACGAGAATCCATCCGGAAAACTTACCACGACTTTCCCAAGAAGCGTGGGGCAGATTCCAATCTATTACAGCCACAAAAATACCGGAAGACCGTTGGGCAACAAAGAGGGGAAGTTTGAGAAGTTTCGCTCTAACTATCTTGACCAGCGCAACGAGCCTTTGTTCCCATTTGGTTTTGGCCTCAGTTATACGACTTTTGAATACAGCAACCTTAAGCTTTCTGCACCAAAAATCAACAGCAAGCAAAATTTGAAGGTCACTGTAGATGTCGCCAATACCGGAGATTTTGACGGAAAGGAAGTCGTGCAACTCTACATTCGCGACCTTGTGGGTTCGGTCACGCGGCCGGTCAAAGAGCTCAAAGGATTCCAGAAAATCAGCATCAAGAAAGGTGAAAAGCAAACCGTTACTTTCGATATTTCAGTACAGGATTTAAAGTTTTACAATGCAGAACTGCAGTTTGTTGCAGAACCCGGTGCATTCGAGATTTTTGTCGGGGCAAACTCCGACACCGATATAAAAGCGAAATTTGAATTAGTTAATTAAGTTGTTTTGAGTACATCGGGGAAAACCCTTCAGTTTTTGCTGGAGGGTTTTTTTAAAACAAAAACCGGGAGGGTTTTTTTAAAACAAAAACCGGGAGGGTTTTTTTAAAACAAAAACCGGGAGGGTTTTTTTAAAACAAAAACCGGGAGGGTTTTTTTAAAACAAAAACTGGGACGTTTTTTTTAAAACAAAAACGGGGAGGGTTTATTTGTTGAAAGAGCAAGGTGCGACAAATAGATGCAATATGGGTTCAAGTTTAGCAATTGCTGCAGTAATTCTGCCGCGGGTATTGCGCAGGAATTCGTAGATTGCCTTCAGGGAAGGGGCAAATGCATCCCTAAAAAAAGAAAAATTCTGGAAGTGTAGAAAATCCGGATATTATCATAAAATTTAGTGCCTGGAAATGAAATGTATCCTAGCATTCAAATAATATTGCACACCCACCGGGATTGAGGCTCATAAGTAATGGATGCCCATGAAACGCTTTAGTTTTTTTTCAACTATAACGTTGTCGCAGGCTCATAACAAATCGACTGGGATTTTTGACACGACAGTATGTTTATCTTTAGCAAAAAATATCAAATGAAAAATATCTTATCCATTGCATTGTGGCTTGCAGTAATTGCGGTCGAAGCGCAGACATTACAATCACCGTCAAAAGAAATATCGGTAACCTTTAGCCTCGCAGAAAAAGGCAGTCCGTCTTACGCAGTAAATTACAAAGGAAAACCGATCATTTTACCCAGTTTAATGGGCGTTTACCTCAAAGGCGAAAGTGATCTCGCATCTGGCTTCACTGTAGACGGTGTACAACAAACATCGGTCAATGAAAGCTGGAAACCCGTACTCGGCGAGCAATCTACGATCAGGAACCAATACAATCAAATGACCATTGCGCTGGTTCAGGCCAAAACTGGCAGGAAAATGAACATTATTTTCAAGGCTTATGATGAAGGCATAGCGTTTAGATATGACTTCCCCAAACAGGAAAAACTCAATTATTTCATCATCTCCGACGAGCGTACCGAGTTTCAACTCACGGCCAACCATAAAGTATTCTGGCTTCCAGGCGATTACGACAGCCAGGAATATCCGTACACTGAAACCAAATTCTCAGACATCAATACCGATAGGGTAGACAAGAACAATGGCATTGCGCTCAAATCCATCGGCAGCAAAACCCGCATCCAGACGCCGCTGATGATGAAAACCTTCGACAAACTCTATCTCAATATTTTCGAGGCTGCGGTGGTGAATTATCCGGTGATGCACCTTGATGCGATTCCATCCGAAAACGAACTAATATCCAACCTTGTCCCCAACGCCATCGGGGACAAAGCCTACCTGCAAACCCCGTGCGTTTCGCCTTGGCGCACGATTATGGTTAGCGACGATGCGCGCGACATCGTGGGGTCTAAAATGATCTTAAATCTCAATGAACCGTCTAAAATCGATGATACTTCCTGGATCAAACCCATGAAATATGTAGGCATCTGGTGGGAAATGCACGTAGGCAAATCGACCTGGGATTACGCCGGCTCGCAAAACGCGCAGAACGCCGCCACCAAAGAATTAATCCCGTCGGGCAAACACGGTGCGACCACCGCCAATACCAAACGGTATATTGATTTTGCCGCCAAGAACGGTTTCGACGGCGTACTCGTAGAAGGCTGGAACGTAGGCTGGGAAGATTGGTTTGGCAACTGGAAAGAAAACGTATTCGATTTCACGACGCCCTATCCCGATTTCAACCTCGACGAAGTCAATGCCTACGCCAAAGCAAAAGGTGTGAAAATGATTATGCACCACGAAACCTCAGGTTCGGTGGGCAATTACGAAAGACATTTGGATCGCGCTTTCGACCTCATGAAAAAATACGATTATCCTGCAGTAAAGTCGGGTTATGTGGGTAAAATCATCCCGCGTGGCGAATTCCACGATGGGCAGGCCATGGTGAACCACTACAACTTTGTGGCTGCGCGTGCCGCCGATTATAAGCTTA
>Ga0209717_1002071_pt1 | contig 20047 bp, 14 predicted proteins | sample AD_UKC048_MetaG_FD_184418 | JGI IMG/M metagenome (GOLD analysis project Ga0209717, IMG submission 184418) | Active sludge microbial communities of municipal wastewater-treating anaerobic digesters from USA - AD_UKC048_MetaG (SPAdes) (version 2) | ecosystem: Engineered > Bioreactor > Anaerobic >... | reverse complement strand
CACTGCGATCGCCCTTCCTCACCGACTGGCGGCGCAAGTGGACCGGCCAGGCGATCGCAGTGGCCCAGCCCGACGATGCCGAGGGCGTGGCGGCCGTGCTGCGCTGGTGCCGGGCCCATGGCGTGGCCGTGGTGCCGCAAGGCGGCAACACCGGCTTGTCGGGCGGGGCGACGCCGGCGGCGCACGGGCACAGCCTGGTGTTGTCGACAGCACGGCTGCAGCGCATCCGTGCGCTGGATCCGGTCGGCCAGACGGTCACGGCCGAAGCCGGCGTCACGCTGCAGCAGTTGCAGGATGCAGCCCGCGACGCCGGGCGCCTGTTTCCCTTGAGCCTGGCCGCGCAGGGCACCTGCACGATCGGCGGCAACCTGGCCAGCAATGCGGGCGGCGTGCAGGTGCTGCGCTATGGCAATGCACGTGAGCTGTGCCTGGGCCTGGAAGTGGCCACCGCCGACGGTGCCCTGTGGAACGGCCTGCGCCCGCTGCGCAAGGACAACACCGGCTACGCCCTGCGTGACCTGTTCATCGGCAGCGAGGGCACGCTGGGTGTGATCACCGCCGCGGTGCTCAAGCTGTTTCCGCTGCCGGCGGCGCAGGTGGCGGCCTGGGTGGCCGTGCCGTCGCCCGACGCGGCGCTGGGCCTGCTGGCCTTGGCGCAGCAGCGGCTGGCGGCCGAGCTCACCGCGTTCGAGCTGGTCAGCGAGACCTGCCTGCAACTGGTGTTGCGCCATGTGGATGCCGCGCGCCGCCCACTGGCCGACGCATCACCCTGGTATGTGCTGATGGAGCTGAGCAGCGCCAGTGCTGAACAGCTGGCGACAGCGTCGCTCGAAGGCCTGCTGGAAGCAGCGCTGGAGTCGGGCCTGGCCACCGACGCCGCGCTGTCGGCCAGCGTGGCGCAGTTCCGCAGCCTGTGGGCGCTGCGCGAAGACATCTCGGAGGCGCAAGGCGCCGAAGGCCCGACGATCAAGCACGACATCGCCTTGCCCATCGCCCGCATTCCCGGCTTCATCGCACACACCGATGCGCTGCTGGCACAGCAATTTCCCGGTCTGCGCCTGGTCGTCTTCGGCCACCTCGGCGACGGCAACCTGCACTACAACCTGTCGCCGCCGGCTGCGGGCATGGACCGCGATGCCTTCATCGCGCTGGAGCCGCCGGTCAACCGCCTGGTGCACGACGCCGTCGCGGCGGCGGGCGGTTCGATCTCGGCCGAGCACGGCCTCGGTGTGCTGCGGCGCGATGAGTCGGCCCGCTACAAGTCTGCGGTCGAGCTGCGCCTGATGCAGGCCATCAAGCAGGCGCTCGATCCGCTGAACCTGATGAACCCGGGCAAGTTGCTCGGGCCCCTGACTTCCCCCCACAACGCCTCGGAGACATGAACATGCAACGCCGTCACTTCGTCCTGTCCACCGCCGCCGGCATCGCCGCGCTGGCCCAGCCCCTGGCCCGTGCCCAGGGCCTGCCCGAACGCGCCACCATCCTGGCGGGTTTTGCCGCCGGTGGCACGGTGGATGTCACCGCCCGCCGCGTGGCCGACAAGCTGCGTGACGTGCTGGCCAGGTCGGTGGTGGTGGACAACCGCACCGGCGCGGGCGGGCAGATCGCACTTTCGGCACTGAAGACGGCCTCTGCCGATGGGTTGACGCTGCTGGTCACGCCGATGTCGATGCTGGGCATCTATCCGCACACCTACAAGCGGCTGCCGTACGACCCGGTGGCCGACTTCCAGCCGGTGTCGCAGGCGGTGCGCTTCGACTTCGGCTTTGCGGTGGGCCCGATGGTGCCGGCCAGCGTGAAGACGCTGCAGGACTTCATTGCCTGGTGCAAGGCCAACCCCAAGGACGCCAACTTCGGCAGCCCGGCCGCCAGCTCGGTGCCGCACTTCGTGGCCGAGCTGTTCGGCCGGGCCGCTGGCATCGACCTGAAGCATGTGCCCTACCGCGGCACGCAGCCGGCCATCACCGACCTGATCGGCGGCACGGTGGCCGCGGTGTCGGGCCCGGTGGGTGAATTTCTGCAGCACCTGCCTGGTGGCAAGGTGCGGCTGCTGGCCACGTCGGGCGCGGCGCGCAGCAAGTTTGCGCCGGGCGTGGCCACCTATGCCGAGCAGGGCTTCAAGGACATCGTGTTCGACGAGTGGTTCGGCATCTTCATGCCGGCCAAGGTGCCGGCCGATGCGGTGAACCGGGCCAGCGCGGCCATCCGCGCCGCGCTGGGTGCGCAGGATCTGGTGGACGCGCTGGCCCAGATGGGCCTGGAGGCACGGCCCTCGGCCCCGGCCGAACTGGCCGCCCTGCTGAAGAAGGACAGCGAGCGCTGGGCGCCGCTGATCAAGACCATCGGCTTCACCGCGGACTCCTGACATGGCCTCGCCGACGCTGGACGTGGCCGGCATCGCGGTGTCGCCCGACCACTACATCGATGGCCGGCGCGTGGCCTCCGCCCGCCGGTTTGCGCTGCACAGCCCGATCGACCAGCGCCTGCTGGGCGAGGTGGCCGAGGGCGAGCCGGCCCATGTGGAGCAGGCCATCGTGGCCGCCGAGCGTGCGTTTCCGGCTTGGGCGGCCATGACCGCGGCCGAGCGCCAGCCTTTCCTGGACCGTTTTGCCGACGAGATCGGCCGGCGTGCCGATGCCTTCTGCCTGCTGGAGAGCAACGACGCCGGTGTGTTGCTGTCGCGCATGCGGCACGGCGTGGTGCCGCGGGCGATGCAGAACATCCGCTGGTTCGCCGCGCACGCGCTGGACCTGCAGGACCGGCCGATCGACACCGAGCAGGCGCACCACCGCGTGCGCCACGACCCGGCCGGCGTGGTGGTGATCATCACGCCCTGGAACGCGCCGCTGATGCTGTCCACCTGGAAGCTGGGCCCGGCGCTGGCGGCCGGCAACACCTGCATCCTGAAGCCGCCGGAGTGGGCGCCGCTGACCTGCTCGCTGCTGGCCGATGCGGCCGACGCGGCTGGTCTGCCGCCGGGCGTGTTCAACGTGGTGCAGGGCATCGGTGCCACCACCGGCGCGCAGCTGGTGGCCGATCCGCGCATCGCGCGGCTGTCGTTCACCGGCAGCGTGCCCACGGCCAGGCGCATCGCCCAGGCGGCCGGCGCCAACCTGGTGCCCTGCAGCCTGGAGCTGGGCGGCAAGAGCCCGTTCATCGTGCTGGAAGACGCCGACATCGACGCGGCTGCCGCCACCGGCGCGCTGATGTACCGCAACGCCGGCCAGGTGTGCCTGGCGGGCACCCGCTTCCTGGTGCATGCCCAGGTGGCTGACCGCTTCGTGGCGGCGATGCGCGCCGTCGTCGAGCGCCTGCAGGTGGGCGACCCGCGGGAAGAGGGCACCGAGGTCGGGCCCATCATCCATCCGCGCCAGGTCGAGCGGGTGCTGGGTTTCATCGACCGTGCCGTGGCCGGCGGCGCGCAGCTGCTGTGGGGTGGCCAGCCGCATCCGTTCGGCGCGCAGTATGTGCAGCCGACCATGCTGACCGGCCTGCAGCAGGGTGACGAGATCGTGCAGAACGAGGTGTTCGGCCCGGTGCTGACGCTGCAGACCTTTGCCAGCGACGACGAGGCCGTGGCCATGGCCAATGGCACCGACTACGGCCTGGGCGGCGTGTGCTACGGCGAAACGGCGCATGCCACGGCCATTGCAGACAGGGTGCGCACCGGCTTCATCTGGGTCAACAGCTTCGGCATCCGCGACCTGGCCGCGCCCTTCGGCGGCATCAAGCGCAGCGGCATCGGCCGCGAAGGCGGCGACTGGAGCTTCGAGTTCTTCTGCGATGTCAAGGATGTGGTGCTGCCCAAGACGCCGTTCAAGGCCAGTTTCAGCCAGCGCTGACAGACGCACCACCCCATCGCCCGCCCACAACGCACCAGGAAACACACATGCAAGACCATGACGCAAGGCGACGCCGGCTTCTGGGCGCTGGCACGCTGGCCAGCCTGTCATCGCTCATCCTGGGAGGATGCGCCACCCCGATGCCAGGAGCCCTGCCAATGACGAATCTGGACACCGACAGCCCGACAGCCACCGTGGCACAAGGCCTGCTGAAGGGGCGCAAGGCGGGGCGCGTGGTGTCGTTCAAGCGCGTTCCCTACGCGGCCAATCCGTACACGGCAGCCAACCGCTTCAGGGCGCCGCAGCCCATGCCGGCGTGGACGGGCATCCGCGACGCCGGCACGTCGGGCCCGATGCCGCCGCAACCGTCACGCGCGCCGGGCGGCGGGCTGGCCGGGGCGGCCGATGACCTCACGCTCGAGATCTGGGCGCCGGTGGGTGTGACGAAGGCGCCGGTGCTGGTGTGGCTGCCGGGCGGTGCCTTCTACCGCGTCGACGCCAGCGAAACCTGGCACGACGGCAGTGCCTATGCGCGCGAGGGCGTGGTGGTGGTCGCAGTCAACTACCGGGTGGGCATCGACGGCTTCATGTGGGTGGACGGCATGCCGGCCAACCGCGGCTTTCTGGACCAGGTGGCGGCCCTGCAGTGGGTGCGGCAGAACATCGCGGCGTTTGGCGGCGATGCCGGCAACGTCACGCTGGCCGGGCAGTCGGCCGGCGCGCAAAGCGTGATGGCGCTGATGGGCATGCCGGCGGCACAAGGCCTGTTCCACAGGGCCATTGCGCAGAGCCCGCCGCAGAACCACCTGAGCCCCGACCAGGCCCGCCGCATTGCGGCGGCCACGGCGGCTGAACTGAAGGTGGCCAACACCGCCGAAGCCCTGGCTGGCGTGCCGCTGCCCGCGCTGATCGCGGGCACGGAGCGCATGGTGGTCGACCTGCGAGACCGCGCCAAGTGGGGCCCCATCGGCGGGCAGCCGCCCTATCTGCCGGTGGTCGATGGCGCGGCCATCACCGCCACGCCGCTGGCCTCACTTGACCGGCATGCGCGGCCGGCCATGCCGTTGCTGATCGGCTGCACCGATGATGAGGCGCGCCTCTACCTGGTGCCTGGCGGCACGATCGACCGCATTCCTGCGCCGGCCTTGGCGGGCGCGATCCGTGGCGCCGGCCTGCCACCTGCTGCTGCGCAGGTGTACGCCCAGGCACGCCCCAACGCATCGCCGGGCGACATGCTGGCGGCCTTTGAATCCGACAGCACCTTCCGCATGCCGGCGCTGCGCTATGCCGAAAACCGGGTGGCTGCGGGTGCGCCGGTGTGGCACTACCACTTTGCCTGGCAGTCGCCAGCCTTTGGCGGCAGGTTGGGCGCCGGCCACGTGGTGGATGTGCCCTATGTCTTCAACACCCTGGCCAGCCAGCAGGCCGGGCCTTTCCTGGGTGGTGCTGGCCACCAGCCGCTCGCGGACCGGATGTTCAGCCACTGGCTGCGGTTCGTGAAGACGGGGGACGCCGGCTGGCCCCGCTATGCGCTGGGCACCCGCCCCACGATGCGCTTTGACACCCAGTCAGCCGTGGTGGCGGACCCGCTGGCCGAGCGGCGGCAGCTGTGGTCTGGCGTTGTTTTCAAGTGAACACACAAGCGGGCCTGGCATCGGGCCGACAGGAGAAGGCATGACAGGCAAGATCGCCGGCGCGGCGCTGGTGTCGCACCACCCGGGGTTGATGCAGTGCGAGGAATTCCGTGTGCTGCAGGGTGCGGGCACAGACTCGGACCTGATCGCCGGCTATGCCCGGCTGCGCCAGAAGATCACCGACGCCAGCCCGCAGGTGGTGGTGATCTTCGACTCGCACTGGTTCACCACCGGTTACCACCTGGTCGATGGCGGCGAACGCTACAGCGGCACCTACATCTCCGACGAGATGCCCTGGTACCTGCACGGCGTGCCCTACGACTACCGCGGCCACCCGGGCCTGGCGACGTTGATCGAGGCCGTCTCACGTGAGCGCGGTGGCTACAACCGGGTGATCGCGCACCCTGACCTTGGCAAGCAGTACGCCACGATCAACCTCGTCAAGCAGTTGCGGCTGGAGCAGGCAGGCCTGCCGGTGGTCACCGTCAGCTCCTGCCAGAACTGTGACTGGCGGCACTTTCTCGAGTCGGGCGCGGCCATCGGCGACGCCATCCGCCGCAGCGGGCTGCGTGCGGTGCTGCTGGCCTCTGGCGCACTGAGCCACAAGTTCAACGCCATCGACTGGAAGCCGAACCACCCACGCATCTTCCACGAGAGCAATGTCTCGCGCCCCGAGAACATCGCCAGCGACAAGGCGGCGATCGCGCTGTTCCTCCAGGGCCGGCATGGCGAGGTGCTGGACCGCTGGGACGACGACTACCGCAAGAAGCCCTGGGAGGCCTTCGGCGCGCATTACCTGCAGATGGTGGGCGCCATGGGCGGCGCCGACTGCACGGCGCGCGGCGAGCCGCTGTCGGCCTACGAGAACGCCCGCGGCACCGGCAACATCCACATCTGGTTCGAGACCGAGCCCCACCTGCGCGAACGGGGTGCCACCGGCACCAGCGAGTTCGGCTTCAGCGCGCAGCAGGAGGCCGCATGAACTTCGAATTCCCGTTCAAGGACCTGCCGGCCGTGATGCGCGGCCCACGCATCGAGCGCCGCCGGGTGCTGATTGGCGGCAGCGCTTTCTGGGGCACGATGCAGGACGAGGCCACCTTGCTGCTCGATGACGGCCGACGGGTGGACGCTGCATCTGCCAGTTACCTGCCGCCGGTGAGCCCGAGCAAGATCATCGCGGTGCACATCTCGTACACCTCGCGCAGCATCGAGACCCGCAACAAGCCCAAGCCCACCGAGACACCGACCTACTTCACCAAGCCGCCCACCTCGCTGAACGGCCATGGCGGCCAGATCCTGAAGCCGGCCGACTGCCAATACCTCAACTACGAGGGCGAGTACGCGGTGGTCATCGGCCGCACCTGCCGCAACGTCACGCCCGACGAGGCCTGGGACTGCATCGAAGGCTTCTGCCCCGCGCTCGACATGGGCCTGCAGGACTTCCGCGACACCGACCAGGGCAGCATGCTGCGTGTGAAGGGTGCCGACACCCTGCTGCCGATCGGCCCGGGCATCGTGCGCGGCGTCAACCTGTTCGAGCAGACCTTGCGCACCTACGTCGATGGCCTGGTGGTGCAGCAGGCCCACATCGGTGACGAGACGATCTGGGGCCCGCACTACGTGATCGCCGACCTGGCGCGCCACATCACCCTGGTGCCCGGCGACGTGATCCTGATGGGCACGCCCTGCCATTCACGCAGCGTCGACCCCGGGCAGGTGGTCGAGTGCGAGATCACCGGCATCGGGCGTGTGCGCGGCACGGTGGTGGCCGTGGATGCACCCCGCGCCGCCGCCCTGGGCGTGGGCCATGCGCCCACCGACACGCCCGAAGTGCGCCGCGTTGCGCTGGGCTTCGACGAGCGCGTGCCGGACACCTTCAAAGAGAACCTGTGCGCCACGCGCAAGCGCTGAGGGCGCTGCTTTCAACCACCACCCGAGGAGACCCTGCGATGACGACCAGAACAAGCCCGCGCCTGGCACCCAAGGCCCTGACCCTGGCCATGGCCGCTGCCGGCCTGCTGGCCGCCTGCGGCGGCGGCGAAGACTTTGCTGCCCCCTTCGTCGACACCAAGCTGGCCTTGCCGGCAGCAGCGGCGCCCAAGTTCACCGAGCCGCCTGCCGGCACCAGCGAATACCAGCGCCACCTGGACACCGCCACTGCCAATGCCGGCACCGAGTTTGCCGGCGAGCAGCGGCGCCAGTGGTGCTATTCGGTCGAGAACGTGGGCGCTCCGCCTGAATTGAACGACCGCGCCGAAGTGCCGATGACGCAGCTGTTCGACAAGCTGTACTACGTGGGCCGGCGCTGGGTGGGCGTGTATGTGCTGAAGACCCAGACCGGCTACTTCACGCTGGACGGCCAGAACAGCATGGACGATGCCCGCAACCTGACCATTCCAGGGCTGGTGGCCAAAGGCATCGACCCGGCGACGTTCAAGGGCGGCATGCCCACCCATGGCCATGGCGACCACTACAACGGCCTGAAGCACATGCAGGACGCCTATGGGGGCCCGGTGTACATCGGCTCGGCCGATGCGGCGGCGCTGTCGGCTTCCAACGCCCGCAACACCACGGCCTTTGCCGGCTCACCGACCAACTTCATTGCCACCACGTCACTGCCCACCGAGGTGCTGACGCCGCAGACCATCACCGTCGACGGCCAGGCGCTGACCGTGCTGTCCACACCCGGGCACACCCCGGGCACGGTGTCGGGCATCCTGCCGGCCAGGATCGGCGACAAGACCTACAAGCTGGTGTACTGGGGCGGCACCGGCACGCCCACCACCTTGCTGCTGGCCAAGCAGTACCTGGATGGCTCGGAGCGCACCTACCAGCTGGCCAAGACGGAGAACGTCGACGGCACGATCCACACCCATCCGTTTGTCGACGGCTCACTGGCCAAGGTCGATGCGATCAACGCCGGCACCACCGGCGGCAAGAACCCGTTCCTGATCGGCAACGCCAGCACGCTGCGCTCGCTGTCGGTGCTGCGAGAGTGCTCGGCGGCCAAGGTCAATGCGCTGGATGCAACCGTCGTCAACCCGGTGTGGCTGACCACCACGACCGACATGGTGGCGAGCACCATTGCCAGCTCGGGCAACAACTACAACGTGTCGGCCCGGGTGCGCATCAGCGACCCCTACGGCCCGGTGGCCAACGCGCCGGTGACGCTGCGCCTGGCCCCCAACGGGAGCTGCACCGCCACCACCGACGCGAGCGGCGAGGCGGCCTGCGGTCTGCTCACCGATCTGCCGCCTGCCGGCAGGGCGTTGCAGGCCAGCTTCGATGGCGCATCGACCGCCGCCAAGGTGTGGCTGGGCAGCGCCGCCTCCGTGGCGCTGAACTGAGGCTGAAGGCCCAGATGGCTCTGCGGTGCAGGCGGTCCGGCGGCGTGGCGGCCCGGGTACTGCTGTGCCTGGCGGCCAGTCTGATCGGATCGGCCCAGGCGACCGGCACGGCCGTGGCGGCGGCAGCAGCGGTGGTGGCAGAGCGGCCAGTGGGCACGGCGGCCGTGCCGGCAGACCACCACCTGCGCGCAGCGCAGCGCCAGGCGCATGGCCAGCCTGCGCTGGTGGCGCTGGCGCGGCGGGCCTGCGCGCACGCGGCTGCACCCCGGACGGCCGCGCTGGCCCTGCAGGCGCTGGCGCAGGCCGAGGCATACCACCGGGCCGAGCGGGCGATGGAACGCCCGCGCGCCGACCGGCTGCTGCAGGCCGTGGTGCTGCGCGGCTGCGCGGCCTACCACGCCAGCCGGCTGCAGCCCGGGGCGTCGCATCCGGTGTGGTGGCACACCCGTCTGCGCATCGACAGCGTGCGGCCGGCGGCGACCGGCTTCTCGGTGCAGGCCAGCGCCGGCCATGTGAACGGTCCGGTGGCCGGCAGCCGCATCACCTTTGCGCGCGCTTTGCACCATGCCTGCTTCGTGGCCACTGACGCCGGCGGCCAGGCCGCCTGCACCATGGTCGACACCCATCCCCATGGCGGCCGGCCTGATGCCTGGGCCGAGGCGCACGAGGGGCCGATCATCGCCACCTTGGCGGGCAGCGTGTCGCCAACCCGCGTTGAACTGCCGGCCGTCGAGGTCCGTGAGCTGCCGGTGTTCACCAGCGCGCCGGCCTGGCGCTGAGCACGCGCTTCCTTCTTCATCCTCACAGCGCCCATGGCGCACAACTCCATGACAGCCCTGCAGGCGCATGCCAACTTCATTGCCGGTGAGTGGGCCGACGGCCCCGATGCCGCGGACAACATCAACCCGTCGGACACCCGTGACGTGATCGGTTCCTATGCCCGGGCGGACGCGGCCCAGGCGCGGGCGGCCGTGGCAGCGGCCCAGGCGGCCCAGCCGCAATGGGCCGCCAGCACGCCGCAGCAGCGCGCCGACGCGCTGGACGGCATCGGCCGCGAGATCGCCGACCGGCAGGACATGCTGGCCGATCTGCTGGCGCGCGAGGAGGGCAAGCCGCTGGCCGAAGCACGCGGCGAGGTGCTGCGCGCCTCGCACATCTTCCGCTTCTTCGCCGGTGAGGCCATGCGCCAGACCGGTGAGCTGCTGCCGTCCACCCGCGCCGGGCTGACGGTGGAAGTGACACGCGAGCCGGTGGGTGTGGTCAGCATCATCACGCCCTCGAACTTCCCCATCGCCATCCCGGCCTGGAAGATCGCACCGGCCCTGGCCCACGGCAATGCGGTGGTGTTCAAGCCCGCCGAACTGGTGCCGGGCTCGGCCTGGGCGCTGGCCGAGATCATCAGCCGCGCCGGCCTGCCGGCAGGCACCTTCAACCTGGTGATGGGCCGCGGGCGTGATCTGGGCGACGTGCTGCTGGGCGAACCTGGCGTGCAGGCGGTCACCTTCACCGGATCGGAGCCCACCGGGCGCCGGGTGGCGCATGCCTGCATCAACCGGCCCGGTGCGATGGCCCGCTTCCAGCTGGAGATGGGCGGCAAGAACCCCCTGGTGGTGCTGGACGATGCCGACCTGGATGTGGCCGTGGCCTGCGCCGTCAACGGCGCGTTCTTCTCCACCGGGCAGCGCTGCACCGCGTCGTCCCGGCTGGTGGTGACCGACGGCATCCACGACCGCTTCGTCGCTGCCCTGGTCGAGCGGATGAAGGCCCTGGTCGTGGGCGACGCGCGCGATCCGCACACCGGCATCGGGCCGGTGGTCGACGCAGCACAGCTGCAGCAGGACTGCGACTACATCGCCATCGGCCTTGCTGAAGACGCGCGGCTGGCCTTCGGTGGCGAGGCGCTGCCGGTGGTCGACGGCAAGCCAGGCTTCTACCTGCAGCCGACGCTGTTCGTGGACACCCACAACGGCATGCGCATCAACCGCGAGGAGATTTTCGGCCCGGTGGCGTCGGTCATCCGCGTGCGCGATGCCGACGAGGCCCTGGCGGTGGCCAACGACACCGCGTTCGGCCTGTCGTCGGGCGTGTGCACCACCTCGCTGAAATGGGCGGCGCACTTCAGGCGCCACCTGCAGGCGGGCATGGTGATGGTCAATGCGCCCACTGCCGGTGTCGACCCGCATGTGCCCTTCGGCGGGCGCAAGGCATCGAGCTTCGGCCCGCGCGAGCAGGGCCGGTATGCGGCCGAGTTCTACACCACGGTCAAGACGGCCTACGTGGCGCCCTGAGCGCGCCCTGCGCGGGGCCGCGCCTCTGCGTGGTGCTGTCGACCTGCGGTGCATTGTGAAGCGCTGCTGAACGATTGCCGACGATCCATCGTTTGTGCGCGCGAGGGGCCCGCGCCAGACTGGCGGCATCCCTCAACCGCCAGGAGACACCCGATGGGTCAGCTCGTATTTGCCGCCAAGGTCACCCACATTCCCCGCATGGTGCTGTCAGAAGGCCCCGGCCCGCTGCACGGCTGCCGCGACGACGCCATTCAGGGCCTGCAGCAGATCGGCGAACGGCTCGTGGCCAGCGGTGCCGACACGGTGATCATCGTGGACACCCACTGGCTCAGCAATGCCGCGTACCACGTGAATGCCTGGGGCGAGTTCCAAGGCGTGTTCACCAGCAGCGAATTTCCGACGCAGATCGAAGCGATGGAGTTCGACCATGTGGGCAACCCGGACCTGGCGCGGGCGCTGGCCGCCAGGGCCAGCGAGCGCGGCGTGGCGACGCTGGCCCATGAGCGCAGCACGCTGGGGCTGGAGTACGGCACCCTGGTGCCCATGCACTTCATGAAGCTGCGCCGCCGGGTGAAGGTGGTGTCGGTGTCGGGCTGGCTGGCCTTCTCCACCATCGACGAGAGCCGCCGCGTGGGCGCGGCGTTTCGCGAGGCGATCGATGCGGCGCCCGGCAAGGTCGCGATCGTGGCCAGCGGGTCGCTGTCACACCGCATCCACGACAACGCGGTGGTGTTCGACCGCCCCTACGAGATCAGCGACGAGTTCAACCGGCAGTGCGACCTGCGCGCGCTGGAGCTGTGGCAGGCCGGTCGCTGGAGCGAGTTCTGCGCCATGCTGCCCAGCTACGCACGCGCCTGCACCGGAGAAGGCTGGATGCACGACACGGCGATGCTGCTCGGCGCGTTGGGCTGGGACGGCTACCGTGGCCGAGCCGAGATCGTCACGCCCTACTTCGTGGCGTCGGGCACGGGGCAGGTGAACGTGGTGTTGCCGCTGTACTGAACCCAGCGCGCAAGGTGCGCGGCCAATGCTTCGGCGGCTGCCGAGCAGGCGCGGCGTGCGGGGCGATAGAGGCACACCTGGCGCGTGGCCTCAGGCTCGACGACACGGCGCATCACCAGCCCCATGGAATGCGCCAGCCCCTGCACATAGGCCGGCGCCAGCGTGACGGCCAGGCCGCGGGCCGCCAGCCCCAGCGCGGTGGTCACGTGGTCCACCACCTCGGTGGGCACGATGCGCTCGCCCAGCGGCCGCTCCAGCGCCATGGCCGGCACGCTGCGTTCATGGTCGCGCCCGGCAGACACGACCTTGTGCTGCCGCAGATCGGGCCAGCGCACCGTGGCCTGTTGCGCCAGCGGGTGGCCGACGGCGCACCACAGCACCCACGGGCTGTCGGCGAGTGGCAGGCGGGCCACCGTCTCGTCGGCGTCGAGGTCCGGGCCGATCGCCAGGTCGGCATCGGCATGGGCCACCGACTGGACCAGGCGGTCCACCGGCGTGTCGCGCACGCTGACCTGTAGCGCTGGCTGCGTGCGCATCAGGTCTTCGATCAGCGCGGGCAGCAAGGTGGCGGCCAGCACCTGGGGTGCCGCCACACACACCTGGCCGGCGGCGCGCCGGCGCAGGTCGGCGGCCGTGCGGTCGGCCTGCGCCAGTTGCGCCAGCACCGCCGCCGCGGGCTCCAGGAACGCGTGCCCGCTGGGCGTGAGCACGACCTTGCGCGTGTGGCGGTCGAACAGCCGCAAGCCGATCGCGTCCTCGAGCTCGGCCACCAGCTGGCTGACGGCCGATGGCGTCAGGGCCAGCCGCTGGGCGGCGGCGCCGAAGCCTTGGGCCTCGTGCACGGCGATGAAGGCCTCCAGCTGGCGCGGCGTGAATCGGCAGAAGCCCATGGCGCGCATTGTTCGGCGCGCCGCAGCGGCTGCGGCTTGCGTTGTGTCAAGCTGGACGACTGTCAAACAGCGCTTGAAACCGCCCCCGCATCGATTGCTTGTGGCCGCCGATCGCTGCGCACAGACTCGGCGGCTTTTACGCGGGCACAGACCATGACGATGCTGCAGACAAGCCAACATGCCGCGCTGGCAAACGAACTCGCCGAGGCCGAGCACACGCGGGTGCAGGTCGCGCAGTTCTCGCGCCGCCACCCCGCCATGACCATGGCCGACAGCTACGCCATCCAGCGCGAATGGGTGCGGCAACAGTGCGCGCGCGGGCGCCGGGTCATTGGCCACAAGATCGGCCTGACATCGCGCGCGATGCAGATCGCCTCGCAGATCACCGAACCCGACTACGGCACCCTGCTTGACAGCATGCTGCTGCGCGACGGCAGCGAGGTGGAGGCCGCACGCTTCATCGTGCCGCGCTTCGAGGTCGAGTTCGCCTTCATCCTGGCCAAGCCGCTGCAAGGCCCGGACGTCACCGTGTTCGATGTGCTCAATGCCACCGACCATGTGGTGCCGGCGCTGGAACTGATCGATGCCCGCATCGAACAGTTCGACCGCCACACCAAGGCCCCGCGCAAGGTGCTGGACACCATCGCCGACAACGCGGCCAATGCCGGCATCGTGCTGGGCGGCCGGCCGATGCGCCCCGATGCGGTGGATTGGCGCTGGGCCGGTGCGCTGCTGTTCAAGAACGGCGTGATCGAGGAATCGGGCCTGGGCGCCGCGGTGCTGAACCATCCGGCCAACGGCGTGGCCTGGCTGGCCAACAAGCTGGCGGCGCATGGCGAGCACCTGGCCGCCGGCGAGATCGTGCTGGGCGGCAGCTTCACCCGCCCGGTGGCCTGCGCGGCGGGCGACACCTTCCATGCCGACTACGGCCCGCTGGGATCGATCTCGCTGAGATTCGTCTGATGCGCGCGCCCGCCAACCGCTGCAGCCAGGCCCTGGCCGGCCCGGCGCGCAGAGCGGCCTGTGGCTCAGGGCCGCTGGCTGGCAGGCGACGACACGCCGTTGATCACGGCTGAGCAACGCGACCCGCCGGGCACCTGGCTGCCCGCATTCGGCACCTCCAGGCGGGCCACGAAGGTGCCGCTTGCGGCATCGATGATGCGGTCGACGCTGCGCACCACGGCCGAATGCTGGCTCCCACCCACGTGCGCCCGCACTTCAGCCCGGGTGCCCACCTTGACCTGGCCGAACAGCGCGGCGGGCAGCACGACGTCGGCACGCATCGGGTCGATCTGCGCCACCTTCAGAACCGGCTTGCGGCCACTGCCCGCCTCGGCGATTTCACCGACGTTGAGCATGCGGTCGACGACGATGCCCGAAAATGGGGCCACCACGGTGCGCAGCGCCAACTGCTCCTGGGCCTGCAGCAATTCCAGCTTGGCGAGTTCACGGCTTTCCAGGGCCGACTTCAATTCGGCTTCGGCCAGCCGCTTTTCGGCGTCGGCTTCCTCGCGCGCCTGCGGCGACGCGAAGTTGTCCCGCTCCAGGTCAGCCAGGCGGGCGAGACGCTTGCCGGCGTAGTCGATGCGGCTCTCCACGGCCGCCACCTGGCCTTGCAGCTTGCTGCGCATGCGTGCCAGGTCGACGGTCAGCTTTTCGCTCTGGGACTGCAGTTCCACCAGCACCTGGCCACGGCGGAAGGTGTCGCCACGGCTGACGCTGATGCTGGCAATGACGCCGTCCGTCGCCGACCGCACTTCAATGACCTGCCAGGGTTCCAGCAGGCAATCGAAGCCGCCGTTCGCGCCCGCTGCCGCCGGGCGCGCAGCAGGCATCGTCTGGGCCGCCACCGGCAACACGGCCGCCAAGCAGGCGCTCAGCGCCATCCTGTAGAGCAACTTCATTCTCCTCTCCCGGAAAAGGCCAGGACAGCCGCCAACCGGCGGTCCTGCTTCAGGCTGGCCGCGCGTGCACTGCGGCTGCGTGCCTCGACGGATGCCTGCGAAACCCGGCGCAGCAGCCACAGCATCGGCGCTGGCAGGGCATTGAAAAGCACCATCCACTGCCTGGCCAGTGCCGTGAGCACAGGCGCGTGCACGCGAAAGAGTTCGTCGTCGACCGTGACAAGCGCCTCGCCGCTGCCCGGATCGCCCTGCCGTGCGGCGCGGCCGAACAGCTGGCGGTCGATGCGCGCAGACTCGTGGTACTCGCTCAGGATGACGTGCAGCCCGCCGCGTTCGGCCACGCCAGGCCCCAGCGCAATGTCGGTGCCGCGGCCGGCCATGTTGGTGGCCACAGTCACCATGCCTGGCGCGCCCGCGCGCGCCACGACGAGCGCTTCGTCCTGGTCGTGCTTGGCGTTCAGCACCACGTGTGGAATCTTCGCCGCGTGCAGGTACGCGGACAGTTGCTCAGACGCCAGCACCGTGCGCGTGCCGACCAGGACCGGCCGCCCTTGCTTCAGCGCGTGTTCGCGCACGCTGTCGACCACGGCCTCCCAGCGCGCAGCGCTGTTGCGCAGGCAGCGCGGCGGGGCCCGGCGTGCCTGCGAGGCGCGGTGCAGCGGCACGCGCCACACCGGCAGGCCGTAGACGCGGCCGATCTCGGCGGCCACCTCGGTGGCCGTGCCGGTCATGCCCGCCAGGCGCAGGTAGCGCCGGAAGAAGCGCTGGTAGGTGATGCGCGCCAGCGTCACCCGCTCGCCAGAGGCGTCCAGCCCCTCCTTGGCCTCGATCATCTGATGCAGGCCGCGCTCCCAGGCACGGTCGGCCATCACCCGGCCGGTGGACTCGTCGACGATCTGCACCTTGCCCTCCACCACCACGTACTGCTGGTCCCGGTGGTAGAGCCACAGCGCCGAGAGCGCCTGCGTCACCGCCTCCGTGCAGTTGCGCCGCGTGGCGTCGGCCGGTGGGGCGGTCTCGCCGGGGTGCATCACCTCCGCAGCGACCTCGGCGCGTCCGGGCTGCCGGACCAGCGACGCGATGCGGTCGCGCGCCGCGTCGGTCAGGCGCACGCGCATCAGGGCGCGTTCGACCTCGAAGTCGATGCCGTGGCGCAGGTTGGCGGCAAAGGCCAGTGCCCAGCCTGTCAGCGCGCGGTGCTGGCTGCCGGGGAGCGTGGCCGACAGGATGAGCGGTGTGCGCGCTTCGTCGATGAAGACGCTGTCGGCTTCGTCCACGATGGCGAACGCCAGCCCGCGCAGCACGGTCGCCGGTTCACCGACGTCTGGCGCAGCGGAGCCTTGCGCCACGGCGCGGTGCAAGGGGCTGGCGCGGTCGCCCAGGGCCGTGCGGTCGCGCAGGTAGTCGAAGGTCAGCTCCTTGTTGCTGGCGTAGGTGATGTCGCCGCCATAGATGGCGCGGCGCTGCTCCCGCGTCAGCGCATGCACGATGGCACCGCAGCGCAGGCCGAAGAAGGCGTACAGCGGCCCCATGGCCTCTGCATCGCGTGCCGCGAGGTAGTCGTTGACCGTGACGACATGCACCGGCAATCCGACCAGCGCTGCCGCGCAGACCGGCAGCGTGGCGGCGAAGGTCTTGCCCTCGCCGGTGGCCATCTCCACCAGGGCGCCCTGCAGCAACAGCCACCCGGCATGCACCTGGCTGTCGTAGTGGCGCTTGCCCAGCACACGCGTGGCCACCTCGCGCAGCAGGGCGAAGAACTGCGCTGTGGGCGCGGCACCGAAGTGGCTGCGGCGCAATGCATGCCGCAGTGCTGCGGCGCGGGTGCGCAGCCCGGTGTCGTCCAGCGCCGCCATCTCGGCCTCGTGCGACCGCGTCAGCGCCACCACCCGCCTGGCGCCTGCGGAATGGCCGCTGAACTGCCGCCACGCCGGGCGCGCCACCCCGTGCCACAGGCCCAGTGCCAGCTCGTCGTGCCAGGCCGGCGGGCGTTCGTCGCGCTCGACATACGGCCGGCCGCTGGCCAGGTCACCCGGATCGAGTCGCAGCAGCAGCGCTTCCGACATCGCGCTCAGACGCTGAAGTGGCGCAGGAACAGCCGGCGCAGTGGTGGCCACAACTGGGCGGCCAGCGGCGCCGGTTCGTGGGCGAACCGAAGGTGCACCCGCTCGCCGTAACGCAGCTCGCGGCCGACCAGGGTGTCGACCTCGACATCGAGCTGGAACACCTTCTCCAGCGTGCGCAGGCCCTTGGGGTCGCGGGGGTCGGTGGCGATGTTGCCGCCACCCGTTGGCGTGAACGCGGCGCTGGGCACCTCGTCCAGCGCGGCCGGCACCTGCCGCACCACACGCCCGGGCCAGATCTGGCCCAGTTCGCTGGCGCGGCGCACCAGCACCTCGTGGGTGCCGCTGGCCACGTCGTCGACGGCAGCCTGTTCGAGCACCACGCGCACCAACGGCGCTGCATCGCCGAGCACATAGCCGATGACATTGCCTTGCTGCAGGTAGCGGCCGGGCATGTCGTTCGCCAGGGGCGCAGTGAACCGGCCGCGCGTGGACGCCGCGACCACCAGCCCCTGGGCGCGCTGGCGCACGCGTTCCAGTGCGGCTTGCGCATGCTGCAGTTGGTCTCGCACGATCTCGGCCCGTGCGCGGTCGGCCACGAACTCGGCCGCGTAGTTGGCCTCCAGTTCGGCCACACGCGCCTGCAGCAGCCGCAGTTCGGCATCCAGCGCCGTGTCGACGCTGCGCGCCAGCAAGGTGCCGGGCTCCACCGCCGTACCAGGCGCCGTCTCGAAGGCACGGAAGAACCCAGGCGAGCCGGCACGCACGATCGACTGCTCGGGCAGCCAGACCACGCCCTGCGCCACGGTGCGGTTCGGCAGCGGCAGGAAACCGATCACGCCCACGATCAAGGCCAGGCAGGCCAGCGCCGTGCCCCAGACCCGGCCGCCGCGTTCACGCGTCTCGGGCACGGCCGCCAGCGCCTTCAGCGCCTTGCCCACCGGGACGACCGTCATCATGACCACGGCCCAGATCGCCAGCAGCACGCCGAAGAAGAAGAACTGGGTGCCGATGAAGATGGCGATGGCCAGCGCAATGAACACCCGGTAGACCGCCGAGGTGATGCCGTAGCAGCCGAACCACAGCCGTTCGGACAGCGTCTGCGCCGGCGATTCCATGTCGCGCAGCCGGAACAGGTAGCGCTTGAGCAGGTAGCCCCAGTAGCGGGCCGACTGTGCCGCCAGGTTGGGCAGTTCCACCAGGTCGGCCAGGATGTAGTAGGCGTCGTAGCGCAGCAGCGGGTTGCCGTTGAAGAGCAGGGTCGACACGCCGGCCACGAACATGATGTTGAAGCACACGGCACGCACGAAGCCGGGCTCCATCAGCAGCCAGGCATAGAAGGCCAGCGCGGCGAAGAACAGCTCGGTGACCATGCCCGCGGCGCCGATCATGGCCCGCTGCCAGCGCGAGCGCAGCACGTTGGCGGCCGATGCGTCCACATACGGCACCGGCATCAGCACCAGCAGCATCAGCCCCATGTCATGCACCTCGCCACCGGCCGCACGCGTGGCGGTGGCGTGGCCCATCTCGTGCAGCGCCTTGATCAGCGGAAACACCAGCACGATCAGCAGCAGGTTGTCGGCCTGCAGCACGCGGTCGGACAGGTTGCCGGTGAGCTCTCCCCACTGTGCGGGCAGCAGCATCAGGGCCGGCAGCACCACGGCCAGCCACAGCAGGCCCGCCCCCCGGCTCCACAACAGGCGGCAGACAGCGGCGTGGCGGTCGAGAAAGCGCCCGGGGTCCCACAGCGGCAGCCGGATGGCCATGGGATTGATCCACGACCGGCGGCGCTTGGCGCGCGCCTCGCGCTGGCCGCGGTCGAAGAGCTCCAGCGCGTCGGGGGGCACATCGGTGGCCAGCAGATCGGCGCCGTGCAACTGTCCCAGCAGCTGGATCAGATCGTCCTGCGTCGGTGCGTCGTCGCCGAGCTTGCTGCCGGCGATGGCCCACAAGTCGCGCACGCTGCGCTGGCCGTCCATCGCCGCCAGCACCAGGCGTGCGGCCGGCGTGAACCGGTGCACGCGGCCGGTGGCCGGGTCTTGCAGCAGATACCAGACGCGGCCACGGTACAGGTGTCGGTGCAGGCGCGCGCGCGCCACCAGGCGGGGGCGCAAGTCCGCCACCCGGTACCAGAGATTGCTTTCGAGTGGGGCGTCCCGCATGGCCACGGCCTCAGGGCGACCAGTTCCACAACGTCAAGCGCAGCCAGTCGACGAAGCCGTGGGTCCAGATCCACAGCAGGCTGCGCTGGCCCACCGCCACCTTGCCGATGCCCTGCATGCCGGGGCGCAACGCGGCACCCGCCGTGGCGTCGATGGCGGCCTCGACGGCGAAGACATTGCGCCCGTCCTGCTGCGTGGCCACCGGCGTGATGCGCTTGACGCTGATCGGCAGCTTGCGGTCAGGCAGGCCCGACAGCACCAACTCACCGCGCTGCCCCAGTTCCAGGCCTGCGATGTCGCGGTCGTCGACCTGCATCATGACGCGGAAGCCCTGCAGCGGCGCCAGCTCGAACAGCGTCTGCCCGGTCTGCAGCGGCGACCCGATCTGCTGGCTGAGATCGCCCGACACCACCACGCCGTCGAAGGGCGCCACCAGCGTGGTGCGCGACAGCCGCTCTTCAGCCAGCGCCAGCTGGGCTTCGGCCTGGTTGACCTGGGCCGCCAGCACGCCCATGGCCGCACGGTCGGCCTGGGCCTGGGCCACCTGGTAGCGGCGCAGCAGTTGTTCACGTTCGGCCAGCCAGCGTGAGCGTTCCAGGAGCAGGTCGCGGTTGTCCAGGCGCGCCAGCGGCTGGCCCCTGCGCACGGTGTCGCCGGCACGCACCAGGCCCTCGGAGACGAACCCGTCGAAAGGCGCCACCGCCGCGATCTGGGTCGAGCCTTCGACCACCGTGCGCGCCGAGACACGGTAGTCGGTCTCCCAGAGCGCCACGACAGCCAGCAACAGGCCTGCCAGCAAGCCACCCAGCTTCAGCCCGGGGCGCTGCGGGCCGGTGAGTTCGCGCATGCCCGCCAGCGTGGCCGCGCGCAGTTGCGCCAGCGTGCCACGCTCATTGGCCCGCTGCTGGCCCCAGT
>Ga0209717_1002070_pt1 | contig 20048 bp, 14 predicted proteins | sample AD_UKC048_MetaG_FD_184418 | JGI IMG/M metagenome (GOLD analysis project Ga0209717, IMG submission 184418) | Active sludge microbial communities of municipal wastewater-treating anaerobic digesters from USA - AD_UKC048_MetaG (SPAdes) (version 2) | ecosystem: Engineered > Bioreactor > Anaerobic >... | reverse complement strand
TTTTCATATCTTTATGCGTCTTTTTTGCTGCAACTTCGTTAGATTTTTCGACATAGGATAAACTATGTCTGCAAAATCTGCCTCGTTTCGCTAAAAAATCCATCATAAATCTTATGTAACATAAAAGCAAAACAGTTTCTAAACACTAAAATAAATTAATTTATTGAATGAACGTAGGAATTTTTTTCACGTTCCGATAAATTCTTTCCATATCCTAATTTTATAAGGATATAAAGTGTAAATTTGCAGGGAAAAGAGGGATGTGATGGAAAAGCGCTGGGTACTCAAGCAACTAGGCAATAATGAGTTAATTATGCAATTAGCAAACGATCTAAACGTATCGTTTCCTATTGCCAACCTGCTTTACCAGCGCGATATTACCACTTTTGAAGAAGCCCGTTCTTTTTTCCGCCCCGAATTAAGCCATCTGCATGATCCTTTTCTGATGAAGGACATGGACAAGGCTGTCGGACGCATCGAAAAAGCCATTAAAGAAAACGAAAAAATACTGGTATACGGCGATTATGATGTTGATGGAACATCGGCTGTGGCGCTGGTTTTCTCCTTTCTGAAAAATTTCTGTTCGAAAATAGATTTTTATATTCCTGACCGCTATCAGGAAGGTTACGGGATTTCGTTCAAAGGTATAGATTATGCACATGAAAACAATATCAGTTTAGTCATCGCTCTTGACTGCGGTATAAAAGCCGTAGAAAAAATTGAATACGCCAACGAAAAAGGTATTGATTTCATCATCTGCGACCATCACCGGCCCGGCAGTGAAATCCCCCTTACTGCTGCCGTACTTGACCCCAAACGCCCCGACTGTCCTTATCCCTATAAAGAACTATCGGGCTGCGGTATTGGTTTTAAATTAATACAGGCTTTTGCAAAGAACAGAAAAATTGACGAAGAAATTCTGTATAAGTATCTTGATCTTGTCACGGTGAGTATAGCTTCCGACATAGTTCCCATCACCGGAGAAAACAGGGTATTGGCTTTTTACGGACTTAAACTGATCAATTCAAACCCCCGTCCTGGCATAGAAGCCGTTTTACAGAGCAGCGGAATGAAACGGATAAGGGAATCCTCGGATGTTAGCGAGGCATTGGTTTTCTCACGGCAACTCAATATCAACGATCTGGTATTCCTGATCGGTCCCCGTATCAATGCTGCCGGGCGCATCGAAAGCGGTAAAAATTCGGTTCAGCTGCTTATCGCCGATAATATGAAAGATGCTCTGGAAATAGGATTACAAATTGATAACTATAACACGGAACGGCGCACGCTGGATACCCAGACCACTTTTGATGCCCTTGAAATGATCAAATCTTCAAAAGCATTGCTTGAAAGCAAATCCACTATTGTTTATCACCCCGAATGGCACAAAGGTGTTATTGGTATTGTGGCATCACGCCTGACCGAGGTTTATTACCGTCCCACCATTGTTTTTACCGATTCCAACGGGCTTATCTGCGGCTCGGCACGGTCTGTAAAAGATTTCGATATATATGATGCCATTGATGCCTGCAGCGAACTGCTGGAACACTTTGGCGGACACAAATATGCTGCAGGCCTGACTATTAAGCCTGAAAACCTTGAAAAATTCAGTAAACGGTTTGAAGAAATTGTCAGTTCAACGATCACTGAAGATATGCAGGTTCCAGAAGTGGAAATCGATGCAGATCTCGACCTGCGGCAAATCAACCCAAATTTCTATAAAATCATCAAACAGTTTTCCCCTTTCGGGCCGGGAAATATGTCGCCGGTATTCAGAACCACAGGTGTGGTGGACTTTGGCAATGCACGACTGGTAGGCAAAAATGAAAAAAATCATCTCAAGCTTTCCATAACTTACCCGGAAATATCCCTGCCTCCTTTTTCAGCCATTGCTTTCCAAATGGGCGACTTTTTCGATTACATCCAGGCTGGAAACCGTTTCGATATCTGCTACCATATCGAAGAAAACGAATGGAACGGCAACGTTTCGCTGCAACTGAATATCAAAGATATTAAGAAGCCGGAACCCGAGCAGAACTAAGCTGTTTTCAGTAAAATCCCTGAATTTGTTTCCAGCGTTTATGTGACCATAACCAGTATGCCGGTTCGCGGAGGATCGTTTTTTCGAGCAGGCAGATATAGGTATTCATGATGTAACCATGATGACATACTGCCGGGTTGCCGGTGATATCAATAAGATGTATGTTATAATAGCCTCGTCTGATACGTGTAAAATCCGCATAAACCACAGGAAACCCGTAATCTACCGCATACTTCTCAGCACCGAATAAAAAATGGGTCTCTTTATTCAAAAACAAGGCATGAATGCCTTTATGTGACCCTCCGGGATACTGGTCTGAAAGAAAAAGACTCGCTGTAAGTTCATTTCTGTCTTTATTAAACTCTTCCTTGATATTTTTTGCACTGATAATTTTCATGCCGAAACGGGCGCGCCGTGCATTGGTAAGTTTATTCATCACCTCATTTGACAAAGGTTTGCCCACGCCTATTGCCCAGTGTGGAAACAACAGGTTCATGGAATAAATAAGATACTCCCAGTTGCAATAGTGCGCCGACATAAAAATCACACTCCGGTCTTCACGGGCATACTGCTCCAATATTTCCGGATTATCGCAGGTGATCCTTTTCAACAGATTCTTCTTCCGGATGGTAAAACATTTGATGGATTCCAGAAAAACATCGGCCAGAAACCGGTAAAACTGCCAGGCGACTTTATTTATGTCATAAGTTGCCGGAAGGCTCCCTTCAAGGTTTTTAAAAACCACTTTCCTGCGGTACCGGATGACGTAAAATAATAAAAAAGCCAGCAAATCCGACAAAAGATATAAGATCCAAAAGGGCAGTAAAGACAATAACAGCAAATGAAAAAACAAAAAATAACTAAGCAGTTTTGATAAGAGTTTTTTCATTTATCGGCATTTTCTGAACAAAGGTAGTTGAAAATTGTATATACCATATTCCGGATGTCAACAGTGTTAAATCTTTTTTGAGGTGCCAAAATTAAATAAAGATTCCTCAATTCGCTCCGTAACATTCGGAAAAATAATGATTTATATTAATCAGAGTACGGGGAATGAGTAAAATACAGGCAGGACTGCGAGAAATCTTTATATTATTTTAAAAGATTTTTTCTATTGTACTTTTTGTCTTGAAACAAAAAGTACCAAAAAATTCAAGAAAATATATATCGAACCCTGTCTGCCACCAGGCAGGCTCCACACAGGCCACTCCCTGACACCGACATGTTTTCTTGCCACCGCACTTTGTTTCTGCGAAACAATTCAGCTTTTTCGGGACAGTTAGCCGATATTTTGCGCGTGGGCAATTCCTGGCGTGCGAGCCGGCGGTGGCGTGAATCAGAAAACATTTGAAAATCTGCAAAGGCCCCGCCACAGGCGGGGTTTCCTGACCAGCTATGCTGCGTCAGGACTACTTTGCATAGATTTCCAATGTTTTCTGAGAGCGGGATGAAGCATTCGCCAGGAGGTCCTTTTTTGATTACTTTTTTGCCTGCCCCGCCAAAGGCGTGGGGACACGCAAAAAAGTAATACAGAAAAGTAAGGTTGTTACAAAAACCTGTTCAGATCTTATATACCAGCACCTGAAAAAAAAGAAATTGTTGTCAACAGATTCTGCAGGGTTAAGGCTGTTCTAAAACCGTGCATCAGCAAGCCGGCCTATTACTGCCTGATTTTTTTCAACGGCATTTCCTGCCACGATCATATCCGCACCGGCTTTGTATAATTCTTTTGCTTTTTCTGCCGTATCGACGCCTCCGCCAACAACGAGCGGCACCGAAACAGCGTTCTTTACTTTTTCTGTCATCGCCGTACTGACATGCGTCCCGGCACCGCTTCCGGCATCCAGATAGACCATTTTTAATCCGAGCATTTCGCCTGCCATGGCGGTACACATGGCGATATCATCCTTATCATGTGGAATAGGCAACGAATGGCTCATATATGAGGCAGCCGTCGGGCTTCCGCTTTCTATAAGCATATAACCCGTAGGAATAACTTCAAGCGATGCACCACGGATATAAGGGGCTGCCACAACATGTTTGCCGATAAGCATCTCGGCATTACGCCCCGATATCAGCGATAAAAACAAAATAGCATCTGCATGTCCGTTCACCTGCATCACACTCCCAGGAAAGATAACCACCGGTATGCCAGAATACTCTTTTAAAGCAAGGATACATTTGCTCATGTTATCGCTGGTGATCAGGCTGCCGCCAATGAAAAAAAAGTCAACACCGGCTTCGTTAGCCAGTTCTGCTGTTTTTTTCACACAGGCAGCGGTTGATTTATCAGGATCTATAAGTATGCTGAGCTGTTTTTTGCCCGAAGATGTATTATTAACTATTTTTTGGTAGACATTCATAATCAATCGTTTGAAAAAAAACTTTTTGTTTGATTAATTGGATTTAACATTTCTTAATATTTAAACAAGCAACATGAATTTATAATGTCACATACGACAGAAAATAATCTGAAATTCTCTCAAAACATACGGTAAGGTTCATTATTTCATTTTTTTCTCCAATAAGTGATGCACGGATACTGCCATTGTCTGCGTATGCGAAAGGAAATAAACTAATCTCCTGCTTAAAATCGTAAAAATCATTACCGCATATCTTAAACAGGGCTTCTTTGGCTGTCCAGCATACAGTGAGATGCTCAAGAAAATTATCTTTATCAAGGAATTGAAGCTCAGATTCGGATAAAAACCGGGAGGAAACTTTTGCAATTCTGTTGTTGATTTTTTCAATATCTATGCCTGTTGAGGTACAGGGATCGATGATTACCGCTGAAAACTCACCGGAATGTGTAATTGAAATATGTTTGCTTTTAAGATCATTTTTCAGGTAGGGCTTGCCATAATCCGTATAATGTATGCTGTACCAATCGTTTTGCATTTTGCTGATAAGAACCCTGTAACTCAGCCAGTGTTTTTTTCTGTTCTCGTGTTTATACGAATCCAGTAGTTGTTTCTCCGTATCCGACAATACGAGCTGGGCGCATAGTTCGTCAACGGTTTCGCTGATCTTCCAAACCCCTAACAAGGTATGTCTCCCTGGTTGCCTGGTAAACAAAACGGGCATCGGTCAATTTTTAACAAAAGTAAACAAAAACATGATTTGGAATTTTTGCCTTCCTTGATTTTAACTGATCATCCACCAGGAACCTTTGCGTTTGTTTTCTTTTAAGACATAATCTCTTACGGGTTTGTTGGCTGGTGTTTCAAGCTCCGGATCGGATGCAAGCAGCGCAATAGCCTCGATCCGGGCATATTTCAGGATTTTTTCATCCACCACAAGGTCGGCAATATGCAGATCTGCTATTCCGCTTTGCTGTAAACCCTCAATATTACCCGGGCCTCTGAGTTTCAGGTCCATTTCTGCTATCCTGAAACCATCAGTGGTCGAAAGCATGGCATTTATGCGCAGACGGGCGTCGCTGCTCAGTTTGTCGGAGGTCATCAGTATGCAAAACGACTGTTCTGCGCCCCTTCCTACCCTGCCACGCAGCTGATGAAGCTGTGACAATCCGAAACGTTCCGCATTTTCGATGATCATCACCGAGGCATTGGGAACATCCACACCCACCTCAATTACCGTGGTAGCCACCATGATCTGTGTTTCCCCTTTTACGAAACGGTTCATTTCAAAATCTTTTTCTTTGGTCTTCATCTGGCCATGTACCATACTCACCGCAAATTCAGGCAGGGGAAAATCACGTACAACAGCATCATAACCTTCCATCAGGTGTTTCAGGTCAAGACTTTCCGATTCGTGTATCAACGGGTAAACCATATAAACCTGCCGGCCCTGCCTTATCTGCTCCCTGACAAACCCAAAAACTTTTAATCTGTTAGAATCACCAAAATGAAGCGTACGGACAGGCTTGCGACCTGGAGGCAATTCGTCGATCACCGAAACATCCAGATCCCCGTAAAGCGTCATGGCAAGTGTGCGGGGGATGGGCGTAGCCGTCATAACCAGGATATGCGGAGGCATCGTGCTCTTTTCCCACAACCTGGCCCGCTGAGCCACACCAAACCGATGCTGTTCGTCAATTACTGCAAGACCAAGATTCCTGAATTTAACCACATCTTCAATCAATGCATGGGTGCCCAGCAAGATAGATGTTTCACCGTTCAGCAGACTTTCAAGTATCTTTTTCCGTTCCGTACTTTTTGTAGATCCTGTTAGTAGTTTTACATTAATATTCAGTTTATTTAAAAACCCTTTTATGGTGTTATAATGTTGATTGGCAAGTATTTCAGTCGGCGCCATGATGCACGACTGAAAGCCGTTGTCCAGGGCAATCAGCATACACATCAGCGCCACCACGGTTTTTCCGCTGCCAACATCGCCCTGTAATAAGCGGTTCATCTGCTTTCCCGAACCGAGGTCTCGCCTGATCTCTTTAATTACCCTTTTTTGTGCTACGGTAAGCTGATAAGGTAACACATTATGATAAAATTCATTAAGGTACTTGCCAACGTTTCCGAACAGCAAGCCCTGTATTTTTTTATTCCTGTACAGTTTTAGCTTTACCAAGCGAAGCTGAATAAAAAATAACTCTTCAAATTTCAACCGGGCGGTGGCTTTTTGGAGTAAAATCTGATCTTTGGGAAAATGTATATTGATGATCGCCTCCTCGCGGGAGATCAATCTGAACTTATTTAAGATTTCCGAAGAAATATTTTCAGGAATTTTTCCAGGGGCATCTTCAAGGACTTTTAGAACTATTTTACTGATACCTTTACTGTCGAGCCCTTTTGATTTAAGTTTTTCACTTGAGTTATAAACGGGATAAAACCGGCGCTTGATTTCTGCATTATCTTCCGGGCCTTCCTGCTCAATTTCGGGATGGGTAATATTTATCTTGCCATTGAAGATAGTAGGTTTTCCAAAAACGATGAATTCAATCCCCGGCTGTAATTTATCTCTTACCCATTTGATCCCGTTGAACCATACCAGTTCAATTTCCCCTGTCTCATCGGCAAAACGGGCAACAAGACGTGCAGCTCTTCCCGTGCCGGCAACAGTTACATTCCGGATTTTACCTTTTAACTGCACATAAGGCATGTTTTCCGATGCGTCACTAATTTTATGAAATACTGTTTTATCAACGTACCGAAAGGGATATAATAAAAGAAGGTCACCGGCTGTAAAAATATTCAACTCTTTTTTAAATAAATCAGATCTTGCCGGGCCTACACCTTTGCAATATTCTATCGGGGTGTCCCAAAATTCGTGAAACATCGGTAAGTATTTTGGCAAATATAAAAAAACCCCGGCAAAACGCCGGGGTTTTTTTATATTTTAATATTCCCAGAGGTCATGCTCTTTTACAAACAATTCCTCTTTGATACGTTCTGCTTCCAGCAGGCCATCCATACCTTTGGCATACTGGTAAATACGACGGTCGAAAACATTACTCTCTTTATAAATATAGCTTCCGAACAAACGTTTAAAGAATATGTCTTCATAAGTCCGGCGTTCGGCATCATTCCATTTGTTATAAACCTCGTTGTTGGCAAATATTTTACGACATTCCGGAAAATAAATCCAAAACAGTGGTTTATAACCTTTGGGTTCCCCAAATTCATCATATTCTTCCATATACGGACACAACCCTATGATACGCACATCCATAACGGACCGTTGCTTATCAAAAAACCAATCTTCTTTCACCCTCAACAGATAAACTGAAGAAACATCGAAAGGATTTGAAATCACACTGTCGTAAGTATCATATGGAGGCTCAAGCCGGGTCATGGTCATGGTGTCCTGCTGGTCGAGACTTTTCTGAATTTCTGATGGTGTTAATGGAGTTAAAAATTCTTCGTTATCGGTAGTATAGGCCGTAATGGTATTCTCCTTAATGGCATTATAAATAATTTGCATAAGGCTTTTACGTCCCTGTTGTTCCTGTATCGGATAATACAAAGGCAGGTTTATTTTTTGCCGCATATCGATAACACGCCATATCCGTTTGGACCACATAACATCGGCTTCGCGCAACGAAGTATATGGTATAGGTTCACGGTTGGGGGTGTTTAGTTTATTATAAACACCGTCCAGGGGCGGCTGTCCCAGATTCTGCGAAAAACCGCTATACTGCACTGATAACAGAAAAGCAGTTAATGACAAGATACCCAATAATTTTTTCATATTAATTACCTCCAGTGTTAGAAGTGTTTAACCGATTTTAAGTGCAATAGAACTTAACGAACGAGAGGATCCGTCAGGGCCTTTAGCTTTGATATCTTCAATATAAACTTTTTGTCCTTTTGTAGCCTTATTCAGCATCGTGACCATCTGTGATGTAAACTTGGAACTATTCGATGTCAGTGAAATAAGGTCACCGGCCTGGCTCATTGTAAATGTGAAACTGGTAATCGTGAAATAGGCATCAAACTCAAAACCGTCCATCCTCGGGATAACGCCACCTGCAGCCAGCAGGGTTCCTTTGGGAATAAGACCGCCGCTGACATTGCCCACATAAGGCACGGGGTTGGGTACACGTTTACACCTGAATTTCATAGAACCCATTGAACGGGAGGTTGTTCCCATTTTTGCGCTTACATTTACGGTAGCCTCTCCCTGTTGGGAAACTTTAACGTTGTAAAGGCCACCGCCTGTTTTGGTAATAGTGCCTCCACCGCCAGTAATGGTTGCTGTAACCTGTTCGTTTGATGCACCAGGGACGGAAATAGATACCGGATTATCAAGACCGATATAAAAAACATTCATCTTGGTGGGTGAAATGGTAGCCGAAGGCGTTCCGACCACATATTCACTATTGAAAGGATATGATTTTTCGATACCGTCAGCGCCTTTAACTTTAATTACACCACCAAACTGTTTTACTCCGGGGCCTCCGGCGGCAAGTTTCAATTTACCGACACCCGCCACGCCTTCAACGGTTTGTTGTGCTCCGCTGACCACAAGTGTATTGGTATCTACACCGCCACCGACGATGATCACAGGCGTTTGCTTGGTATCATATGCTGCCACGAAAATATCCGCTTCAAAAGTTTCTCCTGTAAGAATATAGTTGCTTTTCGCAACTACTTTTGCGCCAATCTTATCAAATTTAAAATCTTCCAATGATACGGAGGCAAGTAGCTGGCTGACCACATCAAATTCGGCATTTTTCACTTCGGCGATCATTTTATTTAAAATAACGATATCCGCAGCCATGATCGTGTTATAAAAGTTATGCATCTCCCAGGTTTGCTCCCTGCCGTTCGAACTATGATAAGGCCCTTTAAAATCTAATCCTATATTCATCCCTGACCTGTATTTGGGATCGATGAGTTCCATCATATTCTTCTTGTACTCTTCAAGTTTCAATCTTAGTTCGGTAGCTTTAGCTCCCTGGCCGGTTTCACTCCTTCCAATAAAATAACGTGTAGATTCTGACCATTTATCCAATCCTTTCAGTGATTTAAAATCCGCCGTTTTACATTCTTCAATTGAAGTACGCGACTCTCCGGCCATGACTTCCAGTTTCATTTGTTCGATATACGCTACCAGATCTGCCGACATTTTTTTTGCCTGTTCTGCTTTTTTATAGTACGGAAGTACTTTGGCTTCGTTTATTTCTTTCTGCTTTGCAAACTGTGAATAGGTTGATTCAACTTTTTTGCTGAAGTTCGAATTCGTTGTAACCATACTCTCGTTTACAATAAGATATGCATTCAGAATCTCCTTTGACACGTTAAGGGCAAGCATAGCTGTCAATACCAGATACATCATCTGAATCATTTTCTGTCTCGGGGTTTCCGGACAATTTGTTGCACCCATAATATGCTCCTATATTTTTGTTAAACCTTTAATAAAATATCAATTAACCCTGTTTTATTGTCATTGCAGATAGCATATTACCATATACCTGATTAAGCGCTGTAATATTTTTGGCAAGTGCATTGACCTGTTCTTTGTATTTCGCTGTACCTTCAACTGATTCGTTGAGATTCGACAGGAATACGCCTAAAGTTTCTTTCATCTTGTCGGTTTTCTGCAATTGCTCTGAAGTACTCTTCAACTGTAGTTCATAAATGCTGTTGAGTTCTGATAAATTCTTGGAAATTCTCTGTATCTGTGCGCCGTATGACTTGCCGTCCACTGATGAAAAATCAATAGCTTCAGCTGATTTAGTCAATGATTCGCAGGATTTGGTATATTTTTCGGCAAGTGAGTGCGCTGATTCTGTTGCTTTTTTAATGCTGTTAACATACATCTCTGTGGCATTTACATCCTTCACCAGGCTTTCAGCAACGCTGCTGTATGTTCCGGTGAGATTCTTAGCCGAAGCTGTGGCTGCTTTAATACTATTATTTAATTCATTGGTTGAAACGACATCGTTTTCCAACGCAACCGTGGTTTTTTTATACGCTTCGGACAATCCTTTTACACCTACGGCAGCATCATTCAGGTTTGCCACATATCCGTCGGTGGCAACAGCGGCATCGGCAACACCTGAAAGTTTCAAGGCATTTTGACTCAGGTTGCGCATTCCGTCACCCAGGCTGTTAATCAGTTCGGGACCGATCTTGGCTTCTTCAAGCATTTTATCCAGTTCCTGAGTCAGGGTTTTTTTGGTTCCGGCTGTGGCTTTGGATTCAAGATCTTCCATTCCCGCTAATTCCGGGTATACTAAAGACCAGTCATATTCAACATGTAACGGTTCAAATGCTGAGAAAAAGAAAATACACGCCTCAACACCCATACCCAAAACAAGCATGATATCGGCTCCCGGATAGTGATTAATTTTAAATAATGCGCCTAAAATTACAGCTGATGCACCCCAGCCATACAATTTGGCCATAAAACTTTTGTACCCCTTGCTTCTAACTAAATTATAAAGTCCCATAATAAAATTTTGATTTTTTTAAATTTGGTTAATAGATGAATTTATTTTATACTGAATTTTATCTGTATACATTTGAAGAGCTTGCACCATCATCAATATGCCGTCCGAGATAGGTCTGCACACATCTGAATCCGATATAGCATTTTGCTGTATCCTGGAATTCATAAGTTCTTGAGCCGGTCTGCATATAATACCCTATATCTTTCCATGAACCTCCGCGGATAACTTTGCGTTTCAACACTTCCGGATCAGATTTTTTGGCTTCATAAGAATAATTCATGTTAAGGTCATGAGCAAAATTATAGGCTGATTCGTCGAAAGCATCCATGCACCATTCGGCTACATTTCCGCCCATATCATACAATCCGTAATCATTGGGGGCAAAGTGGGCCACAATCAATGTTTGAATACCGCCATCATCAATATAGTTTCCTCTTAACGGTTTATAATTTCCGAGGAAGCAGCCATTGCTGTTACGTATATAAGGACCTCCCCAGGGATACGGGCTTTCGTCTAATCCTCCGCGTGCTGCCCACTCCCATTCGGATTCGGTGGGCAAACGAAATTCGTTAACCCTGAACTCGCCATTGGCTTCCAGAAAATCATTCATCATGTTGGATCTCCAGATACAGAAAGCCCTTGCCTGTTTCCAGCTCACCCCAACTACAGGATAGTTGTCATAGGCAGGATGAACGAAATAGTTCAGCATCGGTTCATTATAAGAATAGGTATAATCATGCACCCAGCACAGGGTATCAGGATATACATTAATCACATCTTTCTTTATAAAAACCGACCTGTCTTTTACACCCTGAGGGCGGTTGGCTAAACTTGACAGGTCATGATCGGCTGCATCCTGTGTAGCTATGGCTTCGGATGAAAAGTCTTTGCGTGCTGCCGCTTTGTAATCAATCCAATAATAGATGTAATTAAGTTTTCTGGTGTCGATTTCTTTTCTGCGAAAATACCTTTCATGTTCTGGCATATACAAGGGTTGCAAGGCTTCCAGTTCTTCCTGTTCCAGGTCGTCCCATCTCAAACGGGTATCCCAGTTCAGATGATGCGGTTCAAGGGGTTCGCCATATTCGTCTTCCTCTATCCACCAATCTTCCGGCGCCAGAGTACCCAGTAGTTCTCTTGCCAGAGAATCCCGTACATAATATACAAACTGACGGTATTCATTATTGGTGATTTCGGTTTCATCCATATAAAAGGCCTGTACCGTCACCGTTTTTTGCTGGGCAGTCAATGAATAAGGGACATCCTGATCGCTTGGCCCCATCTGATAACTTCCGGGAGGAATAAATAACATGCCGTAAGGTGTCGGCTGATAAAATCCTTCCCTTCCGGAAACTCCAGTGAGTTCGCCGTTACCACTGTTTTTGCAGCCTATAAAAGTTAAGGCCGCAAAAATTGTTATGATTACCAGGAATTTTTTCATATTTTTATTATTTGCTTGCTGTTATTTCTTTATTGGTATTCTGATTTTCGCAGTTGATAACATTGAAACGTAAAAGTACATTATTTTGTTACATCAACTTCCGATTTTTACAAATATCTTGTGTTTAAATATTTTGTAATGTTTTTCTTGATCTCGATCTTAAAACAATAGCCGAGCATAATTTCGTGTGTACCGCTGCTTCTGCCGTTTCTTCCCAGGGCGGATGTAGTGATATCATAGGAATAGCCAATTCTGAGGTTTTGCAGCGCAGGGTTCATGGATGGCTGATTCAGGGGATAAGCGCCTACAATGATGGCAACCGCATCCTGCACACGATAGGAAACGCCCGCCCAAATCATATTTCTCCATTTACACATGGCTGTGATATCGTATTGTGCGGAGGCAAAATCGGTTTTTATAAGAAGATACGGACTAAGTTCCCAATCGGGATTGTTAGGCAGTGTCCAATGATACCCGCCGGTCAGGTAATAATGTCTTTTGAGCTTGGAGTTAAATCCTTCGCCAAGTTTGATTTTGCTTTGAATAAGCTGGTTGGCAGAAAGGCCCACATATGCTTTTCCGGGAATATTGTAAAAAACACCAAATGCCATATCGGTCATAAAGGTGTTTTTCTTTTCCTGCGAAGTCAGCAAGGGATCACTTTCATCAAGGGGGTTGAATTTTGAAAAATCAATTGTTTTGTTCAAAAATCCTGCCTGTAAGCCAATTCCCAGTGTTCCCACAGCAATATTCACATGAAACGAATACGCCAGTTTAACGCCAATATTATTCTCAAAACCCAGTTTATCACTATAAACCGAAAGGCCAAGTCCCCCACGCAGAACCCGAACCGGGGCATCAACCGTCAATAGAATAGTCTGCGGAGCGCCTTTATGTGTCTTTGTTTCGCCATTTTGAATATAAGTATCTGTAAAGCCCGTCCACTGCTGACGATACAGCGTGGTCAAACAAATTTGCTTACTGATACCTGCATATCCCGGATTTATGGCCATGTTCGTAAACATGTTCTGTGTGAACTGCGCATCCTGCTGAGCCAATGCAGCAAACGAAACCAACGAAACAATAATAAAAAAGTAGATTTTTTTCATATAGTTTTTTTGATAAAATTCAAAATAAGGGCATAAAGTAACACATATTTTTTAATATTAACAAACAAATGTTAACAAATTTTGCCATACATTTAGTTTGTGTTTTTTTAAAGTACTGTAAAACAACAACTTTTTATAATGTTTTTTTCAGACTTTAATACGAAATCTTCATAAAAAAAGTTTCATTTGCAAAGATAATTTTTTTTTGACTAAAACAGATGAAAGCAAAAAATTAATAGACGAAAATAAAAAACTTTTCAACAATTAACCAACAATTCATTCAACTGAAAAGTAGAAAAAAAAAAAATTATGACTGTTTGATCCGGAAAAATCAGCGGTTACATTATTTTCTGATAAGCCTGCCACCAGCGGTCGGGTATTTCTTCCTTCATGGCGGTCCTGTAATCATTGTAGGAACAGGGGACAAGGTAATGCCTTTCATATTTTGATTTCAATCGTGAAGGGCAGGGAACCTCCATCCACCAACGGTTTGTTTTTTTGCTTTTATAAAAAATTATTTCGTTCTGGAGTTCTTTAATGGCTACCCTGTATTTTATATAAAACTTTTTATCCCTGATAGGAAAATCCTGCTTCCGGTTGTAGAACCCATCAATAAAATACCATATCGCCTGTGCTGCAAGTCCTGCCGTCTGTCCTTTACGGTCATATTCCGGGTTTATTTCATATAACCCGGCGGAGGTAAGTTTGTCGCTCATGCCTGCATAACGCATAATGCGGCACAACTCTTCGCCATAAAAACCATTGGGTGTGGCTCCGGCGTTACCCGGGGCATCCGACTGTCGTACAGCGGACAAATCCACGGATAACAGGTCTGCATTACGCACCATGGGCTCCACTTCTTCGATATCAGTCTGAACAAGACCCAGGCGATAGACATCGAAAAACAATTTATCCATAAGTTCGACGGCTTCCCTGTCGACAAAGTAGGTCTGATATCCGATATTTGAATAATTGAACAAATAACTTGGCTGATGCGTAATAATCTTACTCAGATATGTTTTTGAATTCACCTGGTTTCCGATTTCTCCAAGATCGAATTCCATGTCTACACATACAAGATTTATTATTCTTCCAAGGGATTCATAGGCAAGATAATTGGCATAGGTCAGATCCTGGCTTCCACCGATTATGAACGGTATGATATTTTTTCCCAGCAGGCTGGCAACTATATCACGCAGTGCAAAATAGGTATCGCCTATCACATTTCCCGGGATTACATTGCCAAGGTCAGCAATTTTAATATTGTTATTATGTTTGAACAAAGAGTACAAATACCGGCGAACCTGGTCGGGAGCATCATTACAGCCGGAATTACCAACAGCCATGCGGCTTTCTTTCACGCCAAGTATTGCAATGTCTATACCATCAATGGCCGGAAATGCATTAGCCTTTTTATAAATCAGCAGTGAATGATGAAGATGATTGGGATGAGAACGTGTTTCATCGATGATATTACCAACGTCGACAGGCTCAAAATATAAAGAAATATCCATTTTTACTCTGTACTTTTCTTTACTTTGCGGGTTGTAACACTTTTAGCGGCCGTTTTTTTCGCAGTGTTTTTTTTAGCTGCAGGACGTTTTTTTACTGTTTTTTTTGAAGTAGTTTTTGTAATAGCCGTTTTCTTTTTTGCTGATTTTCCCGCTATGGATTTTCTTACTTTTTCCTGTTTCGGAGGCTGATCGGCTATTTGCAGGCAATCTTCAACCGTCAGTTCATCGGGTTTTATGTCCCTGGGTATTTTATAATTCTTTTTCGATATGGAGATGTACGGGCCGTATCTGCCTTTTAACACTATGATTTCCGGATGTCCGGGAAATTCTTTAATAGTACTGTTTTCTATTTTCTGAATTTTCTCTTCAATAATTTCCACAGCCCTTTTCACATGCAAAGTCAACGGATTATCCGTTTTTTTCAGCGAATAGAACTTTCCTTTATGACGGATATAGGGACCAAAGCGCCCCAGTCCGGCCACTATTTCATCTCCGTTGTATTCACCAATATATTTTGGAAAATTCAGCAACGCAAGCGCTTCTTCCAGGGTAATGGTATCAATGCTTTGTCCTTTTAACAAACCTACAAAGCGGGGTTTTTCATCGTCGGTGTTTTCTCCAAGCTGAAGCATCCCACCGAATTTACCCAGTTTGGCATAGATATTTTTCTGAGTTTCCGGATGTACACCCAAAAGTCTTACCCCGCTAACCTTTTTCGATTTTTTTTCCGTTTCGGTCACCTGGATATGAAAAGTCCGGTAAAACTCATTGATCATTTCGTTCCAAACTTTTTTCCCTTCTGCGATCTCATCGAACTCCTTTTCCACCTTGGCCGTGAAATTATAGTCGAGAATATTTTCAAAATTCTGCATCAAAAAGGTGTTTACCAGCGTGCCCACATCGGTAGGAAAAAGTTTTGCTTTTTCAAATCCGACATTTTCTACTTTTTGTGTTTCAGATATTTTATTATCTATCAGCGAAATGTATTGATAATTTCTGTTTATTCCTTCCTTATTACCAATAGTAACATACTCTCTTTTCTGAATAGTGGAAATGGTGGGTGCATAAGTTGACGGCCGTCCGATACCCAGTTCTTCGAGCTTTTTCACAAGGCTTGCTTCGGTGTATCTTGGCGGCTGCTGGGTAAACCGTTCTATCACATTAATTTCATCGGGATTCATGTGGTCGCCTTTGGCGATAGGAGGTAAAATCCCTTTTTGTTCTTCTTCTTCATCGTCGGAAGATTCCATATACACTTTCAGAAATCCGTCGAATTTGACGATCTCGCCTGTGGCGATGAAATAATCGTTCACCGACCGGCTGTCAATATATACATTTGTTTTTTCCAGCACAGCATCACTCATCTGAGAAGCAATGGTTCTTTTCCAGATCAGGTCGTATAATTTTTTCTGATCACTGGTGCCGTCAATAGAATGATTATTTATATATGTAGGCCTGATGGCTTCGTGTGCTTCCTGGGCGCCTTTGCTTTTGGTGATATAGTTGCGGGTTTTTACATACTCCTGTCCGAAAAATGATTCAATTTCCTTTTTTGCCATACTCAAAGCCATAAGCGACAGGTTGACCGAGTCGGTTCTCATATAGGTTATTTTTCCCGATTCGTACAATTGCTGTGCGATCATCATGGTTTTTGAAACCGAAAAACTGAGTTTGCGGCTTGCTTCCTGCTGCAGGGTTGATGTGGTAAAAGGCGGCGCCGGAGATTTTTTAGCCGGTTTTGTTTCTATGTTTTTTACTTTGAATTCGGCGCCAATACATTGATTAAGAAAGTTCAGGGCTTCATCTTTCGTGTTGAATCTCCTTGAAAGGTCCGCTTTAATCTTATAGTTTTTATCATCTTTACTAAATGAAAAAACGGCAGAACCTTTGTAATAGGCCGCGGATTTAAAATTGTTGATCTCACTTTCCCGTTCGGCAATAAGCCTGACAGCAACAGACTGCACCCTGCCGGCCGACAAGGCCGGCCGGATTTTCTTCCAAAGTAATGGTGATAATTCAAATCCGACGAGCCGGTCGAGAACTCTCCTGGCCTGCTGTGCATCAACCAGATCGATATTGATGTGCCTCGGATTTGAAATAGCCTCCAGTATGGCGGTTTTGGTAATCTCGTGAAAAACAATTCTTTTTATCTTGTTTTGCTGCAATTCAAGAGCTTCCGACAAATGCCATGAGATGGCCTCTCCTTCGCGGTCCTCGTCGGATGCAAGCCATACGACCTGAGCATCATTTGACATCTTTTTAAGCTCGTTCACAATTTTTGTCTTATCCGCGGGGATCTCATACTGTGGATTAAACCCGTTTTCAATATCTACGCCAAGGCCTTTCTTACTAAGGTCGCGGATGTGACCAAAACAGGAACGTACCGTATAGTCATTACCAAGGAATTTTTCTATGGTTTTGGCTTTTGCCGGTGATTCAACTATTACAAGATTTTTAATCATGAATATGTTTTTGGGGAATAAAAAAAGTTTTGCAAAATAAAACAAAAATTATTTTTCTCAGGCAAATTATTTTTCTTAATGTATGTTTGGTTAATTTTGCCGTTGTTCAAAAAGCACTGATGGAAAACACTTTTTATATAGAAACATATGGCTGCCAGATGAATTTTTCGGACAGCGAAATCGTAGCTTCCATACTTAAAGACAAAAACTATATACATACAAAGAATATTGAAGATGCCGGGGTGATTTTGTTAAATACCTGTTCGATAAGAGAAAATGCCGAACAAAAAATTTTCAACCGGCTGAATCATCTTAAAAGCCTGAAGAAAAAAAACAAAGACCTTCTTATCGGACTACTGGGTTGTATGGCCGAACGATTAAAAGATCAGTTGTTAGAAGGAAACATAGTTGATATCATTGCAGGCCCCGATTCATACAGGGAACTTCCCGGACTGATCGCATCAGCAAATGCTGCAAACAAGACTTTCAACACCTTTTTGTCTGACGAAGAGACATATGCCGACATAAACCCTGTGAGGATTGACAGTAATGGAGTCTCTGCCTTTATTTCGATCATGCGGGGCTGCCAGAACTATTGCGCTTACTGCGTGGTGCCCTACACCCGCGGAAATGAACGCAGCCGTCCGGACGAAAGCATCACGGGAGAAGCACAGTCACTGTTTGAACAGGGCTATCGTGAAATTACGCTGCTCGGGCAAAATGTTAATTCATACAAACGTAATGATCTCCGTTTCCCCGAATTATTAGAAAAGGTTGCCGGGATAAGCCCGGCACTGAGGATACGCTTCGCCACCTCGCATCCCAAAGACCTGTCGGACAAACTGATAGATGTTATTGCGGCACACGCCAATATCTGTAAATCAATCCATCTTCCCTTACAATCGGGCAGCAACCGGATTCTGAACCTGATGAAGCGCAATTATACCCGCGAATCGTATATGACGATCATCGAAAAAATCTATAATAAAATCCCGGACTGCAGCATTTCTACCGATATCATCAGCGGGTTTTGCACCGAAACCGAACAGGATCATTGCAATACGCTGGACATAATGAGGCAGGCGGCTTTCGACAGCGCTTTTATGTTTAAATACTCCGAACGCCCGGGGACCTTTGCAGCAGGAAAATACAAAGATGATGTGCCCGATGACATAAAAACACAACGTCTGAATGAGATTATCACCCTGCAGAATGAATTGTCGCTGGAAAAAAATAAAAAAGACCTTGGAAAAACTTTTGAAGTCCTGGTTGAAGGTCTCTCAAAAAAATCTGCCAAACAACTCTCGGGCAGGAATTCTCAGAATAAAGTTGTTGTTTTTTCTGACGACAAGCACAAAGCAGGGGACTATGTGATGGTGAAAATAATTGCGTGCACATCAGCAACATTGAAGGGGGAAATTGTTTAGGTAAAACTACTTTTTTAATAGACAAAACGCTTTGCTCATTTGCACGCGTTACAAACGCGCTCGTACGGCGGATTTATGAGCTTTGAACAAATCTAATAATCAGATTACCAATACGTTTGAACGGTAAAAACCTGGGGACAGTTTTCTGATATTCTTTATAAGCCGGATATTTACCGGCGCTTATTTCTTCACTAAAGCCGGAACTTCCCAGGAAAAGAACCATCAGCAACAAGCTCCCCGCTATAGTCCAGTTCAGCCAATAACTTCCGGCGGTTACACTGAAAAGATAAAAACAAGCCCATAAGGCCTGTTCGGCAAAATAATTCGGGTGACGGCTGTATGCCCATAAGCCTTTGTCCAGAAAGCCTTTGCTGTAATCACCGGGGAGTTTCTCTCCTGCCCCGGCCTTCATCTTTTTGCCGGTCTGGTAGTTCCATTGCTGAATGTCGGCGATGGTTTCATAGGTGATAAAAAAGAGCATCAGGCCGGCAACCATATAATCAGCAATCCCAAGAGGCACATGCCTGTTTTGAAGGGCCATAATTGCGGGAAGGGTAATAAGCAGTATCAAAATATTCTGGTATCCCGAAATGAAAAACAAGTTAAAGAGTGACCATTTCCATCGTGGCGAAAATTCCTTTTTCTTACGCAATACCTGCCAGCGGTAATCTTCCTCACCGGCCCAGAACCGCCACTGATAAGCTCCCTTCAAGGCAAAATTCATGGTCAGACGGATGCCCCAGATGGTCACCAGTGTACCCATTAATATAAGCCGTGGGGAAAAATCTCCGTAAGCCGCTATTACCCAGATATAAATTATGGGAACAATACTCCACAACTTATCCACCTGGCTGTTATTGCCGGTCAGTTCACCAACGATGAACGAATAAGCCACCACAACGGCAACAATGACAAAAAGTGTTCTCAGCGCCATCCACTCCATGGGACCGGGATTAACTCCAAAAAAATAACTGAATATAGGAACAACAAGTAATGTTGTCAACAAGAGTACCGAGGTTTGAATAATTTTCATAATTAAATTTTAGAAATTGTTTTGATTTTATCTTTTCATATCTTTATGCGTCTTTTTTGCTGCAACTTCGTTAGATTTTTCGACATAGGATAAACTATGTCTGCAAAATCTGCCTCGTTTCGCTAAAAAATCCATCATAAATCTTATGT
>Ga0209717_1002065_pt1 | contig 20079 bp, 19 predicted proteins | sample AD_UKC048_MetaG_FD_184418 | JGI IMG/M metagenome (GOLD analysis project Ga0209717, IMG submission 184418) | Active sludge microbial communities of municipal wastewater-treating anaerobic digesters from USA - AD_UKC048_MetaG (SPAdes) (version 2) | ecosystem: Engineered > Bioreactor > Anaerobic >... | reverse complement strand
TAATTACTGTCATTTATGGATTCAACAACCGGCGCGCTTGTGCCGCCCATTGTCGCTATAAGTATTTTCCTCACGCACGCCCTCCTTTCGTTTTTTCGCAGTTAAAAGTACGCCGCTGTTTACTTATGCTTTCTTCTTATAGTCCACTCCGTATTCTGTAAGTTTATCTTTTACCGTATTCTTTGATACACCAAGGGCTTTTTCCATATCTGAAATTTTACCTTTATACTTTTCATACGCCTTTAAAATGTACCGCTTTTCAATTGCATCCAGATTTAAATCTTCCTCTTCGGTCTGCGGTACCGTATCCGGGGCCGCGGCGTTATCCTGATAAATACCGTATTTATTAATATTATCTTCTTCTTTTAATATCCTGGTAAAATTATAGTCGTCATACATGACTGCTTTTCTTATCACTCTTTGAAGCTGCCTTATATTGCCAGGCCAGTCGTATTTTTTAAGCTGCTCTATTTCCGCATCGGTTAAAAACCTGCTTTTTTTATTGTTCTGAAGGCAGAATTCCATATAGTACCTGTTTGCAATGTCATCTATGTCATCTTTTCTTTTTTTAAGCGGAGGTATCACTATTTCTTCGCCGGCAAGGCGGTAAAGCAGGTCTTCCCTGAATTCGCCTTTTTTTACCTTTGCCCTTAAATCCGTATTTGTCGCGGCTATTATCCTTGCGTCCACCTTGCGCATTTCATTACAGCCCATTCTTCTGAAAGTCTTAAACTGAATAAACCGCAGCAGTTTTGCCTGCACAATCATCGGCATTTCGGCAATTTCATCAAGAAAAATTGTGCCTTCTGCTGCCTCTTCCACAAGGCCTTCTTTATCCTTATCCACCCCGGTATAAACACCGCCTTTAACGCCAAAAAGTATGCTTTCCATTATATCAGCGGGAAGTCCGGCGCAGTTAATACTGATAAACCTGCCTTTCCTGGCGCTTCTTAAATGCAAAAGCGAAGACAACAGTTCCTTGCCTGTTCCCGTAGGCCCGTATATTATAACCGGCACTGCCGTAAAACCCGCCAGGCGGTCAATCTTTCTAAGGATAGCCAGGGTTTCCGGGCTTGTGCCCATTATCCTGCCGTCAAGTATTGCCGCGTTTTTCTTAAGCCATTCTTTCTTTGTTTCCGGTATTTTATTGCCCCACATCTCTTTTATTTCTTCAGTTACCGCGTCATCCTTATGGAAAGCCCTCTGTTTCTGAATAGCCCACTGAAGCATAAGCCACCACATAGCTATATTTTCGCTGCAGCTTTTTTTCCCGGAACTTTCAGAACAGCACTCAATAACTTCGCTTTTTATCACAGCCGCGTCTTTATCCCCAAAATAATCAAACAGTTTTGAATACTCTTTATAATCTTCATCTGTAACTTTAAAATCACGCTTTATTACGTCTCTGAACTTACCTTTGTTCGCTTCATCCGGCCCGGAATAAACCGTTACAACATTCCCAAGGTTGTGCCCTGTAATATTTTCCTGTTCCAGATGGTCCTGTTTTACGTACCATTTAATTTTTATGTCCGGCTGTTCTTTAATAAACCTTGCAAGTTTCGCGGCGTTTTTTGCAGTCATCTTAACACCGGCAAGTATTATACTGTTCACATTTGGTTTTTCATGTATAAGCGTACGGATATCAACATCCAGAGACTGTGATTTTGTAAGCCATAGAATTGACGGATATGTGTACTTGGCGATTAACGCCCCCGCAACAAGCCGCTGAAGGTCTGTCACCACAAGCACCGCCGTAATATTTTCCCCGTTATCTTTAACTTCCGCTTTACCCTTTGTCATCAACCCTCCCTGTCATTTAAGTCATAAACTTAAGCGCAAACACGTTCTTCAAAAAACTCTTTGGCAAGCGCCAGATGCGCCGTGTTGTTAACGTCTATCTTTCCCGCTTTCGCAAGTTTTACTGTTTCAAGTTCGTTGTTTTCTTTTATTTCATCTTCTTCACGGGCAGCGCCAAAGTCATCAAAATCAGCCATGAAAGAAATTACTTCATTAATTCCCCCAAACGCAATTATCCAATAAAACGGATTTTTAACATTAAGATATTCGTTGAATTTTTTTTGCAGAGTTTCAAGTTTGTTTAAATTAATTAAATCGGAGTTTAATAAACCATCAAGCGCCAGGTCAATTGCTTTAAACTCTTCAAAGCGTTTTTTGTCAATCCCGCTTTCATAATCTTCAATTTTACCTATTGCACCGGTAATCTCAACGCCTGTCTCATCCGCGGCTATAAAAGGCAGTTTACAGAATTTAATAAATTCTACAAAGTCTTTGGCGTCATTGAAAACAAAAGTATCGTGATATTCGTCCCCGCAAGGCCCTGTTTCATGGCGTTCCCCCATTCTTACATAAAAACCGCCCTGCCCCGCAGCTTCAGATGCGGTTTTAATATTAGAAATTGCTTCAGGTTTTATATTTTCCCATCTGCTCATAATTCACCCCCGTGCGCCTTAAAGAAATTTAATCTTAATCCCATTTCACGCCTCTTTTCCCCGTCAAAGGATTTGATAAATTATCATAAACCCTTTGCAAGTATTTTGTCAACCTTCAAAATTTACCCCTCTTATGCTTTTTCCACAAAAAGTTTGCTTTTTCCGTCTGTTGATACTTTTACCGTTGTTGTTTCCTTAAAAAATATAAACGTCCTGTATGGTTCAAAATACACCTCTTTTATTTCAAACCCTTTAAATAATACATCCGGAATAATGTCTTCAAACCTGTACTGCCTGTTATCTTCCGGGCCTATTTCCAGCGTTTCCATGCCGTCCTTGTACGATTTATTAAAACTGATAAACCCTCCTGTTTTTTTTACTTAACCCTGCAATTATCCTTACCTTGCCTTCACCAGCCTAGCCTGGCATGGCCAGTTTTTACATACGCTTCCCTGGCCGCCGCAGCCGATGTTGCCGCAATACCTTGCCCCGCACTTGGGGCAGACATAAAGCGAATTGTTCAGGTTAATCTCTTTGCCGCATTTGTCACAGTTAACGTGTGTTCCCATTTTTAAACCCTCCTTTTTTATTCAGGGCTTGCAGCCCTGTATGCATAAGTATTGAAAGACACACAGCTTAAAATGTTTTTGATGAAAGTTTCACAAAAATTTTGCCCCTGTGTCAGGTTTTTATGCTTTGCAGCACAAGGGGAAAAGTGTTTTTAAGACGTCTTATAACCGCTGTAATCATCATAATATTTTTCACCTGTTTTTTACCTTAATTAATAGGCGCGTATTTCTTTTACCGCCGTATTTTTGAACTATGAAACACCGCTTCTTTTAAATTATTGACATGGACTGAAGCAGTATCATTACAGAGCCGATAAAAGAGCCTGCCATTAAAGCTCCGGCAATCCATCCTTTAAACTGATTTAATGATTCCCGGGCTCTAAAAACAGAGTCGTTTTTCATCAGTGCTTCCTGATTTTTATCCACTTCTGATGCAAGTAAAGCCCGTATCTCATTTATCTTTTCCAGTCTATCGGCATTACCCCTGTAGGTTTCTGTTTTTATTATCAAGTCACAGGACATAAGTAATGCAACGGCCGCCGTTGCGTAGCCCCCGTCAGGCGAGCATAAATTCATTGCAAATATCCGGGCTTCATCAAACAGTTCTAAAGCAATCATTCCCTGAAACACACCGCTTGACAGCTCTGCCGCCTGCAGGAAGGTTTCGCTGCGGATAGCCTGGTTCATCGCCATCAAGGAAACCAGCATCCGGGTTTCATAATCTCCCATCTCATCTAAATTTTTATCTATTCCGCGCATCCCTAATTCGGCCGCTTCCTCCGCCAGCTTCTGCAGTTTTGGTATATCATATTCTTTATTAAGTATCGGATACTTTTTAATAATTTTTTTTATATCCCGTCTCATAAGGCACCTCCGTTTGGGATTAGGCCGTACCGTTCAGACAGACACCTGTAAAAATAACGGCATAACATACCCGTCTTTACAGCAAATGCAAAGCCCTTAACAGACCCACCACACAGGATAAAAGAGAAGCGGTCATGAACGCAGTGGCAGCTATAAACTTTAATTCGTTATATTTCTCTATTTTACTTAAGCGCAGGTCTTCTTTAAGCAGTGCTTCTTTATTCCGTGTGATGTGTGCCTTCAATAAATTCATTGAACTGTTAATTATCGCCGGTTTTTCTTTGTCAGGACAATTATTGCCTTCTTCCATTTTAATCAGCGTATGGCATGATGCCATCATGGAAAGCACCTCCCTTATATAACCTGTTTTCTTGAAACATAAGTCCATAACCAAACCCTTCGCAGCTTCATATTCGCCTGTTTTTATAAGCGCAATAAAAAAAAACGCGTACAATTCTGCAGCCTGGCTGAATGTTTCATTATAAACGGCCTGCTTGTGCGCCAGGTATAAAACAAGGGCAATGGTGTTATTATCCCCGCTTTCTATTAAATCCGGCGCTATCCCCCGCATTCCTAAAAATGCGGCTTTGTTAACATACTTTTTTAACCGCTTTATGTCATATTCTTTGCGGAGTTTGGGATATTTATCAAAGGCTTTTTCCATTTCCTTTTCCATAAAACACCCCCGGCTTCTGCCTAAAAACTGTCCTCATTTAACTTCTTTTTTGCCGCTTTGTATGCGTCTGCGGCCTTGCCCAATATTCTGCCGGCTTTTTTTGCGGCTTTGGCAGTGTCAGTTACAAACGCGTCAGCGTTGACGCTTACGCCTGTTGTTTCAGAAGCTTCCCACGCCTGCCTTGAAGTGTAATTTCTTATCCCTATAAGGTGGCTGCGCCAGAACCTGCTTTTAAGGTCTGACTTTTTAATTGCCTGCCCCCTTGACGGCGCGTGTATAAAAATGCCGCTGCCCAGATAAATTCCCACATGGGTGGGCTTTGTCTTAACGTATTCTGCCGCTTTATTTAAAACCGCGCCCTGCCCGTATTCTCCCTTTGAATACACCTGGAAAAAAACCACATCACCGGGCTGAATTGCGGAAAGGCTTACTTTATCCCCGCAGGAAAACTGGCTGCGCGAATTGCGCGGGACTGCAATACCGTTATTATAAAAAACGTACTGAATAAGGCCGGAACAGTCAAACCCGGATTCCGGGTTATCCCCGCCCGGCACATACGGAATGCCAAGCTGTTTTAATGCCAGCAGGCATACGGCAGACCTTACTTCTGCCGCCCGGCCGTCATCGGTTTCAGGCTGCTGTATCACGGACCCGACTTCCAGAAATTCATTTTCCTCTTCAGGCGCCGCTTCTGCCGTTTCAAGTTCTGACTGTATGTAATAATCTTCTTCGTATTCCGCCTGTTGTTCATAATCATCCGCGGCTGCCGTAAGCGGCAGCAGTAAAAATACCATGGCTGTAAAAATGTTTTGTTTTATTACATTTTTTTCAGCCATGGCCGCCCCTCTGCCCCTGTTATTTTTTAATTTCATAGTTGTAGTTGAAATTCTCTGACATTGTTTCAGGACTAAGTTCTCTGTAACCCATGTCAAAATACACCTTAAATAAATCCATTTCCGTCAATTCTTCTTCAGGTTTCAGTTCAACTGTTATTATCTTTTTTTGCATGTAAAGCCTGTCAGAGGTATAAATTGGGGGATTGGGATACAAAATCAATTCCATGACCACAGTATCCGTATTTTCTGAAGAAACCATATATTTCATTGGTGTGTCTCCCAGGTACTGCCCGTCAATTTCCACTTTTGCACCCCTTGGGTTGGAAGTAATTTCTAAATCACGCTGATGGTTATATTTGCACCCCGTAAATGCAACCGCCAAAACAGCTATTGCCATCATACCTGCCGCTTTCCGGAACCGTTTTCTTTTTTCCATCTTAAACCTCCTTTTTTATTTAATTACTTTGTACCTGATTATAAGCAATTGATGTGCCATGATTTTCAGGGCATAAAAATAAAGAGTTTTTCAGGAATGCCTGTCAAAAAATGACATGTATGGCGGCAGTTTGGCATGCCAACCATAGGGATTAAAGAAATACCTGACCCATGAATATTTTTAATATTTTATTCAGCCTTCAAACAGCCGGCTAATTTTTTACTATCCCTCTTCCCAATTCATCCACTAACGACTTCATTCTTTTGCTGAAACTCTGCTGCCAGTAATAATCGCTGTTTTTGTCTATATATGCGCCGTTATTCAGCAAAATACCCGCCACATTAACATTATCAACGTAAATACAATAATCAAGCACCGTCCGGCCCCAAAAATCTTTGGAATTTACATCCGCGCCTCTGTCAATCAGCAGTTTTATCAGCTCTTCAGCGTTATTTTTTACAGCTTTATAAAGGGCGGTTTCGCCGCTTAACCAGTTTTTCTGATTTACATCAGCGCCTTTTTCAAGAAGCAGGCGTATTGCCTTTATTGGAAACTTTTCATTCACAGGAAGAAAATCCCATTCTTTTATACAGTCATCCATAATCATGGGCGGAATTCCGTCAAATTCCGGGGCATACTTTTCAATAGCCGCTACAAGCATTGTTTTTCCATACCTGTTAAAGGATTTCATATCAGCCCCGGCCTCAATAGCTTCGCTAAGCATTTCTATAGAATCAATTTCAATTGCAAAAAAAGCTTCCCCTGTTTTTTTATCCATGGCATTCAACCTCCTTGTCAGAATCAGGCTTAATTTTCCGCGCAAAGATTTATGAAACTATTTTGCAGGACTGTTTTTCATAAGGCCGCCTCCTTTTTGTTGTTTTTAACCTGCGCAGTAAATTAAGAATGAAAACAGTCAGCGATTTTGTTCACCTCAGTTTCAGCGGAAACAGTCCTTTTTGAGGAATACTGAATGGACGGGTTTGCTCCAAATGAGCGGGCTCCCGGGCTTGTCCATCTTTTCCCCGTTTAAATGCAGCTGCTTTCCGCTGTTTGTGTTCGTTTTGCCCGGGCCTTCCCATTTTTTATCAGGCCTGCTTTCGTCCATCCTTGTAATGATCAATCCACACCTGAATATAAGCAATCCGCGTGCCATGGAAATAAGAGATAAAATAAGGAGATTTGGGGGTAATTTCAGGGTAAGTGTCAGAAAATGACAATCCGGCATTAGGCGGCGGAAGTTTATAGATTTAGCGCTTGTCAGCTTAGTTAAGCCAGAATTCAATTAATCAGATAGTATAAAATTATGAAGGCCTGTTTTTCTTATTCATTTTTCTTTTTCTTTTTTCTTCCGCAAGTTTCTCAAGTGAAATTGTCACATAATTGTATTCATCAATAGCTTTTGCAAGCGGTTTCTTTCCGGACCAGCCAACGCTGCAAAATATAGACTTCATGGTATCCAGGAATTTAATGTATTCTTCTGCTGTTTTCCCGATTTTATACTCTTTTCGTATATAATCATCCCACATTACAAATAATTCCGGCTTCATCAGACTCATAATTTTTGATGCGCCCGTATATTGAATACCGCCAATTGCACTTAATCTGTCATAAATCCGGATAATCAACTTTCTATCTTCAGCGTCAATAACATCACATAAATTCAGCGCCTGTATTTCCCCGGCCAGCGTTTCACATTCTTTAACAATATTTTCAAAATAAATAATATCAAATGTATTAATATAATATCTGAAATTTGCGAAGTTCCATGTAGTCATCAAAAACAGGTAGGCCTCAGTTCTGAATCCGTTTTCAAGCAGCCCTGCGCACATTCCATAAAAATCACCGCGTTTTTCCATTTCTCCGAACTTATCGCTTATAATCTTAAGTTCTTGAGCAGAGATTGGCTTAGTTATTTTACCGGTAGCATCTGAATGCATTTTCAAAGTTCGAATAGAATTAGTTTTAACTTTTCCTTCAAACGTTACAGTACTTATGTCACCAATGATTTCTTTCATTAATGCCCAAATATAAGATGGTGCAAGTATATCCTTCGGTATACCCGATGGTCTTGTAAGAGGCCACATATCAAATACACGCATCAAATCTTTATCCTGAAGCCTGGCTCGTTCATTACCATTCAGATCAAGCGCAACAAAATAATCCCCTTCTATCTTATATGCATATTCCCTGCCCGTGTATGTATAATGTTTTTTGCCTTGAATTTCTTTGCATTTGTCCCAAAATTCAATAAATTTCATCAACCCTCCCTAAGCATCACAGATATTTTTTCCGGTTCACTACCTTTTATATCTTTCACAAACTCCCCGTAAACCTTCAGCTGCTCTTCGCACAGCTGTTTCTGCGCGGTTTCATCGCCAAAGACCGTCTTATACTCAATGACCGCCCATTTCCCGTCTTTTTCTGCTAACCCGTCCATTACACCTTTTACAATTGTTCCGTTATCCTTCAAACCCCATACAGGCACTTCGGGTTTTAGATCATACCCTTCAATTGACGCGAATTTTTCCTGCAGTTCTTTTACATTTGCTTTGTCTGTCATTATTTTTGCCGCTCTTTTTTCTGTATCAAGCGTTGCCTTGCCTGCTGATTCTGCATTTTTATTCTCTATGTTTGATATTACAAGACGCCCTTTAAGTGCATCTTCCAGCATTTCATGCACTGTGGTGCCGGTAACCATATTGCTTTCTTTTTCCGATTGCGTTAGTTTTGTGTTTCCTCTGTATGTTATTTCCTTTTCCTGCATTATCAAATCACGCGCAGTCACAATGGCTGCTCCATCCGGAATTTTCATAAGCGGTTTTACCCCATCAAGCTGCACGTGCCACACTTCTTTCTTTCCTGACTGCTCTGTTTTTGAAGTGAGGCCTTCTTCCTGTTCAATTGTTTCTCCACTTAAGGTCTGCATCACTGATGCTTCAGCTTTTTCTTCCTTTGTGGGGGATAAATCTATCAACAGCAGGTTTTTTATGGTTCTGGTAAGCGCCACATAAACCAGATTATACCGTTCTGATATTTGCCTGCGCTTTACTTCGTTGTATATGTCAAGACTGCCTTTAAACAGTTCTGCGTTGCATTCATAAATATCCCTTATCGCGTTTGCCGTCAGATTCCCAAAATACGGAAAATATCTCATGTTTATTTTTGGCGCGCCGTCTTTCATCTTTCCAAATGTCACCGCGTACATGTGGCTGAAGTCTTTAGAATCCTTAAAGTTTTCCCTTGTAGAAAGCAGCTCATTAAAATCCGCCGCAATTATCACGCTTTCATATTCCAGCCCTTTAGAAGAATGTATGGTGGTTACTTCCACGCCGTCTTTATGTTTTGTATCCGGCAGGCTGTACCATTCATACGGTGAATAATCCGCTTCCGCGATGTCTGTCACTATGTCTTCTGCTGTATAAAAACTGCCTTTCATATTCTTTTCAAAAAGATAAATCTCTGACAATACCGAGTTTATACTGCGCGTTATCATGTTTTGCTGCGCTGACTGCGGAAAACCGTCTTCATCCGCGTGATACATGTGGCTCCATAGTCCGAATGAATCCGCCAGACGGTAAACCGAGCGCGCAATAGACCCGCTGCCGTAAGCGCGGTAGACTTCACAGGCATAATAATACGCGCTTTTTATACCCTCCGCGCTTGTGTCATCATCTTTTACCCTTTGAGTTTTGCTTTTAAGCAGGCTTCCGGGCAGGGTGAAATGCATGAAAAAAGGAACCAGCCCCACAGTATCAGCAGACTGCATATATAAAAGCGGTCTTATCATGTAATATTCCGGTATCATGCTTTCTTTTATGTCTGTCTTTTCAGGGTCTGTTTCCCCTTTTTCCATTTTTACCCTATATTTAAAACTTGCATCGATTAATTCTTTTAAACCTGTTCTTGTAAGCCCGCCCCTTCGGCGTACTAAAATTCCGGTGCGTTTTCCTTTTACAAAATCATTAAGCATTGGTTTAAGCGTTGATAAATTTTTATCTTTAAACAGCCTTACATATTTAATCACGGGCTTTGCCGGTTTTGCCTTGTCTTTGTTTTCCTGCAGTTCATCCCGCTGCTTAACATAATCCCAGGCATTTTCAGATACCTGCGCCATATTATCAAAGAGATTATTCAAAACTCCCAGTGTCTCCGCACTTTCCACGCGCCAGGTCTTCTGAAGATCCTGCGCTCTGTTTTTTGTTTTTGCGTCCTCATAAAAAGCCCTGAATTCTTCCGAATACGCGCCGCGAAACTGATATATAGACTGTTTCATATCACCTACAACAGTCACATTTACATCTGTGTCTGTTTCGCCGCCTGCCAGAATTGACAGAAGATAATTCTGTACCATGTCATTATCCTGCGCCTCGTCTATCACGAGATTTTCAAAATACAGCCCTTCTTTTTTCATGCGCTCTGTAAACCATTTTCTGCCTTTTGACTTCATGAACGCAATCACCAAAAATACCACCGCATCAAAGTCAAATACAGCTTTTTCATACTGCATTGGCATGTAATACTTATTTCCGATATATTTTGCAATTGCCTCCGGAATAAACCCGCAGTCATCAAGCATTTGCGCTGCCAGCTTAAGCGGATTAAGCATGGCCTTTGCCGCCTGTCTTGCATCATCGGCTTTTGCCGCGTTTTCCGCCCTGGAGTCCGCTGTTTTATTATCCCGCGCAGCCTTATCGAGCTTTTTAATTTCAGCAAGCGCGATATCTATCTGCGTTTCAAGTGACTGCAGCTGCGCCTTCAGGGCATAGAGGCTCTTTTCCCTGTCCTGCCCCGATCCTATTGCTTTAAAAAATTCATCCACTGTTTTTTTATCAGGAGCTTTTTTGAGCGTGTTTTCCAGTTCTGAAATAAAAAATACATCATTTCCTTTGGAAGTTAAAAAACCGCGAACAGACCTTAGATCAGACAGAATAAAGAATATATCAAGACAGGCAAGCTCGGTTTCCGTGCTTAAGCCAAGCGCTGCTGCAAGCTGCGGTCTGCTCCATTCTTTTTTGTAATACTCCCTGACCGCTTCCTTCCAGAGCGACAGTCCTTCCACAGGCACAAATTCTATTGAGAGTGGAAGACCCAGTTCATAGCGAAAAATGCGCGATAGTTCCAACGCAAAGGAATGAATTGTATATACCCTTGATGAAGCATTATTCATTATGGAATTTGCCAGGCCTGTCTTTGCTTCTTTCTTAAAACTCATCATTTTCTTTGATATTCTGTCCTTCATTTCTTCAACTGCAGCATTGGAAAAACTCAAGAATACGGTTTTATCAAGATCCCGCCTTATGTCTTTTTCGCTTTTTCCTCTGCCTTCTATATCTATTATGGTATCAAGTATGGCATATGTCTTGCCGGTTCCTGCCGAGGCATTTATTATTTTTTTAAGCATTATTTTCGCCTCCCATTACCAGTATCCTGCAGTTTTGCCTGAATGCGCAGTAACTGCACCTGCTTGCGCTTGTCAGCCCTGTTGTATCATGTCCCGGTTTCTCAACTTGTGTTAAAGGAAGTTTTATGAATTCGCCAAGTTTTGCAGCCCCTTCGGCAGCAAGCGCAGCCGCATAAGAAGACTGAGCAATAATCGCTTCCATTGTATCTGAAGTATCAGCCCCGTTAATATAGATTATTCCACCGCCGTATGTGCCGTGAGTGCGGAACTGCTGCATATCATCCCCGCCGCTTTTTGGCAGCATATGCATGTAGGCAGAAAGCTGAATTGCATAATCACCGGCATCGGCATTAAATTTGTGTTTATCCTTTGGTTTCTTAATATAACTGTTACCATAGCTTAAAAGATGAAAATCCGCCATGTCCACATTACCCGTTTTATAATCCCATACTATATACCCCGTATCTGTCCTGTCTATTCTGTCAGCTTTTCCGCGCAGCAAAAAACCGCCGCAGTTTAACGATATTTCCTTTTCTGTCATTATGGTTTCTTTAATCCCGAGTTTCTTTCTTCTTTGTACTTCATTTGCCGCAAATACAGGCATGGTAAAAACTTCTGCTTCTTTCATGATATCAGCGGCGCTGCGCTCTTCTGTTATTTCCGGGTCTATTTCCTTTACTGCTTTTTCCATTCCCATAAGAAGGGCCTTTAATGTCTTTTTTTCATCGCATGAATTAAAAAGCGCTTTTTCATCAGCTGCATACCTGTATGCCAGGTGCCAGAGGTTGCCCCGTTTCATTCTGGCGCTGGCTTCCAGTGTTTCCTGCCGTATCCCTGCTTTTTCTGCAAGTTTTTCAAACACAAACTGTCTTGGGCAGATTATGAAATGCGACAAGGCTGTCACGCTGATATTTACACTGCCATCCTTGGATTTTATGGCATCAGCAATTTTCTGGGCCGTGAGTGCTGTTTCTTCTTTTTCTTTGACGCCAAACTTATGCTTTGGGTCTTTTAAAAAATATCTGTAAGTTTCATCAGGCGCCTCATTCGAAGCCGCGATTATATCAAAACCTCTTAGAAGACTCTTATCTTCATTCATATATTCCGTTATCTTAAACGAAGGCTCTTTCATGCTCTTAAGCGCGGCTGCCGTGCCAAGTACTGTGCCGCCGGGTCTTATATACGCATAACTAAGTGTAAGTTGTGGCGCGTTTTCAAATGCTACTGCAAAAGCATTATATTTTTGTGTCATTTTATCAGCCGAAAGCGGAAGTCCCAGTATGTTCCCAAGCGCCGCAGGATAGCTTGTAACAGGCTTTTTATCCATACCTGCATCAAGCCCTGTAATAAAAACATAAGGCGAACTTAAAGTGGACGCGCTTTTGGGGTCTGACATAGAAACATAAGCCCCTGCCATTTCACGCGGTTTGACGTTGCCTGTTAATACCGCATCTGCCGCAGGGTCTGTATATTCCATATATTCTGCGGCAGCGGTTATAGAAAACATTGCTTCAACTAAAAACTGCCTGTCTTCGGCCTTTGCAGACTGTGACTTTATAAGCAGCTCGTCCATTATTGCCGCGGCCTTTATGATTTCTTCAAGCAGCCCGGTATTTTTAACTCTTTCCGGTTCAATGACCTCTTCCAGGACCGCGCTTACTTTTAATTCAGTTTTTTTAACGGCCATGGCTTTTTCTGCCTGTTTTTCATCCTGCGCAAGTACTTTCTTTCTTTCTGTTTTTACAGTTTCATCAGACTCACCATTAAGCATTTCTTCACGTTTTATAAAAGAAAGTTTAAGCGCTTCAGAAACAGCGGCTCGGGGATCTTTTTCTGTCTTATACCCAAGACTGTTTAATTCACTTTTAAAAACAGAGAACCCAAAATTAGATAATCTGCAGGCAGATACAGGATTTCCAAGAAGCATAAGATAATGTTCCGCGCTTTCCACATCATCAATTTGCATCATTACAGCTGATTTTAACAGTTCAAAAGCCGGAGTGCTGCCGATTGTTTCTTCGGAGTAATATGCTATGCCAAAACGGTCAAAGACAAGTTTTATAAGTTCAGCTGTTTCAGAATTATAGTTAATAACAGATATATCACACGGCGCAATGCCTTTTGATAAAAACTCTTTTATCCTGAATGATACAATTTCAGCCTCATCCAAAGGAGTCATACAGTGATAAAGTTCGCGTTTTACGCCGCCCTTTACCCCGTCAAATTTATCGGTCTTGATGACACGAACCCCGCATTTTTCAAGCATTAGCGTAATATCCTGAAATATAGGCTCCATCAATTCAAAGTCCTCTATCAAAATTATACCGTCATAAACCGCGCGGCCGCCGTTATTTAAGAATTCATAAAGTTCCTTATAAGCCAGGAATATATCAAAGAACTTATTTCCGCTGTATTCAGAAGCCTTTTTAAAGTACAAATTAATAAAATCAATAAATAAAGTTTCAGGTTCGTCTTTTTTAAACTGTGCTGCGGCAGCTGCAATTTTATCCCAGACCTTATATGTTATTACCTGCTTTATAAAGTCGCGGGTATCAGATACCAGATTATGCCTGCGGTTTTCATTTCTTTTAAACGGGTCGTTTCCCGGACGAGCACCCAGAACTTCAGTTGCGATTTCATACATCAGAAACTGTTCGCGTTCTTCACTGTATAAAGTTGAACCAGCCTTAGACCAGCTTTTACCAAGGACAGTGTTTGCGATATTAAGAAAGGCTATCATATAAGAAGAAATATCCGGAGGCATAATGGCCTTGATGCCATTTTTCCGCATATCTTCCATTATGGATGCCTGCAACTGATGCGCCCGCTGCTGGTTGTTAACCATATAGCGGACTTTGTAAAAGTCATTGTCTGGAATTCTTGTTTTTGATTTTATGTTTTTAATTGTATCCACAAATCCTCCCTTAAATATGTTTGGTTGTACAAAAAGTACTTTTAGATAAATCAACAAGTTAATTTAAAAATAATTTCGGATTTGTATTTATTAATAATTGTATTAATTATTGTAGCCAGCAAGTCATATTCCATTACAAGTTTTAACCACCCGATCTTTTTACACTTGTGCTCCATTTGCTTTAAGTAAATTAACTATTTTGTCATTATGCCTTTCAAGGGCCTTAGAAAGAGCCGTTACCTCATTTTTACTTTTTATATTAACATTCGCTTTATTTTTTACCAACATCTCTATAATATCCTCTTTCTCTTTTTCTACAGCTAATAATAACGGTGTCCGACCAAATTGATCTTTTGCATTAATATCTGCCCCGTGGCGTATTAAATATTCCGCTATTTCACAATTACCTGAGTTAACAGCATAATGTACAGATAGTTTTTTGTTATTTTTAATATCTATCCCTTTCTCAACTAATAGCTGTACTATTTCTAAAGCGCCTCTTTCAACCGCTATTATTAAAGTACTTGAACCCCACTTATTAACATAATTTACATCAGCTCCCTTTTCAATTGCCATCAAGGCAATTTCTTTATTTCCCAACGCCGCGGCTTCTTCTAAACACTCATTATATTTTTTTGTTTTTTGCAGAATTGTCTCAACTACTTCTTTATAATTTTTTTTAATAGCCAGAGACAAAACAGTACTTCCGGTTATGCCAATCATTTCAAGATCATCCGGAAAATTAAATACATCCAATTTCACTCCTTTTTTTAGAAGTATACTAATAATATCAATAAATCTTATTGTCTCTTTTGCAGCCAATGATATTCCAATTTTATCCATTAAATTTGAATGCGGAAAAATTATCATTTCTCTAAAACAAAAAGACACCTTCTCCCTCCATGCTTTTTCAATTTCAACCAAAGCTTCATCATAATTATTTGCCCCCTCTTCAATAGTTTTTATTACATCTCCATAATTATAAGATTCTATTGAATGAATTAACTTCTCATTTTGGGTCATATATACTCCTTTATTCTTTTATTTTTGTAACTGCTTTTTACACCAATCTATCACCCCTTATCCAACTACCCTGTCTGCCTTACCAGTCTTGGCCTTTGCACCTGGCATGTGTTGCTTTCGTTGCAGATTTTACCCTGACCGCAGGTTGGGCACGCCCGCGCCCCGCAGACGGTACAGACATAAACAGTTGCAATCATATTCCTTACAAATTCTTTGCCGCAAAAATCACACCTTATTTCCAATGACATAACTTTACCTCCGTCGTTTAGCCTTATCAGCCAAAAATTTTACAAATAGTACATTAAAAAAATAGTTACAACCTTAGCACTTTTCATCAAAGTCATTTCCCAAGTGTTCTTCTTCTTGCCGCCTGTCATCTTCTATTGCCTGATCTGATAAAGACGCTTCCGCATTTACCCTGTTTTCCTCATCTTTATCCAGTTCTTTTATTGTCTTTCCGCCTGCATCTTTAATAATCTTTTTCATTTCTTCGCTTTTTGTGATATCAAGCGGCGTTAATCTTAATTGCAGTAATATTGAATCATCAGCTTTAATTATTTCACTTGCTTTTTTTGTATTATCCGCAAATATAGATTCCACTAATTCTAACTGCCTCTTCAATTCTTTATCTTCCATATTAGACCCCCAACGTAGTATTATTTTGCCTTTCTTTCCTTTTCCCCCGGGATTCCCATTTCGCCCCTGAACCTGCTTATCATCCTTCTCTTGTACCCTATGCCTTCTTTATTCAGCAGTTCGGCTATCTGCACGTCTATCAGCGGGCTGTTTTTATCTTCCGCGTCCACAATTTCCTTTATTCTTCTTTTAACATCTTCCCTTGTCATCCTATTTTCGGCGCTTCCGGAGGCCGTCTTTGCCTCTTTGGCAAAAAACGTGCTTAACGCCGCCACGCCGCGGCCATACGGCAGTTTAATGTATTTCTCCCGGATTGCTCTGCACACCGTTGACGGACTGTGCCCTATTTCCGCCGCAAGTTCTTTCTGCGTAAGGGGGTTTAAATTCTCGGTTTCTTTCATGATGTAATCTCTCTGGTGCTTAATTATCATGACAGCCGCTTTTTTTACGGTTGCCATGCGCATTTCCATGCATTCTTTAAAAGTAAAAGCATCCTGTATGTATCCCTTAATATCTTTAAGTTCCTTTTCTTCTTCCGGTGTAAGCATTTTCTTTTTTTCAAGCGCCGTTTTTCTGTTTTCATATACTTTTCTTGATTCTTCATTTATCTTAATCTGTATCCCGCTTATTTCCACTTCGCCGTCTTCGGTTATAATTGCATCCGGTTCCACATAGTCCGGCTGTGCGGCAAACGCCCCGGCTATATTTGGATTTACAGCGGATTTTATTACATCGCAGGTTTTATTAAAATCTTTTTCCTTAAGCCCGGTTTTTTTCATTATAACTTCATTGCGCTGATTTAAAAAATCATCATAGTGGTCCCGAATTATCAGATAGGCCGCCGACTCTTTAACTATTTTTGCACGCGACAGCTGGCACAGCAGCGCTTCCTGTTCTGTGCGGCACCCCACACCCGCGGGCAGGCACCCCATTATTATGCGCCTTGCTTCACACGCCTGTTTTTCTGTAATATCAAAATTAAATTCGTTTTTTAAAATAACCACAATTTCTTCATCAGATTCCGTAATAAGCCCTCTGTCATTCATTAAATACGAAACAAACACTGCTGTTTCTTTTAACTTAGAGCTTATGTCAAGGTTTTCTATCTGGTTTATCACATACGCTTCAAGGGATTCAATTCTTATTTCGGGGGCATTTTGAAGCGCCCGGCTGTGGTTGTCAGACGCTTCAGGATGAAATTCATATTCAGAAAAATTTGACTGATAATTTTCCCACTTATCGCGTTCCCGCGCCGCTTCAATCATCTTCTGAATGTCCTGAAGGTCGTTTTCACGGGAAGATATTATAAAATCATCAACCAGGGGATTTGCGGCCATTTTTTCTTCGGCGCACTGTCTTAGTTCCTGAAAATTCATCGGAAGGATTTTTATGGCAAGCTGATTTTTAAGCGATAAAGAATGCTTAAGCGCCTGTTTCTGGCTTAATCTCTGAGTCAGTCCGTATCCCGGCATCAACGCCTCCCTTGTCTTTTTTTATTCTAAACTCCGCAGCTGTTAAATGTCAACAGCCATTATTTAATCATTCATCAAACTTCTCGTTATCCCTTATAATCCATGCTTTTTCAATACCTTTAAGCGATGACAAATCGCCGCTTGAAAGCCTTCTTGGATTTACAATTATAAGATAAATCTTAACGCCGGCGGCCGCCGCCTTTTCAAACGCTTTTTTGAAACTTATGTCCAGCACATCGCCGTCGCTTGCCATCAGAATTTTTTCATAGCGGTTGTCCACGGCGTGCTGCAGCGGCAGCACAAAATCTGTCATCCACGTCGTGCTGAACACGCCGTTGGTAAGGCCGGATGCCGGCAGTTTTTCCACATGGCCGGAAAAACACCACGCGCTGTCGCCGATGTATTTTTTAACCGATAACAGCAGGCCCGTAAGCACTTCCAGTTTTGACAGCATGCTGCCCGACACATCAAGGTAAAGGTGCGTCCGGCATTCCGTCATATGTTCTTTAACAACTGTGTTCGCGAAAAAACACGGATAAAATCCGCCTGCCTGCAGAAAAATCTCCCGCCTTCCGTAAACCGGAACCAGCCCCCTTTCCACGGCATAGACATCCATATGCGCCTGCTTTACCCCGCCTTCCACAAGCGCGGCTTTCACGGCTTCAAAGACCGCGGCGCGGTTGTCTTTGTCACGGTTTAAAATGGGCGCCGCTTTAATTTCGCTTTTTTCCATGGTGCCGCCTGTATGGGTGCCTATTAGCGTTTCATTTGAAAATTCATAATCATTTAAAATATCCGCCGCCCGCTTTACAAGTGCGTGAATGCCGCCCGACCCAAACCACGCGTCCATATACAGTTTTGTGAACGCATCACGCTTTTTTCTGTTTTTTAAGAAAAACCTTACGCTTTTCCTCACATTTTCAACAGCTTTTTTCTGCATCTCTTCGTTGTTAAAAATTTCGCTTCTCTGCTCCTCTTCAAACCACGGTTTTAAAAGGGCAGACGTCATGCTGCGGCCGCCGTAAAACCTGGACGTAAAAGTATGGGCGGCTTTTGTGTACCGGGACATAAGGTGCGCATTTATCCTTATGTCGTAGATTATGTTGTAAATGTGGTGGCCAGGCATGTAATCATATTCAAACACCGGATTAAGGTCGCCGTTTATCCTGTGATGAATTTCGTGAAGAAAGATAAAAAACAGTTCTTCTTTATCCTTCACATCCTGATCCAAAAACTGCTTATTGAATATTAATTTATTACTGCCCGTAATGCACGCAGTGGCGCACAGGTTCTTATCATCCGTAATTACCACTTCAAAATCCGACATAAACGTATGGCAAGCGGCCAGCACCACAGGGTCTTTAACCTGTTTAACAAAACTTTTTATGGCATCTGCTATATCCTGCGGTTTTTTTATCTGCATGTATTCCCCTATGCCGCAACAGACAGGGCAAGATATTCCTCTTTTTCAGGAAACGCCCCTTCTGTAATATCATAAGGTATGCCTGTAGGCAGGTAAATACCCCTTACGGCGCGCGACGCCACGCGCTTAAACACCCCATAATCTTTAATCACGCTGCATCCGGGGGCAGCGGGATACAATGCCGCGCGGGAATCCGCCACAAAGCACGCGCCTATACCCGGCGCAGATGTTTCTTTTGCTTTTTCAAATTCCCTGAATTCGCTTCTTGAAGGCACCCTTAAAAAGTGCGTTATTACTCTTGATTCATCCGGCACCAGGTCAAACCTGGAGCCTTTAAAAAATTCCCCTTTGCTTTCAAAATATTCAAAGACAAAAGGGTTAATGTCGTTAATGGAGCCGTATTGCCTTATTTTCTGATTCATACAGGTGACTCCCCTAACGCAGTATTCATTGCGCCTGCTTTCTTCCGTGTAAAGCCAGTCAACTCCCGGCACTTCCGGAAAATCTTTTCTGAAACCGCTGCATATGACAAGCGACTGCCCTGCCTGAAGCTCCGGATTAACAAGCAGGTGCCTTACGCCGTTTATTGACAGCGGTTTAAAAACACCGCCCCTTTTGTATCTGCCTGCCTCTTCGCCTATCTCCCTTTCGTGCAGTATGGGGGAACTGTTCAGCTGGTTTGTAAGCGCTTCGGCCAGCGCGCCTTTTAAAACAGAGACGCTGCTCTTCAAATAAAAAGGCACAAACCCCTTTATATATAACGCCATGCCGCAGTCGGAGTTTAAATCAATATTTTTTGCCACAAATTCAGCCAGAGCTTTTATGGCCTTAAACACTATAAACCCGTCAAATAACCTGCCGTCTTTGAATTTTATGGATACATTAATTCTGGAGTTTCTGGTATAGCGCAGCGGATTTATAGCGTCGCCGTTCATAAGGTTATTCTTTACGACAGAATAAAGAAAACTGCTGCTGCCAAAAGGCTCTGAAGCTTCAAAGCGGCCTGACCTGGCTTCTTCAAGGGTTATTGAGTGGTCAACCAGCCCAAAAATACTGCACCCGTTTTCACATATCAACTCGCGGTAAATTTTTGCTTTCATGCCGTTTCCTCCTTTTTTATCATTACCCTTGTCAGCATAGCGGATTTTACTCTGGAAAAATCAACATGGTCGTTGTGTTTATCCCTGTAAAGATAAATTGACTCTTTGGACGCCGCAGCCGATTCATTGCTGACTTCAGTTTCAGCCATCTCGCAAGCCCTTGTTATGTGCCTTATTCCCGAAAACTTGTAATTTGACCTGCTGCTCATGTCATACACGCGGGCATACGCGTCAAAGATGCGCTCTGATTCGGCATTATTGGGATTTAAAACACCT
>Ga0209717_1002064_pt1 | contig 20081 bp, 19 predicted proteins | sample AD_UKC048_MetaG_FD_184418 | JGI IMG/M metagenome (GOLD analysis project Ga0209717, IMG submission 184418) | Active sludge microbial communities of municipal wastewater-treating anaerobic digesters from USA - AD_UKC048_MetaG (SPAdes) (version 2) | ecosystem: Engineered > Bioreactor > Anaerobic >... | reverse complement strand
GCAACCCCGCCAGGGGTCCCACATGGCGGGGTTGCGGTCGGGCGCAAAGCCGTCGAGGTAGAACGCATCGGCCTGCATCACGAGATCAGGCAGCACCTGGGCGATGTCGCCGAAGGCCAGCAGCAGCCGCACCCGTCCGCCGGCCAGGTCCAGCAGGTGCATGTCGGGCGTCAGCGGTGGCCAGGCGCGCAGCAGCTCGGCGGCCAGCGCGGGCAGCGGCGCGCGGGTGGGGCTGAGGGCATGGGCACGCGCCAGGTCGTCACGCCGCGGCGGGTGTTTCTCGATGGCCACGTACCACAGCGTGTCGCAGCGCCGGGTGTCGTGTTGCCAGGCATCCCAGGTGGCCAGGAAGTTGTGGCCCAGGCCGAAGCCGGTCTCCAGCACCACGAAGCGCCGGCGCCCGGCCCAGCGCCCGGGCAGGCCGTTGCCGGCCAGGAAAACCTGGCGCGCCTGGCCCAGTGCGCCGGCGCGGGGGTGGTAGATGTCACCGAAATCGGGCGCGCTGGGCACCTGCGCATCGCTGAAATCGATGCGCGCCGGCTGCAGCGGGCCCCAGCTCACGCCTGTGGGTCCCTGCCCCCGGCCTGGCGGGCCAGCCAGCGCAGCAGCGCCGGGCGGGCGCGGGTCAGGCCGCGGTAGTCCAGCACCGCGTCGCTCATCGACGCCAGCGCGTCGTGCACCCGCGCGGCCTGGGCCGGCGTGGCGAAGGCGCGGGCCAGCGGCGTCACGTTCACCAGGATGGTGAACACCGTCTGCCGCACGCCGGGCACCGGGATGAAGGTCTGCCGCTCGGTGCGGAACCAGGTCTGCGCGGCCAGCTGGTCGTCGTCCAGGCCCGGCGCCCAGCGCTCGGGGTCCACCCGATGCGGGTGGCCGTGCAGGCGCGGGTGGGCGGTCAGTGTCCAGACGAAGCGTTCCCAACGCTCGGCTGAGGTCACCAGCTTGATCAACTGCGGCGCCGCACCCACGATCAGCCGGTTGTCGGCCACCGGCGCATGGGCTTCGGCAAAGCTGCGGCCGATCTTGTCTTCCGGCGCCCACATCGACGGCAGCGCCACCGCCAGCCAGGGCAGGGTGCCGTTGGCGCCGTCGACCACCGCAAAGTCTTCGGCAAACGCCAGGCTCAGCAGCGCGGCGCGGCGCCAGGGGCGGTCGATGGCCGCCAGCAGCGGGCCGATTTCCGGCCAGTCACAGTGGCCGGCGGGGTCGGCCGGCTGTGGTAGGTCGTCGGCGTCCAGCGCCCAGCCCAGGCCGGCAGCGCGCCAGGTGCCGCCGTCGGTCTGCAGGGCCTGCGGCTGCTCGGCCGCCGCATGGGCGGCCAGCGCGGCCAGGGCCGGGCCGGCGTCGAAGCCGGGCACCTGGAGCAGCGCCTGGCCGCGGAAGGCGCCCAGCACCGCCAGCTTCTCGCGCAGGTGGCGGGCCACGCCGCGGTGCGGAACGGCGGTGGGCGTCAGTTGCGCCGCACCCGGCGCCAGCCGGCGCAGCCCGGGCTGCATGCGGTGCGGCACCTGCACCGCGGCGTCGAAGTCGAAAGCCATGGCGGGAACGGTATCACCGCCGCGCGGGCAGCAAAAAGGGCACCGAGGTGCCCTTTGGTATCGACAGTGCCGTGTGCGGTCAGACGCGCTTGCGGTACTCGTGCGTGCGGGTGTCGATTTCGATCATGTCGCCCTGGGCGACGAAGATCGGCACCGGGATCTCGAAGCCGGTGGCGATCTTGGCCGGCTTGAGCACCTTGCCCGAGGTGTCGCCCTTGACGGCCGGCTCAGTCCAGGTCACTTCACGCACCACGCTGGTGGGCAGTTCGACCGAGATGGCCTTGCCGTCGTAGAACACCACTTCCACCGGCATGTTGTCTTCCAGGTACTGGATGGCGTCGCCCATGTTCTCGGCTTCCACCTCGAACTGGTTGTAGTCGCCGTCCATGAACACATACATCGGGTCGGCGAAGTAGGTGTAGGTGCACTCCTTCTTGTCCAGGACGATCTGGTCCATCTTGTCGTCGGCCTTGAACACCGTCTCGGTGGCCTGGTTGTTCAGCAGGCTCTTGAGCTTCATGCGCACGGTGGCCGAGTTGCGGCCGCCACGGCTGTATTCGGTCTTGAGCACGACCCACGGGTCCTTGCCCTGCATGATGACGTTGCCGGCGCGGATTTCTTGAGCGATTTTCATGGGGGTTCCCGGGGATGTGGACCGGTGGCGGCCAGCCGGGCTGCGGGTGGCACAGCGGGCTTGACTGACGCCAAAGTGACCGGTCGGCGTGGAGCAAAGCCCGCGATTTTAGCCGGATTTCCGCGCCATCCGGCTGCCGGCGAAGGCCACCAGCTGGGTGACCAGGTCGGTCTGGGCGTGCAATCCGGCCTGCCAGCGGCGCTGTTGCGTGGCCCAGTCGGCCAGGTCGGGCACGGCCGGCGGCTGGCTGGCTACGGCGCTGTCCAGCCCGTTGACCACGCGTTGTATCCGGCGCACGGCTGCGGCCAGCGCCAGCGGGCTGCCGGCCAGCAGCCGGTCCATCCAGGCATCCAGCTTCGGTCCGTGTGCGCCGTCGCTCTGCGGGTAGATCTGCCACAGCACCGGGCCGTGGCCCACCAGTTGGGCGCGCACGACCGAATCCTCGCCACGCACCAGGGCCAGGTCGGCGGCGGCCAGCAGGTGGTCGAAATCAGTCTGCGGCAGCCAGGGCAGGGGCAGGGCCCGCAGGCCCGGTGGCAGCGGCTGGCTGGTCACCTGTGACTGCAATGCCCCGGGCGGCAGCCACAGCAGCGTGGGCGCGCCGGCCAGTGCGGCCAGCAGGGCCGGCAGCGCCGGGTTGTCATAGCCGAACAGCAGCACCGCGCGTTCTCCTTCGGCCGGCGCCCAGCCGCGCTGTGCCAGCCAGGCGTGCGCCGCGGCGGCCGTGGGCGTGGGCGGGTGCCGCAGCAGCCCGCCGGTGGCGGGCGTGAAGCCGGGATAGAAGAACCAGGTGTCCAGCCCGGCGCCGGGGCCGCTGAAGCGCGGCGAGCGCAGGCCGTGGCTGCGCTCCACATAGGCCTCGGCGCTCAGGTATTCCAGATTGATCCACACCGGCGGTTGCGGCTGCGCGGCCATGCGGGCGACGAAGCCGTCGGGCGGTGCCGCGCCGAAGGTCTCGACCACCACGTCGCCCGGCTGCTGCACCTGCGCCGCCGCATCCCAAGGCTGCACCGTGACGCCCGGCGCGCCCTGCGGCGCCATCCAGGCCAGCGCGCTGGCATCGTCGATCCACAGCCGCACGCCGTGGCCGCGGGCGGCCAGCGCGGTGCACAGCCGCCAGCTGACGCCGACGTCGCCGAAATTGTCGATCACCCGGCAGAACACGTCCCAGCGCCAGCGGTCCATGCCGGGGATTGTGGCGCGGCAGAATCCGGCACCGCCGCCCCCGCCCCCGATGACCAAGCCCGACGTCCCTGCCCACACCGCCACGCCCGACACCCCGGCCGCGCCCGACCGGGACCGGCTGCTGGCCGAGGTGGCCGCGCTGCCCAGCCTGCCCGGCGTCTACCGCTACTTCGACGCCCAGGGCAATGTGCTGTACGTGGGCAAGGCGCGCAGCCTGAAGAAGCGGGTGGCCAGCTACTTCCAGAAAGACCATGGCGGCACCCGCATCGGCCACATGGTGGGCCGCATTGCCCGCATGGAGACCACGGTGGTGCGCACCGAGGCCGAGGCGCTGCTGCTCGAGAACAACCTGATCAAGACGTTGAACCCGAAGTTCAACATCCTGTTCCGCGACGACAAGAGCTACCCCTACCTGAAGCTGCAGCGCCACCCGTTCCCGCGCATCGCCTACTACCGCGGCGCGGTTGACCGCAAGCACACCTACTTTGGCCCTTACCCCGGCGCCTGGGCGGTGAAGGAGACCATCCTGCTGCTGCAGAAGGCCTTCCGGCTGCGCACCTGCGAGGACACGGTCTATGCCAACCGCAGCCGGCCCTGCCTGCTGTACCAGATCCGCCGCTGCTCGGGCCCCTGCGTGGGCCTGATCACGCCCGAGGACTACGGCCGCGATGTGTCCAACGCCGAGCGCTTTCTGCTGGGCGCCACCGACGAGGTGATCGGCACTCTGCAGACGCAGATGATGGCCTATGCCGACGCGCTGGAATTCGAGCGTGCCGCCGAAGTGCGCAACCAGATCAGCGCGCTCAGCCGGGTGCTGCACCAGCAGAGCATGGAAGAGAGCAGCCTGACCTCAGTGCGCGACCGCGATGTCGACGTGCTGGCGGTGCAGGTGCAGGGCGGCCGGGCCTGCGTCAACCTGGCCATGGTGCGCGGCGGCCGCCACCTGGGCGACCGCGCCTACTTCCCGGCCCATGTGGAAGACGCCGCCGCGCTGACCGCCGACGAGGCCGAGGAACGCAGCAGCGCGCTGACGGTCGAGCAGCAGGTGCTGGAAGCCTTCATCGCCCAGCACTACCTGGGCGTGGCACCGCCCGGCCTGCTGGTGCTGAGCTGCCCGGTGGCGCCGGAGCTGCTGGCCGCGCTGGGCGAGCAGACCGGCAGCAAGATCAACGCCCAGCACCAGCCGCGTGAACAGCGCAAGCTGTGGCTGGAGATGGCCGAGAAGGGCGCGCAGATCGCGCTGGCGCGCCTGCTGTCGGAAGAAGGCAGCCAGCGCGAGCGCACCCGCGCCCTGGTGGAGGCGCTGGACCTGGTGGCCGAGGACATCGACGCGCTGCGCATCGAGTGCTTCGACATCAGCCACACCGCCGGAGAGGCGACGCAGGCCAGCTGCGTGGTCTACGAAGGCCATGCCATGCGCCCGGCCGACTACCGCCGCTTCAACATCGACGGCATCACCGGCGGCGACGATTACGCCGCCATGCGCCAGGTGCTGACCCGCCGCTATGCCAAGGTGGCCGAGGCGCGCCAGATCGCCCAGAAGGCCGGCGAGATGGCTGCCGATGCGGCGAACGCCGTGCTGCCCAAGGCCCTGTGCTTGCCCGACCTGGTGCTGGTGGACGGCGGCCGCGGCCAGGTGGCGATGGCGCGCGAGGTGTTCGCCGGCCTGGGGCTGGACCTGTCGCTGATCGTCGGCGTGGAGAAAGGCGAGGGCCGCAAGGTGGGCCTGGAGGAACTGGTGTTCGCCGACGGCCGCGAGAAGGTCTACCTGGGCCATGACTCGGCCGCGCTGATGCTGGTGGCGCAGATCCGTGACGAGGCGCACCGCTTCGCCATCACCGGCATGCGCGCCAAGCGGGCCAGCGTGCGCACCGGCGGCAGCAAGCTCGAAGACATTGCCGGCGTGGGCCCGAAGAAGCGCGCCAAGCTGCTGCAGCGCTTCGGCGGCATCCGCGGCGTGGCGGCCGCCAGTGTGGAAGACCTGTGCAGCGTGGAAGGGGTGTCGCATGACCTGGCCGAGGCCATCTACCGTGCATTGCACTGACGCCGCCCGCCGCCTGGCTTGGCTGGCCGGTGTGCTGCTGTGCGCCGGCTGCAGCCAGACGCCCGCACCGCCGGTGTCTGTGCCACCGGCCGCCGCAACGTCGCCGGTGGCAGGCAGCACCCAGCCCCCCGCGGCGCCGCCGGCGCAGGCCACGCGCCCGCCCGCGGCTCCGCCGCCCTGGCGCCAGGCGCGTGACTGGGACGACTACCGCCACCAGGCCGCGCTGCGCATCCTGGCGTTCAACCCGGATGGCACCTACACCGGCCCGGTGCACCAGCCGGCGCTGGCCATCCCGGTGCTGGAGGTCGAACTCAACCGCGACGGCAGCGTGCGCCGCATCCAGGTGCTGCGCCGCCCGGGCCAGGCGGTCGACACGGTGCAACTGGCCATCGCCGCGGTGCAGCGGGCAGCGCCGTTCGGCCCGGTGGCCCACCTGCCGCGGCCCTGGCGCTTCACCGAGACCTTCCTGTTCGACAACCAGCGCCGCTTCAAGCCACGCACGCTGGATCTGTAGCGCCAGGGGTCTTGCGGGGCCGTCCTGCACAATGGCCCCATGTTCCTCACGCTGCCGACACTGCTGACCTGGGCGCGCATCGTCGCCATCCCGCTGCTGGTGGGCGTGTACTACCTGCCGCTGGACGCCGCCACGCGCAACCTGGTGGCGTCGGTGATGTTCGTGGTGTTCGCGCTGACCGACTGGCTCGACGGCTGGCTGGCGCGCAAGCTGAACCAGACCTCGGCGTTCGGCGCCTTTCTCGATCCGGTGGCCGACAAGTTCCTGGTGTGCGCCGCGCTGCTGGTGCTGGTCGACCTGAGCCGGGTGCATGTGCTGGTGGCGCTGGTGATCATCGGCCGCGAAATCGCCATCTCGTCGCTGCGTGAATGGATGGCGCAGATCGGCGCCTCGCGCAGCGTGGCGGTGCACATGCTGGGCAAGCTGAAGACGGCCACGCAGATGACGGCCATCCCGTTCCTGCTGTACGACGGCGCGCTGTTCGGCGTGATCGACACCCGCATCTGGGGCACGGTGCTGATTCTGGTGGCCTGCGTGCTAACGATCTGGTCGATGGTGTACTACCTGCAACGCGCCTTGCCCGAGATCCGCGCCAAGGCGAAATGAGCGTTGCCGCCACCGGCCGCCAGCAGGCCTGGCTGGCCGCCATGCCCTGGGTGTTCGTGGCGATCTGGAGCACCGGCTTCGTGGTGGCCCGGCTGGCCATGCCGCACGCGCCGCCGCTCACCTTTCTCAGCTGGCGCTATGCGTTGTCGCTGCTGGCCTTCGGCGTGTGGATCGCCATCGCACGCGCCCCCTGGCCGCAAGGCCGCGCGCAGTGGGGCCACCTGGCCGTCAGCGGCGTGCTGATGCATGCCGGCTACCTGGGTGGCGTGTGGGCGGCCGTCAAGCTGGGCATGCCGGCCGGCACGGCGGCGCTGATCGTCGGGCTGCAGCCGCTGTTCACCGCGCTGTGGGTCAGCCGGGTGGCGGCGGCCGGGCAGCCGGCCGTCACCCGCCAGCAATGGGCCGGCCTGCTGCTGGGCCTGGCTGGCCTGGTCACCGTGGTGTGGCCCAAGCTCAGCCTGGGTGAGGTGACGCCGGCCAACCTGGGCCTGGCCCTGCTGGCGCTGGCCTCCATCACCACCGGCACCCTCTACCAGAAGCACCATGTGTTGCCCGCCGATGTGCGCAGCGGCAACTTCGTGCAGATCGCCGCGGCGCTGGCAGTGTCGGCGCCGCTGGCCTGGCTGGAGCCCGGCGCGCTGGTGTGGCACCCCGATCTGCTGGTGGCGCTGGCCTGGTCGGTGCTGGTGCTCACGCTGGGCGGCAGCTCGCTGCTGATGGTGCTGATCCAGCGCGGCGCGGCCACCCGGGTCACCAGCCTGCTGTATTTGGTGCCGCCCTGCACCGCGCTGCTGGCCTGGTGGCTGTTCGCCGAGCGCATGGCCGCCACCGGCTGGGCCGGCATGGCGCTGTGCGCCGTCGGCGTGGGCCTGGTGCTGCGGCCTGCTGGGCGCTGACACCGGCCCGGGCTGCAATGGATTTCAGTGCGTTTGTCACCCCGGGATTGCCATGCCCCGCGACCGTACGGATGGGTGTCCTGAATCCACCTAAACTGCGCCCGGCTGGCTTGACAGTGCCGGGGTGCACCGCTGTAATGACCCGCACCACAGTGTGGACAGACAGTGTCCCGACACGTGCCCCAGCCGCCGCCAGCGCCCCGGCACCGGCCGGCGAGAAGTGCACCGAAGAGACAGCATCGAGAGGGAGTGAGTCCGTGAACAAAGCTGAGCTGATCGAGCACATCGCCGAGCAGGCCGACATCTCCAAGGCCGCCGCCACCCGCGCGCTGGAGGCCCTGATCGGCGGGGTCAAGACCACCCTCAAGAAGAACGGCAGCGTGTCCATCGTCGGCTTCGGCACCTTTGCAGTCACCAAGCGTGCCGCCCGCGCCGGCCGCAACCCGCGCACCGGGGCGGCCATCAAGATCAAGTCGGCCAAGGTGCCGAAGTTCCGGCCCGGCAAGGGCCTGAAAGACGCACTGAACTGAGGCCCTGGCAGCCGCACCGCCCCTGCGCGGTGCCCGGATGCCTGACAATGCCGGGTTTGCGGGTGCTTAGCTCAGTTGGTAGAGCGGCGCCCTTACAAGGCGTAGGTCGGGGGTTCGAACCCCTCAGCACCCACCACCGCATCCCCCGGCCACGCCGCAGCCGCCAGGCGCGCCGTGGCAGCGCCAGTGCCGTCCCGAGGCTGTCACCATGTTTGATTTCGTCCGCAAGCACAACCGGCTGTTTCTCGGCCTGATCCTGCTCCTGATCCTGCCGTCGTTCGTGGTGTTCGGCATCCAGGGCTATTCAGGCATGACCGAAGGTGCCAATGCCTCGGTGGCCAAGGTGGATGGCCAGAAGATCACCCAGGCCGAGTGGGACGCGTCGCACCAGCAGCAGGCCCAGCGGGTGCGCCAGCAGCGGCCCGAGATCGACCCCAAGCTGCTCGATGCGCCCGAGGCCCGCGCCCAGACGCTGGACGCCCTGGTGCGTGAGCGGGTGCTGGCCGTGGCCAGCGACAAGCTGCACCTCACCGTCAGCCCCGAACGGCTGCAGCGCCTGTTCGTTACCGATCCGCAGTTCGCCATGCTGCGCAATGCCGACAACAGCATCAACAAGGACCTGATCGCCGCCCAGGGCATGAGCGTGGCTGCCTTCGAGCAGCGCCTGCGCCAGGACCTGACGATTCAGCAGGTGCAGGGCGGCATCACCGGGTCGGTGCTGGTGGCCACCGCGCCAGTGAACCAGGCGCTGGACGCGTTGCTGCAGCGCCGCGAGATCCGCTTCACCAAGTTCAGCGCGCCCGACTACCTGGCCAAGGTGGCCCCCACCGACGCCGACATCGAAGCCTTCTACAAGCAGAACGAGGCCAGCTTCCGTGCCCCTGAGCAGGCCAGCATCGAGTACGTGGTGCTCGACCTGGCGGTGCTGAAGAAGGCGGTGGCCGTGCCCGAGGAAGACCTGCGCAAGTACTACACCGAGAACGCCAGCCGCTACACCGCGGCCGAAGAGCGCCGCGCCCGCCACATCCTGGTGCAGGCCGCCAAGGACGCACCGGCCGACGTCAAGCAGAAGGCCAAGGCCAAGGCCGAGGCGCTGCTGGCCGACGCGCGCAAGAACCCGGCCGGCTTTGCCGACCTGGCCAAGAAGAATTCCGACGACCCGGGCTCGGCGCCCAATGGCGGCGACCTGGACTACTTCGGCCGCGGCGCGATGGTCAAGCCGTTCGAGGATGCCGCCTTCGCGATGAAGCCGGGCGAGATCAGCAACGTGGTCGAGTCCGACTTCGGCTACCACATCATCCAGTTGGAGGCGGTGCGCGGTGGCGAGAAGAAGCCCTTCGAGGCGGTGCGCGCAGCCATCGAGGACGAAGTGCGCCAGCAGGGCGCCAGCCAGAAGTGGGCCGAGGCTGCCGAGCAGTTCACCAACACCGTCTACGAGCAATCCGACAGCCTGCAGCCGGTGATCGACAAGCTCAAGCTCGAGAAGAAGACCGCCACCGTGCGCCGCCAGCCCCTGCCCGGCGCCAGCGGCCCGCTGGTGTCGGCCAAGCTGCTGGATGCGGTGTTCGGCAACGAGGCCATCAAGAACAAGCGCAACACCGACGCCGTCGAAACCGGCCCGAACCAGCTGACCGCCGCCCGCGTGGTGCAGCACCAGCCGGCCCGCACGTTGCCGCTGGCCGAGGTGCGCGATGCCGTGCGCCAGCGCCTGGTCGCCACCCAGGCCGAGGCGCTGGCGCGCAAGGACGGTGAAGCGCGGCTGGCGCAACTCAAGGCCGACCCCGCCAGCGGCACGCTGACCGGCCCGGCCGTGGTCTCGCGGGCGCAGCCGGGCGACCTGTCGCGTGACGCGCTCGAGGCGGTGCTGGCGGCCGACGCCACCAAGCTGCCGGCGGTGGTGGGCGTGTCCCTGCCTGGCGAGGGCTACCTGGTGGCCCGCATCGACAAGCTGATGGCGCGCGACATCCAGCCCGAGGAAAACCAGGCGCTGAAGGGCCAGTACGCCCAGGCCTGGGCCCGTGCCGAGGCCGAGGCGTACTACCGTGCGCTGAGCACCCGCTACAAGGCCACCAAGCAGGTTGACCCGGTGGCTGCTGCTGCGGCCGCGTCAGCCAACAAGCCCTGACCACCGGACTGGCCCGCGCTATACTTGCGAGCTCGACGGTGGCTGTAGCTCAGTTGGTAGAGTCCCAGATTGTGATTCTGGTCGTCGTGGGTTCGAGTCCCATCAGCCACCCCAGACATTGATTGCGCAACGGCCCTTTGGGGCCGTTGTCGTTTGCAGGCCGGCCCCGAGGGGCCGTTGTCGTTGAGGCTTGATGTGGATCGGATGATCTGGCTCGTCGTTGTGTAGAGCGAGTCTGAACGACGGCCGTCGAAGGGGGCTTTCGCCATCAGACCGGGCTCAGAGGACACCGTGTCCAGGCGTTCAAGGGACGTCCAACTGGACGGTTGCCTGCGCAAACTTCTGCCCGGCCGGCGTGCGATCCAGGTCTTTCTCCGATGCAGGCCGCAGGCCTGGGTGCCCTCGGTTCACTCGGCCTTGATTCCCGCGCGCTCGACCACGCCGCGCCAGAAGATCGTCTCCTCGCGAACCCGCCGCTGCATGTCGGCCGCGCTGCCGACCTGAATCAAGGCGCCGGCAGCCTCGCGCTTCTCCCGCAGAGCGGGTTGCGCCGCAGCCGCCTGCAGCGCGGCATTGAGGCGTTGGACCACATCGGATGGCGTGCCCTTCGGCGCGATGAGGCCGGCCCAGACGCCGTACTCGATGCCGGGATGGCCGCTTTCGGTCAGGGTCGGCACCTGAGGCATCAGCGGCAGCCGGCGTGTGCCGGTGACGGCCAAAGCGACCAGTTGTCCGCTGCGAACGAAGCCGGCCGAGTCGACGACGCCGGTGATGGCCACCGGCACGTCGCCCGCCACGGCTGCCGTGACGGCCTGGCTGCCGGGAAAAGGCACATGGTTCATCTTCAACCCGGCCTTGTCCAGCAGCAGCGACATGAAGATGTGGCCCGGCGACCCGTTGCCGTGGCTGGCCCAGTTCATCGGCTGGGTGGACGCGCGTGCCTTGGCCACCAGATCGGCCATGGTCCGGATGCCGCTGCCGGGGTGCGCCACGAGCAGTTGCGCGCCGACGGACCAGATCCCCACGTGGGCGAAGTCTTCGGCAGGGTCGTAGTCGATCTGCCTGACCAGCGTGGGCGCCACCGTCATCTGGTTCCAGAACACGCTGCCCAGGGTGTAGCCGTCGGGCGCGGACTTGCGCAGTTCACGCATCATCAGTGCGCCACCGCCGCCGGGCTTGTTCTCGACCACGATGGTCTGCTTCAGTTCCGCCGACAGGGCCTCTGCAAGCTGGCGGCTGGCGATGTCGGGTGAGTAGCCCGCTGGCTGGCCCACCAGCAGGCGGATGGGCCGCGCGTCGGGCCAGGACGGAGATTGGGCGCGCAGCAGCGCCGGGGCCAGGCCTGCAAGGCAGAAGAGACGTCGTTTCATGGGGCGACTCGCCGGTTGTTGGGACAGGCAAGACGGTAGGTCGCAGCCCCGAGCCTGCCTAGCCTTCGTCGGCTCGACAGGGCTGAAACCCCTGGTTCATACTCGAATGATGGATCGTCTTCGCTCCCTGCAGTACTTCATCGAAACAGCCCGTGCGGGCAGCCTTTCGGGTGCCGCGCGTGCGTTGCTGGTGTCGGTGCCCGCGGTGACCAAGGGCTTGAATCTGCTGGAGCGAGACCTGGGGGTGAAGCTCTTCGAGCGTTCGCCGCGCGGGCTCACCCTCACCGCAGCGGGGGCCGGCTATCTCGATGCGTGCCTGCCGGCGCTGCGGCAACTGGCCGATGCCGAGGCGCAGCTGCGTGTGGCGCGGCAGGAGGTCGCCGGCAAGGTCGTGGTGGGGGTGCACAACATCGTCGCGCGCGAGTTGCTGGCGCCGGCGCTGCCGCGCTTTCGCGCGCTGTACCCCCGCATCGAGCTGGACCTGCGCGACTTCGACACCTTCAGCGGCGAACGCGCCAAGGGCGTGGACGTGTACCTCACGATGGGCTGGGGTGAACCGCCAGACCTTGTGCACAAGCGCGTCGCCGCGAGCGCGTTCTGGGTGGTGGCCACCCCCGACTACCTGGCCCGGCACGGAACGCCCAGACATCCGGCCGACTTGCAGCAGCATCAGTGCCTGCTGTTGCGCAACACCTCCGGCAAGGTCATGGACCTGTGGCCGTTCCGCAAGGCGCAGGAGCAGGTGCAGGTGGCCGTGAGCGGCTGGCTCACCGTGTCGAACCCTCACCGTGAAACATACGTCGACGCCTTGCTCGGCGGCCTGGGCCTGGCTCGCACGGCCGACTGGAACCTGACCCAGCAGGTCGGCCGAGGGGAACTGGTGCGCGTGCTGGCCGACTGGGAGTCCACCGAGGCGCCGCCGCTGTGCGTGTCCCATCCGCCCGGTGCGACCCGGCTGCCAAGGGTGCGGGCGGTGGTCGATTTCGCGACCTCGCTGCTGGCGCAGGTGAACGAGCACCGCGGCCTGGAGGTCAGCGCCAGCCCTGCACCGATGTGGCTGCGCGGGACACACCAGCGTGCGTCGGCGTGGCTGCGGCGTTGACCGGTCGAGCCGCGCGCGCTGTCACCGCCAGGCCTTATCGAACGCCTGGCATGGGCACACCGCCCATGGGATTGCGCGCCGTCCAGCGGTGCAGAGGCGAATCAGGCGTGAGCCCGTGCAGGTGCGGGGCCTTCTGCGGCGAGAGGTCGGCAAACAGTTCCCGCATCCAGTCGATGAAAACTCGCACGCGCGGCACGCGCCGCGCGCTGGCGGGGTAGACCAGGTTCAGGCTGGCCGCCACGCTGTACCACTCGGGCAGCACGCGCACAAGATCGCCCCGCGCGACACTGTCTTGTAGCGCCATGAACGGCAGGCGCACCAGGCCATGACCTGCCAGCGCGGCAGCGCGGCACGCAGGGCCGTCGTTGAAGGCCGGGCGGGGCTCGACCTCGACGGTGCACGGTCTCGCTTCATTGGCAAAGCGCCATTGCGTGATCGGCCGCCCCCCAGGGGCGACGATGCAGATGCAACGGTGCTGCAGCAGTTCCTCGGGTGCACGTGGCACACCTTGCTGCTCAAGGTAAGCCGGCGCGGCGCACACCCATTGCGGGTTATGCGCCAGCGGCAGCAAGACCAGGTTGGACGAGGGGCCCGTGCTCGCCTGAGAGAGTTCGGGATCTCCCAGGATCAGGGCGATGTCTGCACCCGCAGCTTCCAGACCCGGGTAGCCTTCATAGAACATCAGCTGCACCTCCAGCCGCGGGTGACGGTCGAGCAGCCCCGGCAAAGCGGCGGCAACGCGGGCTCGACCCGGCATGGGATGCATCAGCACGCGCAGCACGCCACGCACCTCGCGCCGTGCTTCGCTGACCTGTGTCTGTGCTTGCTCCAGCAGCGCGAGGGCCTCACGGCATCGTGCCAAAAACAGGCGGCCGTCGCCAGTGAGCGTGATGCCACGCGTGGAGCGCAGGAACAAGGGTACGCCCAACTCCAGCTCCAGCAGCGCCACCGCCTTGCTGACGGCCGAGCCGGTGAGCCCCAGGGCGTCTCCGGCGGCGACGAAACTGCCGCGTTCGGCGGCCAGGACGAAGGCAGGCAGGTGACGCAGGTGCTGCATGGTCGGGCGCGAGGTTTGTCGCGAAGAATTTTCGCGATCATCGCTCGACTGGTTGTCTTGCGGGTTGGTCGCTCGGGTTCTTAAGCTGCGGTGCATCGCGTAGCTCAACCCGAAGGATGCAAACGATGAGACGAAGACAACTCATGCAAGTGGCGGGTGCCGTGGCCCTGTGGCCAAGCTTGTCGCGTGCCCAGGATCAGCGCCCCCTGCGGCTGCTGGTCCCCACGACCCCCGGCTCGGTTCCCGACATCGCGAACCGCGAACTCGGGCGACGGCTGCAGGCCGAGTTGGGGCAGACCGTGGTGGTGGAAAACAGGCCCGGAGGTGCAGGCGCCGTGATGGTGACCGAGCTCAAGCGTGCCGCGCCCGATGGCCATACGCTGGCGGCCGGCCTTCTGAGCACGCTGAGCGTGACCCCCAGCCTGTTCAAACCCCAGCCGTACCATCCGATCGACGATTTCAGCCACGTGGGCATCTGGTGTCACGGCTACTTCGTGCTGGCTGTGCCGGCGTCATCGCCCTGGCGGACCGTGGCTGACGTGCTGGCCGCCGCGCGAACATCCCAGGGGCCGTTGCACTTCGGCACCGCCGGCAACGCCACGCCGGGGCATTTGTTCGTCACGCAATGGAGCCATGCGGCAGGCGTGAAGCTCAGTCACGTTCCCTTCAAGGGCAGTGCCGACGTTGTGCTGTCCGGCGTGCGCGGCGATGTGCCGATGATCACCGACGGCACACAGCTGGTGTTGCCGCAGGTGGCCGCGGGCAAGCTGCGTGCCTTGGCGGTGTTTGCGCCGCAGCGGCTGGCGGTGCTGCCCGACACGCCCACGATGGCAGAAGCCGGGTTCGCCGGGATCGATCACCCGGTCTGGCATGGGCTCTTCGCACCGGCGGGTTTGCCAACCAGCGTGTCGTCACGCCTGCAGGCTGCCCTGGTGAAGGTGACACAACAAGTCGACTTTCAGAAATGGAACGACGATGCAGGCCGCTTCGTCGAGTGGCGAAGCGGCGAGCAGATGCGCAGCCAGGTCGCGCGGGAGTTCGCCTTCTGGGCGCGCGAGATCCAGCGCGCGGGCATCAGCACGGCGTGATCCGGTCCGGCGCGACGGGTTCAACCGTCGGTTCAAGGGTGCTGCATCCGGCCGGTGCCTGCACGATTGGCTCCCCCTGGCTAGGCTTGCACCATGCGCATCCTGTTCCATGCCCCGCCGCTGACCGGCCATACCTTGCCTATGGTGCCCCTTGCCCGCGCGCTGCAGGCCCACGGCCACACTGTGGCTTGGGCAGCGGCGGGTGACACGCTGGAACTGCTGCAGCGACGGGGCTTCGAGGTCCATGTCGCAGGACCCGACCGGCCCTGGGCGATGACCGAACTGGCCCGTCAGTGGCCGGAGCGGTCGTCCATGGACCCCATGCAGGTGGTGGCCGAACTCGGCCCCCGCTTCTTCGCCGGTGTGTATGCCCCTGCCACATTGCCGGCGCTGGTGGAACTGCTGGACACATGGCGCCCCGATCTGTTGGTGCACGACGTGATGGCCCATGCCGCGCCGCTGGCGGCAGCTTTGCGGGGCGTGCGCTCGGCGTCGCACGGTTTCGGTCTGCCCCGTCCGCAGCTGTCCATCAGCGGCGCCGAAGCGCGCATGCGTCCGCTATGGCACGCAAAAGGTTTGGACATGCCGCTCGACTGCGGCAACCACCGCGGGGGCCATATCGACATCTGTCCGCCGTCGATGCGGCTGGATGAACCCGTGCCGGCTGGCCCACGTTGGGTGCTGTCGCCGACCTCGGGCGTGAAGCGCCATCAGGGGGGACGGCAGGGCGTGCTGGTCAGTTTTGGCACGGTGCACCACCATCAAGCCACATTCGACCGGCTTTTGGCTGTGCTGATGCGGGGACCTTGGCCCGCACGCGCTGCCCTGGGCAAACCGCTGGACCTGGGGCAGGCCTGGCCATCGCACCTGCATGCGGCCGCCTGGCTGGACCTGGCCGCCGAATGGGCGGCATGCCGCGTGGGAGCCTGCCACGGTGGCGCCGGCACGATGCTGGGTGCGCTGGCCCAGGGCGTGCCGCTGCTGCTGCTGCCGGTGGCGGCCGATCAGTTCCGCAACGCCCGCGCCCTGCAGGCCGTCGGGGCCGGCATCTGTCTGCAGGGTGACGCGCAGATGGAATCTGAGATTCGCCACGCGCTGGAGCGGCTGCACGACGAGCCGGCCTACACCGATGCCGCCCTGCGCATGGCCGACGAGTTGGCCGCCATGCCCCAGGCCGAAGACGTGGCCAGGGCACTGCTGCGCTGAGCATGGAGGTCGGGACCGCCCTCGCGCATCTGGCTCTCGGCTTGCAGGTCGCGCTGAGCTGGCAGAACCTGGCCGCGGCGCTGGCCGGCGCCACGTTGGGCACGCTGATCGGTGTGCTGCCGGGGCTGGGGCCGGTGGCCACCATGGCCATGCTGCTGCCCTCGGTCTACGCGATGGACGTGACCCCGGCGCTCATCATGCTGGCGGGCATCTTCTACGGCGCCCAGTACGGGGGCTCGACCACGTCCATCCTGCTCAACGTGCCGGGCGAGGCCTCGTCGGTGATGACGGCCGTGGACGGTCACGCCATGGCACGCCAGGGGCGCGCCGGCGTGGCGCTGGCGGTGGCGGCGCTCGGTTCCTTCTTTGCGGGCACGGTGGGCACGGCCGTGGTGGCCCTGCTGGCTGCACCCTTGTCGGCCGTGGCGCTGACCTTCGGGCCGCGCGAGAACTTTGCCCTCCTGCTGTTCGGGCTGGTGAGCAGTGTGGCGTTGGTGCGTGGTTCGCTGCTCAAGGGCCTCGGCGTCATGCTGCTGGGCATGCTGCTCGGGCAAGTCAACACCGACCGCATTTCGGGCGTGGCGCGCTACAGCATGGGCTGGGTGGAACTGACCGACGGCATCGGTGTCGTGGTGGTCGCGATGGGTGTGTTCGGCATCGCCGAAGTGGTGTTGTCGCTGGGTCAGGCGGACAGCACACGGCCGGCCAGCGTGCATCCGGCCGGAGCGGTCTGGCCGACACGGCAGGACTGGGCCCAGGCCTGGCCGGCAGTCCTGCGTGGCACGATGGTGGGCACGCTGCTGGGTCTGAAACCCGGCAGCGGGCCTGTGATGGCGTCGTTCATGGCCTATGCGCTGGAGAAGAAGTGCGCCGGATTGGGGGGCGAACTTGCCTTGGGGCAAGGCAACCTGCGCGGCGTGGCGGCGCCGGAAGCGGCCAACAATGCCGCGGCGCAAGTCTCCTTCGTCCCCATGCTCACGCTCGGGATTCCGACCGGGCCAGTGATGGCCATGCTGGTGGCCGCGCTGATGATCAAGGGCATTGCTCCGGGGCCGCAGGTGATGACCGGCAACCCCGAACTGTTCTGGGGACTGATCGCCTCGATGTGGGTGGGCAACCTGATGCTGCTGGTGCTGAACCTGCCCCTGGTGGGGCTGTGGGCCAGCCTTCTGCGGGTGCCGTACCGGCTGCTCTACCCGGCGATCCTGGCCTTCAGCTGCATCGGGCTGTACTCGGTCAACAACATGGGCTTCGAGGTGGTGCTTGGCGCGTTGTTCGGGCTGCTGGGCGTGGTGTTGCGCAGGTTGGGCAACGACATGGCACCGCTGGTCCTGGGCTTCGTCCTGGGCGTGCCCATCGAGGAGAACCTGCGCCGATCACTGCTGCTGTCCCACGGTGACTGGAGCACGTTGTGGAGCCGGCCGCTGGCGGCCATCCTGCTCGGCGCGACGTTGGCGCTGGTGGCGGGCGTCGCGTGGTCCGGGGCTCGTGGCGCCAAGGCAGGTCCGCAAGCTCAACGCCATTGAGCCGCGCAACTGGAGGTGACGGCGTCGTGGCCGGCCAGCGCGGCGTCCGCGTCACGGCAGGTCGGCGACCCAGTTCTCGGTCAACAGGCCCGGTACGCGCTCGAACTCGCCGAGGTTGTTGGTCACCAGGGTGAGACCTTCGCTTCGCGCATGGGCGGCGATGTGCAGATCGTTCACGCCGATTGTTCGGCCCACCTTCTCGAGCGCGCTGCGGATGGCGCCATAGTTCTGCGAGGCCTTGACGGTGTAGGGCAACACCTCCAGCAAGCTGGCGAATTCCTCGACCACCGCCAGGTTCTGAGCCACCTTCGCGCACTTCTCGGCGCCATGGAACAGCTCGCTCAGCGTGATGGCGGAGATCGCCATGCGGCCAGCGTTCTCGTTGAAGATGCCCATCACCTCGATCGGCCGCCGCTGGATGACGTAGATGACGATGGTGGTGTCGAGCAGGTACTTCAGCATCTCGGACGCCTCGTCAGAGGGACGCGCGTTCGGGCTGTTGCTGCGAGGCGCGCTCGATCAGAAAGTCGTCGGATGCCTTGGGGCCGTTCAGGAAGAACTCGTCCCAGGTGTGTCCCACCGGGGAGATGATGCGGTCGACCCCCCGGGCTCGCACCTGAACCTTCTTCACGCCTTCGGGCAGGCGCACATCGGCGGGCAGGCGCACGGCCTGCGAGCGGTTGTTGGTGAAGACGGAGGTGATGCTCGTTGAGGATGGTGCGAGCTGGGATATGGCGTAAGTATGTGGCACGACATTCGCTTTGCGTGCTTCATCGACGGCGGTGCGAATGACGGGCGGGTTGTCGCGCGGCTTGCGCCCATCAGTCAGCTGGGCAGAAAGCGACCGTACTTGGTCTCATGACGGCCCGGATGGGTTAGGGGAACAGACGGGGGTACGGCGACCGATGCGCCGCTGAGCTCCTCAATGAAGTCAAATGCTCGGGTCGCCAATACCAATCCCATCAGCCACCCCAGGTAAATCAAGCACTTAGCGCGCATGCGCTAGGTGCTTTTTCATTGTCGGAATGTCGGGCTTGGTCAATGTAGCGGCCAGTACAAGCTTCCAGGGGGTGCGTGAAGACCTTCGAAGAGTTCGCTGTGGTTAGCGAGCGGCCTGCGGCGCCGCTGGCGAGCGCCTGGCGGGTGCGGTCCGGAGGCGTTAGAATGTCAAAAATATTCGACAATTCTTCCGGCCAAGCTGTGGACCTCTCCAACCTGGGCACCATCATTCGCGAGCGGCGCGAGGCGCTGGGACTGACGCAGTCCCGGCTTGCGCAACTGAGCGGGCTTTCGCGGCAGACACTGGTTGGCCTGGAAGCGGGCGCTCTGAGCGATCTGGGCTTCAACCGGGTCGCGCAGGTGCTGGCCATGCTGGGGCTGGACCTCGATCCGCCCAGCCAGGCAGCGCGCGCCCGGAAGCGGGGCCTGTGGATGGCGGCGAAGAACGCCAGCGTGAGCTACGTCCAGGAGGTGCCGCCCGACACGCTCGGCCATGCGCTGGTCAGCGGCAGCGTACCGAAGGGCTACGCGGCCCACCTGACGCACCTGCTCGACGAGGCGCCGGTGCCCTTGGTGGTGATGGCCGTGGAGGAAGCCGCCGCGAACGAGGGCGTGGCCCCCAAGGCTGTGTGGCGCAACGTCGCGAAGCTCGCCAGGTCACTGGCGGTGCACCGGCAGGGCTTGTGGGCGTGATGAGAGCGTGATGAAGTCGCTGCCGTCTGGCCCCTGGGAAGTGCTGTTCGAGCGAGCGCTGCGGCTGGTCGACGACGTCCAGCGCCATGGGTGGCTTGCGGACCCGTTGCAGGACCTTCGGAGGCGGGACCGTCCTGATGTTCAGGTACGGACACCGCCTCGGCAAGGACATCGACATCTTCGTGCCGGACCCGCAGTACCTCGGCTACGTGACGCCCCGACTCAGCGACACGGCGGCATCACTGACCGAGGAGTACACGACAGATGCCGGGCTCGTTCGTCAAGCTGCAGTTCGAGGAAGGCGAGATCGACTTCGTGGCCGCACCGAACCTCACCGACGCGGCCTGGGAGCGGTGGGACATCCAGGGTCGGCCAGTGCGCGTCGAGACGGCTGCAGAGGTGATCGCCAAGAAGATTTACCACCGTGGAGACCGTGCGACGGCGCGTGATCTGTTCGACCTCGCCATGGTGGTCGAGCGTGAGCCGGATGCGCTGGCGGCAGCCGCGCCTTTCCTCATGCGGCACCGGGACAGGTTCCTGGAGCAGATCAGGCAACCCAGGGCAGGATTCGTGGCGACTTTCGAGGCGATCGCCGCGACCGGGTATCGGCCGAGCCTGGCGCAATGCGTCGAGCTTGCCACCGCCTACCTGTCCGAGTTGAAGGACCGATGAGCATCGCGACGTTGCGGGCGGCGGGCAGGACCGCCAGAATGTCGTTGCTGACGGTCTCAAGATGTCCCATGCGGACAAAGGGAACAGACGGGGGTAAAAATCAGTTCTTCCCAGCGCTTTTCCCAATGAGATCAACAGCTTAGGTCGCCGTTTTGTATTCCATCAGCCACCCCACCTGTTTCGCCCGTTTGCGCCCCACGGCCCGGGCAGCCAGCAGCACCCACACCCAGCAGCCTCGCGGAATGCCACCACGAGGCTTTTTTTCGTCTGCAATGGTTCCCCAGCGACGCCCGGTT
>Ga0209717_1002061_pt1 | contig 20098 bp, 25 predicted proteins | sample AD_UKC048_MetaG_FD_184418 | JGI IMG/M metagenome (GOLD analysis project Ga0209717, IMG submission 184418) | Active sludge microbial communities of municipal wastewater-treating anaerobic digesters from USA - AD_UKC048_MetaG (SPAdes) (version 2) | ecosystem: Engineered > Bioreactor > Anaerobic >... | reverse complement strand
TCATAACTTAAGAAAGAAAATTGCCGCTTAAGGACAATTTTAACTTTTTCCAGCAGAATAAAAAATCAAACCAAACTGATTGAAATGAAAAAACCGCCTCAAATTATGTTTTGAGACGGCTTCTTTTTTTTTACAATACTTTTAAATCTAAAAATAATAAAAATGAAAAAGTCAATTTTTACCTTGGCAGTTATCACTTGTGTTGCGGGAATAGTGATGATAAGTTGCAAACCCTCGACAAAAGAAGAAAAAGAATCTCAGGAAAAAGTTGAAATCGCCAAAGATAACCTTGAATATGCCAAGGATAGTTTGGACATGGCTAAAAAGGCAGCATCCGACGAAGAATGGAAATCGTTTAAAAACTCAGGGGATTCTATCATTAGAATAAATGATTTAAAAATTGCTGGATTAAAGCTGAAAATGAAAAATACCGGAAAGACTATAGATACGGAGTATCAAAAAAATATAGATGTTATGGAACAAAAAAATAAGGATCTTAAAGTAAAAATGGATGCTTATAAAAATGATGTGAGTAGTGATTGGCAATCCTTTAAACGAGAATTCAAACACGATACCGATGAAATAGGCAAAGCTCTTAAAGATTTGACAGCCGATAATAAAAAATAGCAAAAAGGCGAGTTGATTCTCGCCTTTTTTATGGAATAAAATTTCACCAACGAAAATCTGTAAATATTGTAACTATTCTAAAAAGTTATGTAACACTTTAAAATTCAATTTACTCCAACTTTGTAAAGTAATCTAAAAGAAACCAATACTAGTTTCTGGAAGAAAAATCAGGTTCCAAATAGGAACAAAATCATTCCATTTATAAATTTTAAAAAAAACAATTATGAGCAATTTACTTTACACTATCGCAGTGATTTTGATTATTTTTTGGGCCATTGGATTCTTTGCTTACAGCGCTGGATCAATAATACACATACTTCTTGTAATTGCAATTGTCGCAGTTTTATTGCGTCTTATTCAAGGAAGAGGACTATAAAAATTAAATAGTAAAAAATAGAAATTATGAATTCAAGTAAATTAGTATTAGGAATTTTAGGCGGTGTTGCCGCTGGTGCATTGTTAGGCGTTTTATTTGCTCCTGAAAAAGGATCGAAAACCAGAAAAAAAATCGTGGACAAAAGCAAAGATTTTGCTGATGACATGAAAGAGAAATTTGAAGATTTATACTCAGATGTAACCGACAAATATGAAAATCTTTTGCACGATGCCAAAGGTTTGGTTTCAAAAAAAGAAATGAAATAATACAATTGTAAATGCCGATAGACAATAAATTTAGTCTCATTTATTAGACTGCTACATAAAGCTAATCGATATAATCTATTATTTCAAAAAATTGAAAAAGACTATTCAAAGTAGAAGATTGAATTATACAAATCATCAAAATAAAAGTATAACATAGTAAGCCTAAATCTTTTCCACCTTTATACCATAATTAATTTAACATTTAAAACAAAAAACAATATGAAAAAATTACCTCTTTATTTAATGATGATAGTGTTGTCGTTAAGTGTTGCTCCAACCAGTATGAGTGCAAAAGAAAAAGATCCAATTGCCAGTACAGCCAATCCAAAAGAAGTTCCGGCTGAAGTAAAAATTATGGTTAACCGTTTGGAAGAAATCAAAGCAATGGATAAGTCTTCGATGACTAGGGTAGAGAAAAAAGAACTTCGTAAAGAGGTTAAAGAAATTAAAGCAAATTTAAGATCATCCAATAGTGGGATTTACCTATCTGTTGGAGCTATAATCATTATCGTTCTTTTATTAATTCTTTTATTGTAATGACTATCAATACTTTAATAGCAATTTAACGACTATTAAATACAAATTTCAGATTACTGGCACAGTTGTTGGTTTTTAAGAAAGTGTTGAACAACAAATAGAATTTTTAATATCAATTAAAAACCATACAATTATGAAAACTTTAAAAATAATTACACTGGCAACCCTACTCCTTTTTGCATCAAATACGATGCAATCACAAGTTTCGGTTAATATAAATTTAGGAGCACAACCCTCTTGGGGACCCGTAGGATATTCTTCAGTAGATTACTATTACATTCCAGACGTTCAGGCTTATTATGATGTAAGAGCCACTCAATTTATTTATTTAAATGGTGGAACTTGGATTCGATCAGGCCATTTGCCTTACCAATATCGAAATTATGACTTAAACAGAGGATATAAAGTGGTATTGAATGATTATCACGGTACAAGACCTTATTCTCAATACAAATATCACAAACAAAAATATTATAAAGGGTACGGTAAACCACAAAAAACGATTGGATATAGAGGTGGCAACCACGGTAATAATGGAAACCATAACTATAAGGGAAATAACGGAAACAACGGTCACGATAACAAGGGAGGAGATAAAGGACACGGAAATAAAGGTGGCGGAAAAGGTCACGGAAAAGATTAATTTCCATTTATCTTCATAAAATTGAATTAGTAAAACTAAAAATATCGGAATTTAAAAATTCCGATATTTTTTTTTGTTTGTACCTTTTGGAATCCAATTGAACCAATAATCCAATCCTAATCTCTTTACAGAAGGATTTTTTTATTATCAAATAACAAAAAATGATTATTCAACTTCCATAATACAGCATTTATAACTTATTTTTGTACTGTTATAAAAATATAAATGAAACTTATTATGTCTACTACTATCGAAAAAATTAAATGCCTAATTATAGGTTCTGGACCAGCAGGATACACAGCAGCAATCTATGCAGCCAGAGCCAGTATGAACCCCGTTTTATACCAAGGAATGCAACCCGGAGGCCAATTGACCACAACCAACGAAGTCGAAAATTTCCCAGGGTATGTCGATGGAATTTCTGGACCCGAAATGATGATTCAATTGCAAGCGCAAGCACAACGTTTCGGTGCTGACATTCGTGATGGTTGGGCTACAAAAGTTGATTTTAGTGGTGACGTTCATAAAGTTTGGATTAACGATACCATCGAATTGCATTGCGAAACTGTCATTATTTCAACAGGAGCATCCGCAAAATATTTAGGATTAGAATCAGAACAACATTATCTCAAAATGGGTGGTGGTGTTTCGGCTTGCGCGGTTTGCGATGGCTTTTTCTATAGAAATCAGGAAGTAGTCATTGTTGGAGCTGGAGATTCGGCTTGTGAAGAAGCCCATTATTTGTCTAAAATGTGTTCCAAAGTGACGATGTTAGTTCGAAGCGAAAAGTTCCGAGCTTCCAAAATTATGGAAGCACGAGTTCGCAAAACCGAAAATATATCTATTTTGATGAACCACGATACGGTGGAGATTTTAGGCGATGGTCAGGTAGTTACAGGTGTAAAAGCCAAAAATAAAACCACAGGCGATATTTTTGACATTCCTGCAACAGGTTTCTTCGCTGCTATTGGACACAAACCAAATACCGACATTTTCAAGGAATACCTTACTCTTGATGAAACGGGTTATATTGTAAATATTCCTGGAACATCAAAAACCAACGTAGGTGGAGTTTTTGTAGCTGGAGACGCTGCAGATCACGTGTATCGTCAGGCGATTACGGCTGCTGGAACAGGCTGTATGGCTGCTTTGGATGCTGAAAGATATCTGGCCGCTCAGGAATAATTAATATTTTAGGTTCCTCAAGTTCCTCTAGAAATATCATTCAGTTTTTTCAAACCATTAAGAAATTAAGGTTCATTAAGATTAAAACTTAATTTTCTTAATTTCTTAATGGTTTTATATTTATTGTGAATTTATATTTTAAATGTTTTGAGTTTTCACACAAACACAGAAGAATCTAATTTTACATTTATTTAATTGGTTTCTTACTTAAAATAGCATTGTCAGCAAACCGTTTCATTTCAATTTTTTGATCGCCATAGAGTTCAATTTCAGCGTTTTCAGCGGCATCAACAATTATAGCTGTATTCACATTTACACTACAGTTTGAATAACTTTCGGCTACCAATTGAGCATTCATTATGACAAGGTTGTTTCCTAAAAATTTAGCATTATTGTCCAATCTAATGTTGGCATTGGTGACATCGCCTTCTAGATTAGCAATTGCTTTTTGATACATATCACATTTCAAATCGGTCGCCGTTATCAAGGCTTTCAATGTGGTATTTTTACTCAATTCGAGACTCGCAATTTCCGATTTTAAATTGAGCTCTATTTTTGAATTATGGTCCGATTGTAAAGCAAAATTCTTGGTATTTACGTTCAAAAACAGTTTAGAATCATCGAAAGATTGGATAGCAATGTCATTCAATTGAATTTCCTGAATGGCATTTATGATGGCTTCGTCTTTTGAAGTTACCCTATTTAACTCATTCGTATATGTGATTCTGACTATTAGTTTTTTGTAATTTATAGCCTTTTTCGAAGTGTTTATCCGAAGCGTTTTGGCCGATAAATCAATAGTAATAATATCGTGAAGATTATCGTCGGCTTCTATTTTCAATTCACATTTTTCACCTCTGTCCAAATACACTTCGAGATTGTCGCTTATTTCTATGGTTTCAAAATTGCCAATTTCCTTTTGTTCAATCGTTACTATTTTAGATCCTTTAATTTTTTCTTTCTTTTGAGCCAATGACAATGCAGTTGCGAATAAGAGTAAAATTAGAACAGAATATTTTTTCATTTTAATTGAATTATGTGTTTTACAAATATAAAAAAATCATCCACTTTTGATGAATGATTTTTATGATTTTTAGGCAAAAAGTGAAGCTTAATTTCCTCCGACGCTTCCACCAGAAGATTCTTCTTTAGTTATCGTTTTGGGCACTTTGTAATAATTGATAGAACCGCCGCTTGAGGCTTTTGCATCTAACTTCAAAATAGGATAAACTGAGGTGCTGCTGCCACTTGTGGTTTGTGCAATTACTTCGTTTGCTTGCAAATTTTTGGCGTCAATGGAGCTTCCGCTGGACGAAGTAGTTTCTAATTTCAGTGCTTTTCCACTCGCATCAATAGTACTCCCGCTGGAGCTTTCGAGTGTAATTGCATCGGCTTCGACTTCAATATTAATGCGGCTTCCGCTACTTGATTTTGCGTTTATATTATCTGAAATTAATGTTTTAGAACTGTTGATTTCAGATCCACTGCTGGCACTCAATCCATTGACAACAGGCATTTTTACGTTCACAATAGGCGTTTCAGTTGAATTGTAATTGGTATCCGATTCAATTTTCAAAACACCATTTTCTATTTTGGTAATAATGTGTGTTTGTAAATTGTCGTCAGCTTCAACCGTTATCGATTTGGTATTACCTTGTTCCACATTTACTTTGATTCCCTGACTTACTTCGATGTTTTTGAAATCTTCATTGACTGTTCGGGTTTCGCTGGTTATGTTTCCACTTCCTTTTATGCCATTTCCAAAATTGAATCCTGGATTACAAGAGGAAAAAAGCAGAGCCATTAATGCGGCGACAATAAATTTTGTTATTATCGTGATAATTTTAATCATAACTAATTGTTTTTAATAATTACACCGTCTTCATCTACTGACAACCCTTTTTTGGTAGTCGTTTCTTTAACCTTAACTACTTCTCCGTTTACGGTTACAGTTGTGGTAACAACGCTATCGGCCTCTTGTTTAGTATCTATAGTGACATTTTCATTGTCTTCATTTAGACAATTCTGACATTTTATTTTATCACTCTCTACTTTAAAAATTTCATTTTCATTAGGATGCCAATAAAAATAGTCATCATCCGTTTGGTCATATCGTGCCCCAGAGTCATCCATTTTCAATAAAGTGCCTAAAGGTAAGAATAAAGTTATTTCAATTTCTTGATCACGGAATTTTTCTTTTAAATCTGTTAATAAATAATTGTCAAAAACCAATTGATTTCCAATAATTTTATAAGCATATTTTATTTTCTCTGCTCTTTGCTTGGCTTCGAACAGCGTTTTTCCTTTCGCTTCTTTTTCGATTTGAATGTAAGCTGATTGGGTGTCGGTTTGCGCAATTCTGAAACTCACATTGTTTGAATAGATGACATCATTTCCTGTAGAATCTATCGTGATTTTAAAATTGTCATTGTCATCAATATTCTTGGAAAAATAATCATTGTGTTTGAATTTAATCAAAAGCGTATCTGTTGGTTTCAAGTTGAAGTTTTCTTTTACCACAACTCTTCCATCGATAGCAAAAGCCGATGCTTGTTTTAATCCAATGGCGATTGCCAATGAAACAGCTATAATCCAAATGGCTAATAAAGTAGATTTTGCAATATTTCCTATTGATTTTAAGTTGGGTGACAATAATTTAAACCCTAATAATGCCAAGAAGAAAAATGGAATTCCAACGGCAAAGAACATAATTAATCCAAAGGTCCACACTGGATAATCGGTAAAATTCCCAGCTTCAATAAATCCTTGCCAAGGCACTTCAATAACTGATGAAGAACCTAAAGTAAACACCGCAATAAACAAAGCTGCTAATGTAAAAAGTCCTGCAATAATCAAAATCACACCTAGAATTTTTGAAAAAACTCTCAGCACTGCAATTATAAAATCACTAAGCGAGCTCCCAATTTTTTCGGCTCCGGTTTTTACGCGGTTTCCCATTTCGTCATAATTGGCATTTTTGAATTTGTCCGAAACATTGTCAAATTCCTCTCTTACCTTTTTTTCAATATTCGAAATAGTTACTGGTTCGCCAGTCATTTCAAGTTTTTCGGCAGTGGTTTTTGCTTCTGGCATTACTATCCAAAGGATGATGTATGCTAAAACTCCTGTTCCCCAAGCAAAAAACATGATTAAAAAGAAGATTCGCAACCAAACTTTGTCGATTCCAAAATAGTGTCCCAAACCGGCTAAAACTCCTCCAATCATTCCACCGTCTTTGTCACGATATAGTTTTCGGCTACCAGTTGAAGTACTTGAAGAATAATTAGTAGAGGCAGCACCAATACCTTCTTCGTCGATTCTATAATCTTCAGGCTGACCCATTACCGCAATAACTTCGTCAACATCTTTGAGACCTACAACGTGTTTCTCCGTTTTTTGTTTTTCGGTTAATAATTCCGAAACACGCATTTCAATGTCTTTTATGATTTCGTCCTGACCTGATGAATTTGATAAAGAGCGTTTTATGGCATCAAAATATCGGGTTAGTTTTTGGTATGCATCTTCGTCAATATGGAAGAACATTCCACCTAAATTTATGTTTACAGTTTTGTTCATGACTATTGTTTTTGGGTTGTGATTAGGTTTACTGCATCAGACAATTCCGTCCAAGTGCCATTTAATTCGTTTAAAAAAGTGTGTCCAATTTCGGTCAAACCATAATATTTTCTTGGTGGACCAGATAAGGATTCTTCCCAACGATAGTTGAGTAGTCCGTCGTTTTTCAATCGGGTAAGCAGCGGATAAACCGTTCCCTCCACAACCAATAATTTTGCGTTTTTCAAAGTGTCTAATATTTCTGATGTGTATGCCTCTTTGTCTTTTAAGACTGACAAGATGCAAAACTCAAGAACACCTTTGCGCATTTGGGCTTTTGTGTTTTCAATGTTCATAACTCTCTTTTTTGTTTTTTGATTGGATTGAACTGTTCATTTTTTGATTGATATTTGATGATTATTATTTAATAAAAGGTATCGTAAGCGGATACTTGAATTCTTCTCCATTCGATGCTTTGACCGAAGCGTAAATGATCAGAAAAAACTCTGCCACTTTCAAGCCCACAAATAAAAGAATGGCTATGAAGGCTACTATGACAATTCCAGTTATGTTTTCTATACTCAAGTGATTTCTCATAAACACCCCTTCATCGAAAAGAACTTCTGAAGGAACTTTGTTAAAAATAGAAAACAACAATATAGGTATAGCGATCATTGCCAACACTAAGGAATACAAAAACATACTCAGTTGAAAATTAAGAACTTGCTTCCCATTAAAGTCAATAAATTCAGATTTATCTTTATTAGTACTCCAAATCAGTATCGGAAAAATGTAATTTCCAAAAGGAATACAATATTGACTCAATGCACTCAAATGAGTAAAGGTGGCTAGGTTTTTATTATTTGTGGTTTCCATAGTGTAAAAGTATATAGTAATTTCTTATGCAAATATATATCTAAAAGACAGTATCTTGTATCGCATAGTACCAAATATTAACAAAAAATTAACATAATAAGAAATGACTAATTTTAAAAATAAAGATACTAATCATTTATAAAACAGCTAATTACTTTAATTTTTATAATAAAAAAAAGGATAGTAAATTTATAACCAAATTTTGTTATTTTTACAAGATTAAAAATAATAACAATGAAATTTTCAGTAACAAATCTCAATAAATTTCTGTTTTTTAAATTGCCCTCTGCCTATTTTTGCGGTGTCCGTGTCAAACAAATCGAAGATGCTAAATGTGTAGTTACGGTAAAACACCGTTGGATCAATCAGAATCCGTTCAATTCGATGTATTTTGCAGTACAAGCTATGGCGGCAGAACTTTCTACAGGAGCTTTGGTGATGACTCATATTCAAAATAGCGGAAAAAAAATTTCGATGTTAGTAGCCAATAACAAATCCAATTTTTCTAAAAAAGCCACCGGAAGAATCACTTTTGTATGCACTGACGGACATTTAGCAGCAAAAACCATTCAACAAGCTATAGAAACTGGCGAAGGTCAAACTTTTTGGATGAAATCTATAGGAACAAACGAAAAAGGAGAACAAGTTTCAGAAATGGACTTCGAATGGAGTGTTAGGACTAAACTGACTTGATTATTCTTTTAGAAGAGCATAAAAAAAGCTTCGTTAGTGATACGAAGCTTTTCTTAAATATAATACTGAGTGAATTAATAATAATTTAGAGCCCAAGAGCCAACCTACGATTGTTCTATTTTACGAACTGTACAAATTTATACAAACTAAATCGTGATAGTCTTAAAATTATATTAAATTTTTTTTCAAATCCGTAAAAATATTTTTTGGCTTAAAAAAAACACGCAATAATAAAAAACATTTAAGAGGTGACAATTTGACATTTTTCAAGTTTTGGCAGTACTTTTGCAATCTAAAGAAAAGAATAAAAATGAAGTTTACCAATTTTTTTAAAAATAATACAAGAATGACGACTGAAAACAAGCTAAACGACGAAATTGTTGATCAAAATCCAATTGAAAATATCGGAAATAATACTGACGACTTAGATGCCGCAATCGAAGAAAGAGTAGAAGAAATATCAAGAGAAGAGCAATTAACCCAAGATTTAGCCTCCGAAAAAGATAAATTCTTGCGTTTATTTGCTGAATTTGAAAACTACAAACGCAGAACAGCAAGAGAACGTATCGAGTTGTTCAAAACTGCTAATCAAGACGTATTACTTGCTTTGCTTCCGGTTTTAGATGATTTTGACAGAGCTTTATCTGAAATCAAAAAAACCGATGACAATATCTTGATTCAAGGTGTTGAATTGATTCAGGAAAAATTAAAAAACACTTTAGTATCTAAAGGATTAGAGCAAGTTGATGTAAAAGCAGGTGACGCTTTTGATGCAGATTTTGCCGAAGCAATAACTCAAATTCCAGCGCCATCACCTAAGATGAAAGGGAAAATTGTTGATGTAATAGAAAAAGGATACAAATTGGGCGACAAAATTATTCGTTTCCCTAAAGTGGTAATCGGAAACTAATTTCCTAAAATCCTAATTGTCACCCTGAGCTTGTCGAAGGGCTAATTCTTAAATTGAAAATGAAAAAAGATTTTTACGAAATACTCGGCATATCCAAAAATGCCGATGCTGCCGAAATAAAAAAGGCATACAGAAAAAAAGCACTCGAATTTCATCCTGACAAAAACCCTGGAAATGCTGCTGCAGAAGAAAGTTTCAAAGCAGCTGCCGAAGCTTATGAAGTACTAAGTGACCCTCAGAAAAAAGCGAAATACGATCAATATGGTCATCAGGCTTTTGATGGTTCAGGAGGTTTTGGCGGTGGTCACGGCGGAATGAATATGGATGATATTTTCAGTCAATTTGGAGATATTTTTGGAAGTGCTTTTGGTGGCGGTGGCGGCTTCGGTGGCGGAGGCGGATCTCGTCGCGTCAAAGGAAGTAATCTTCGCATCAAAGTAAAACTGACTCTGGAAGAAATTGCAAACGGAGTCGAGAAAAAAGTAAAGGTAAAACGAAAAGTTCAAGCTCCCGGAGTTTCCTATAAAACCTGCTCTACCTGTAACGGGCAAGGGCAAGTAATGCGCGTTACCAATACCATTTTAGGCAGAATGCAATCAGCATCAACCTGTCCAACTTGTGGCGGTTCGGGTCAAATATTAGACAAAAAACCATCGGAAGCCGATTCTCAAGGAATGATTCTGGAAGACGAAACGGTTACCATAAAAATTCCAGCAGGAGTAGTTGACGGAATGCAACTCAAAGTTTCCAACAAAGGAAATGATGCACCCGGAAATAGTGTTCCTGGAGATTTAATCGTGGCAATCGAAGAAATTGAACACGAATTCTTGAAACGTGAAGGCGAGAATTTGCATTACGATTTATACATCAGCTTCTCCGAAGCAGTGCTGGGAATTTCAAAAGATATTTCGGCCATCAACGGAAAAGTGAGAATCAAACTCGACGAAGGCATTCAGTCTGGAAAAATCCTGAGATTAAAAGGAAAAGGAATCCCGAGTATCAACGGTTACGGAACCGGAGATTTGTTGGTTCACGTTAATGTTTGGACACCAAAAACGCTAAATAAAGAACAAAAACAGTTTTTTGAAAACAATCTGGAAAACGATAATTTTGTTCCAAATCCTGAAAAAAGTGATAAATCCTTTTTTGAAAAGGTAAAAGATATGTTTTCATAATTTCTAATTATGTGAATTTTTCCCATCCTTGTGAAACAAGGGTGGGTTTTTTTATTTTATTTAACACCTTATTACGCCCTATTTTTTCTATTTTTACCAACCCTAGGCCGAAAGTGCCGAACTGCTGAAATAATCTAAATACCTGTATGAGTAATATACTTGAAGTAAACAATGTTGTCAAGAAATACGGCGATTATGTTGCCCTGAATGAAGTTTCGCTAACCGTTCCAAAAGGAAGTATTTATGGGCTTTTGGGTCCAAATGGTGCCGGAAAAACATCATTGATCCGAATCATCAATCAAATCACAATGCCTGATAGTGGAGAGATTATTTTGGATGGTGAAAAACTAAGTCCAAAACACATTCAATACATTGGCTATTTACCCGAAGAGCGTGGTTTGTATAAAACCATGAAAGTGGGCGAACAATGCCTGTACTTAGCACAAATGAAAGGACTTTCGAAAGCTGAAGCCAAAAAACAATTGGAATATTGGTTCGAAAGATTGGAAATTCAAGGGTGGTGGAACAAGAAAATACAGGAACTTTCTAAAGGAATGGCACAAAAAGTGCAGTTTGTGGTTTGCGTTTTGCACAAACCCAAATTATTGATTTTTGACGAACCTTTCTCTGGTTTCGACCCTGTAAATGCCAATGTGATTAAGCAAGAAATTCTGGAGTTGCAAAAGCAAGGTTCTACGATAATTTTCTCAACACATCGCATGGAAAGTGTCGAAGAATTGTGTGATCATATTGCGCTCATTCACAAATCGAACAAACTCATCGAAGGAAGATTAGACGAAGTGAAACGAAAATTTAGAACCAATAGCTTTGAAGTAGGTATTTTATCCGATAATGTCGAAGGTCTGATGTATGATTTAACTCAAAAATTCAAAGTCGCACAAACGAATTTCAAATCACTCAACAACGAAATAAAACTCGAAGTGCAACTGGGAAATGCGATGCCCAACGAACTGCTGAACTTACTCACACAAAGAGGTCAGGTAACCCATTTTATGGAAAAAATTCCTAGTGTAACAGATATTTTCATACAGGCCGTAAGTGCCCCCTAACCCCCGAAGGGGGAACAAAGAGATAAACTGAGAAATTGTTGTAAAAATAATATTATTTTAAAACCTATTTACCCTAATAGGAATTCCCCCTTCGGGGGTTAGGGGGCTTTCAAATGAGTATAATATCACTAATAATAAAAAGAGAATTTATTGCCAAAGTCCGCAATAAATCATTCATAGTCATGACTTTTTTGAGTCCGTTGCTTTTTGTGGGAATAGCTGTTTTTGTGGGGTATTTGAGCACAATGAAAGCCGATACAAAACAGATTGCCATTCACGACGAAACGGGTTTGTTTGCCAATGAATTTCTGTCATTGAATAAAAATGATGCAGAATATAAATATCTGGATGTAACCGCAATAGACATTAAATCTCTGAAAGACAGCATCACAAAAGAGAGCTACGAAGGAATGCTTTACATCCCGAAAGTCACTAATGACAAAGATTTACAAACTAAAATTCAATACATTTCGAATGACAGTCCCAGTCTATCTTTTATAGAAAATATTCAAGATATAATTGCCAAAAAACTCACCAAAGAAAACTACCAAAAAGCGGATTTAGACACCTTAGCCATAACCAATGCTGAGTCGAAAGTAGCGATAAGTTTGGCCAAAGCTTCGGGAGAGCAAAGCGTTAAAGGGCTCAACGAAATCAAGATTGCCATTGGTGGAGCTTTTGGTTATCTCATTATGATGTTCATTATTATTTACGGCAATATGGTAATGCGAAGTGTCATCGAAGAAAAGACCAATCGCATTGTCGAAATCATCATTTCCTCGGTAAAACCATTCCAATTGATGATGGGAAAAATCATAGGAACCTCATTAGCAGGATTGTTACAATTCTTTATTTGGGCCATAATTGGATTGTCAATGATGTTGGTGGCTTCCTACTTTTTAGGATTAGAAACTTGTCCGGCACCAAAATTACCATCCGATGCAATGCAAACAGCACACCAGCAAATGACAGGAACCGCACAAATGTATGTTCAGGAATTATGGGAATTACCCATTGCCACAATCCTGATTAGTTTTGTCATTTATTTCATTGGAGGTTACTTTTTGTACAGTTCGTTTTACGCCTCCATTGGAGCTGCGGTCGATAACGAAACCGATTCACAACAGTTTCTTTTACCCATCATTATGCCATTGGTTCTAGCAGTTTATATCGGTTTTTTTACCGTAATCAACGATCCTCACGGAACAATCGCCACGGTATTTTCGATGATTCCCCTCACCTCACCTATTGTGATGCTGATGCGAATTCCCTTTGGCGTACCTTTGTGGCAATTGGCTCTATCCATCACCATACTTTTCGGGACATTCTTTTTTGTGGTCTGGTTTGCCTCAAAAATATACAGAGTGGGAATATTAATGTATGGTAAAAAACCAACCTGGAAAGAAATGTATAAATGGTTGAAATATTAAAGTTGAATCGGTTAACTGTTTAATCAGTTAATTGAAATAAACAGTTAAGCAGTTAACCTATTAGCCCCAAAAAAAAATGAGTAAAATATTAATCATAGAAGACGAAGCCGCTATTCGAAGAGTACTTGCAAAAATACTTTCCGAAGAGAACGATTCGTATCAGGTTGAAGATGCCGAAGACGGACTTCAAGGTTTAGAAAAAATAAAAAACAACGACTACGACCTCGTTTTGTGCGACATAAAAATGCCCAAAATGGACGGAGTCGAAGTATTGGAAGCAGTCAAAAAAATAAAACCCGAAATCCCGATGGTCATGATTTCTGGTCACGGCGATATGGAAACAGCTATTCAAACCATGCGTTTGGGTGCTTTTGATTACATCTCGAAACCACCCGATTTGAACCGATTATTGAATACCGTTCGCAATGCTTTAGACAGAAAACAACTCGTGGTAGAGAATAAAATTCTGAAGAAAAAAGTCAGCAAAAACTACGAAATGATTGGCGAAAGCGAACCCATCAATCGCATCAAATTGATGATTGAAAAAGTCGCTCAAACCGAAGCCAGAGTATTGGTTACGGGACCTAACGGAACTGGAAAAGAATTGGTTGCTCATCAGTTGCACGAAAAAAGTCAACGGGCGAGTTTCCCTTTAATCGAAGTGAATTGTGCAGCTATTCCAAGCGAATTAATCGAAAGTGAATTGTTTGGTCACGTAAAAGGAGCTTTTACATCGGCGGTAAAAGATAGAGCCGGAAAGTTTGAAGCAGCCGATAAAGGAACGATTTTTTTGGACGAAATTGGCGATATGAGTCTTTCGGCTCAAGCCAAAGTGTTACGAGCGTTACAGGAAAATATGATTACCAGAGTCGGTGCCGACAAAGACATTAAAGTAGATGTCCGTGTCATTGCAGCGACCAACAAAGACCTGAAAAAAGAAATTGCCGAAGGTCGTTTCCGAGAAGATTTATACCATCGATTGGCGGTGATTTTAATCAATGTTCCTTCGTTAAACGAAAGAAGAGACGATATTCCGTTGTTAATTTCACATTTTGCCGAAAAAATTGCTTCAGAACAAGGAAATGCAGTCAAACATTTCTCCAAAGAAGCCATTCAATTATTACAAGAATACGATTGGACGGGAAACATTCGCGAACTTAGAAATGTGGTCGAAAGATTGATTATCTTGGGTGGAAACGAAATATCGGAAAGCGATGTGCAACTGTTTGCATCAAAATAAATATCCAATTGTCACCCTGAGCGTGTCATCTCGAGCTCAGTCGAGAGGCGAAGGGTAAAATCTAAAATCGGAAAATGAAACTAAAAAAAATAAACGAAAACCTTCAAGAAAATCTTGTCGAAAACGGTTTGATCGAAGCCAATGAGTTGCAGAAAGAAACATTTTCGGCCCTAAAAAGTGGTGCCGATTGTATTATTATTGCGCCAAATGGAAGCGGAAAAACGACGACAATTGTTATCAACGTGATTCAAAAATTAGCTGGAACCAGTGAAGAATCACCACGTGCTTTGGTTATCGTGGAAGACAAAGCCAAGGTTTTAGAAATGGTAAGCCTTTTCGAAAAATACGGAAAAAATTCGGGATTAGAAGTTTATGGCGTTCACGACAAAGGCGATACCGATTATGATAAAAATTATATTTCTACAGGAATCGATGTATTGATTGGTACTCCCAACAAATTGAACGATTTGTTCAGTAGTGCCGGGTATAATGTCAACCGATTGAGAATGCTTATCCTTGATGATGCAGATCCAATTTTGAAATTGCGTCACGAAATTAAAATTATGCGAATTTCGAATAGCATTGCCAAAACCCAACGCATTATTTTTACAGATGTTCTGAATGAAAGAATCGAAATTCTAGCCGATAAAATGTTGGTAGAACCTTTCGAATTCGATTTTGAAGAAGAGGAAGATGATTTCGAAGAGGAAGGCACAGATGAAGAAAAAGATTTTGAAGAGAGTGAAGAAGATCAAGAAGAAGAATAATCGATATTCAACAATAAACAACAAACAATAGTATGGGATTAATGAAAGTGTTTTCGGGAAGTGAAATTTTAGCAGTTTCCCTAAAGAGTAAAATTGAAGCAATAGGAGTAGAAACCGTTATTCGAGATAACAACCAATCTAATGTGTTTCCAAGTATAGACAACGCAAAGGCAGTCGAATTATTCATTCAGGAAACTGATTTTTCAAAAGCAAATCCCGTAATAGAAGAATTCAGGTTGAGTATATAAAATTTGTATATTTGTTATTCTAAATAATTATTTAAGATGGATATAGCTGCAAGAAAAATGGAATTGGTCGATTGGTTGCTTCATATCAATGATGAAACTAAACTAAAAAAAATTATAGCTCTAAAATCTGTCTTAGATAAAGAAGTTGTAGATCATACTATAAGCGGTTATCCAGTTGATAAAGAGGAATATATTAATATGGTTAAAGAAGCCGATGAACGAATTTCATCAGGAAAATTTACAACTATTGAAGATTTAGAAATTGAAATCGATACTTTAGGAGAACTGGAAAAAGTTTTGCAAAAGTATAAGTTGAACAAATTTGGAGTTCCCGCAGAGCATAAAGATGAATTGGATAAACGTTTAGAAGCTTACAGAAATAATCCTCAAGATTTGTTGGATTGGGATGAAATAAAGAAGGAATGGTAATGAAATACAAGTTGAAATTGTTGCCAATTGTTTATCAAGATTTAAGAAAAGCAAAAAAATGGTATTTAGAAATAAATACAGCATTAGGCGAAGATTTCAAGTTGAAAGTTAACGAAGAGTTAGATTATATAAAACAATATCCAAAGCATTACCAGAAGAAGTACAAGGAATTAAGGCAAGCATTAGTGACAAGATTTCCTTACACGGTTTATTATTTAATTGAAGAAGAATTAAAAATAGTTGTCGTTATTGGAGTTTTGGCTCAAAAGCAAAGTTTTGACAGAATTAAGAAACGATTAAAATAATAGCAAATGACCGCTTCAAAAGAGCGGTTTTTTGATGAAATTATTAAAAAAAACAAAATAATGAAATATAAAATGCTAGTGGTCGATATGGACGACACTTTGTTGACTGATGACCACGAAATATCAAACGAGAATGCAACAATGCTTTTGAAAGCACAGGAAATGGGTGTTTATGTGGTTTTAGCTTCGGGCAGACCAACATCCGCAATGTTAAATTATGCCAAAGAATTGCAATGCGATATCAATAATTCCTTTATGATTTCTTTTAACGGCTCGACAATTACCGACCTAAAAGAAGATAAAGTACTTTTTGAACACTCCTTGACCAAAGAACAAATTCATTCCATTTACGATTTCAGTCAGGAAAACAATACGCACATCATCACGTATTTAGACGGTAAAATCATTAGTGAAAGCAATTCGGAATATATTGATATCGAAAGTACCATCACGGGTTTAGAACTGGTAATTGTTCCGAGTTTTAAAGAGGCGGTAACGACTTCGGCGGTGAAATGTTTGTTACTGGAAGAACCCACTTATCTCAAAACTGTTGAGCCACTATTGAAAGTTGCCATGCCCGATTTGAGTGTTTGTATGTCGAAACCCTTCTTTCTGGAAGCAGCACCATACGGTGTTGACAAAGGAGCTGCTGTTGAAATTTTGGCCAAAAAACTCAATATTCATCCAAGCGAAATCATCGCTGTCGGAAATGCTGGAAACGATTTGACGATGGTTCAATATGCCGGATTGGGCGTTTGGGTTGATAATGTGGATGATGAATTAAGAGAATTTGGTGATGTTATCGTAGCTTCTAATAATGATCACGGTGTTGCTGAAGTGGTGAGGAGATTTATTTTGGAGTAAATAAATCTTCAAAGTCTTTGATTTTGAAGATTTATTTATTGTAAAAAAACATCAAGTACGTAATGTTTATAGATTTCGTACTTGATATTGAACAAATGATTAATTAATTTTTTTTATACTTATCGATTTTATTTCTTTAGCGTCTGGAAAAAATCTACGACAGATATCCGCAAAATCTGACTTCTTATCTCTTGAAGAAGTTAACCAAGAATTGTATTGGTTAATTGTTGCTTCGATTTCTCTTTTTTCTGGTTTTCTAACTCCTGATTTTGAAGTTACCATTAAATTTAATTCTACTTTTACATTCATAATTATTGATTTACAGTGATTTTTATTATTTGTATTCTTTATTAGTTAGATGATTTTGCTAATATTTCATTCGTTTTTTTACAATATTCTGCAAGTTCATTTATCATAATTCCAATAAAATCAAGAGTCAATTTTGCTTTTTCCACTTTTTCATTAATTAATGAGGATATGTCTTCAGGAGCATTGATTTTTATAACGAATTTATCATCCCATAATAGTGAATTTGGGCTGGTTTTATAGTTTCCTATAATAGGTCTTATTTCGTCATTTTTCAAATTAGTATTTAACGATTTAACACCATAATAAACAACGTTAGATTTTATCCAAATTGCTAAAGCAACATTACTCCAATTTTTATTTTTTATAAAATATTGATTGCTTTCATTCGCTTTTGGAGTCATTTCCCAATCTGTATTTTTATCTGATTGATTAAATGCTTTTGCTACATCACTAAAAAAATCTGTAATAATCTCTTTTTCGACTTCCCAAAAATTGTTTGCAATTTGGGAAGATTCTAAAAAATTACTTTTTATTAATTCTGATATATCCATTTTTAATTCGTTGTTAATAGTTTGATTTGTTAATTTCTTTAAAAGATTACTATATTGTTTCAACAGTTCTCGGAGCATTGGCTGGTGAATCGCTTCTTTATGACATTTCTCAATCCAAGTTGAAATTTTGTTCTTATAACAAACCAGTATTACCTCTTCAATATTAATATTATTTTTAGCATCTAAATAATAGCTAATTTTATCTGGAGATTTTCCATTTTTTGTCAAATAAATAAGTTTACATTCTTTATAATAATTTTTGTATCGAAATAATTGTCCCTTTTGGTCTAATGCGTCTATTTTATTTTCAATAACAATTTGATTTGTTTTATCCTTGATAGTAATATCTATATATCCTCCTTCCGTATATTCCTTATTAATAGGGCCTATATATTCTTCGACTTTTATAACTGCATTATCAAAATCAAAATTTGGAATTTCATTTAAACTTTCAATTTCTTGAAAAAATATTTTCAAGAAAACACTTCCCTGGCTATGTGACCCTTTGGGGTTTAAAAGCTCTGCAATAATGCTTGAATGCGTCTTAACTTCATCTCTTTCCATTCCCATCACAGAAAAAATATTGAAATTTTCTCCTGTTGATTTAGCTAATTTATCATAGCTCTTTAGCAAACTGCCAACTTGATTTAACAAGTGCTTGGTTTTTTCCATTTTTTTAAATTTAAAATTCTATATCATATGTATTGGCTAGAATGTGAGCTAATAAATCTGATTTGTATTCTTCTTTTGACCCTTCATAATCACTCCAAAAAGTAATTGTATAAAAATACATAAGATCTAAAACATCATCTTTTGTTGTAGCCAGAACGTCTAGATATTTTACATTGCGCCAAAAACAGAAATAATCTTCGTCGTAAAAATCATCTGTTTTACCTAAAATTCTTTTTTGAAATGGATAGCCATCTACTTCATATCCTTTGCTTTCACAATAAGTTATAATTAAATTTCTAACGGCACTTTCATATATTTCAGCAGTGGTAAAATCTTCAATATCTCCTGGAACTAGTTTCCATTGCTCGTACTGTCTTTTTATTTCTACTTTGATTTCAGCTATTTCCATAGTAAATATTTTAGTTGTCCAAATGTATGAAAGTGAACATTGTCTATTTTACGGTTTTCCACATTTTAATAAAAAATTGGTTTATTTTAAATCCTTCAAGATTGTCCTCTTTTATTTTTTGCAAATGTGTTTTCAACGAACTCTAAACCACGGCGTAGTTAGATAAATAATTACTTGATTTTCAAATTGCCCAATCCCTTATTTAATCTATCTTTGCAGCTTTTAAAAAAATAAGAGATTTGACAACTTTTAAAAAGTTGTCAAATCTTCTAATCTCTAATTTCAAACAATGATTACAGTCAACGATATCTCCGTTCATTTTGGCGGAACCACTTTATTTAGCGACATTTCTTTTGCTATCAATGAAAATGACAAAATTGCCCTTATGGGTAAAAATGGAGCTGGAAAATCAACGCTTTTGAAGATTATTGCCGGACAAAGCAAACCTTCAACGGGCAATATTTCGGCACCAAAAGAAGCGGTAATCGCTTATTTACCGCAACATTTATTGACGACAGACGGCGCAACGGTTATGGAAGAAACTTCAAAAGCTTTTGGTGAAATCTTTTCAATGAAAGCCGAAATCGATGAAATCAACGAGCAATTGACGGTTCGCACCGATTATGAAAGCGATGCGTATATGAAATTAATCGAAAGAGTTTCGGACTTGAGCGAGAAATTCTATGCCATCGAAGAAGTGAATTACGAAGCCGAAGTGGAGAAAATATTGACCGGTTTAGGTTTTGAACGGGAGGATTTTTCTCGTCAAACCTCGGAGTTTTCGGGTGGTTGGAGAATGCGAATCGAATTGGCTAAAATCCTTTTGCAAAAACCGGATTTGATTTTGCTGGATGAACCAACGAACCATATGGACATTGAAAGTATTCAATGGTTGGAGGATTTCTTAATCAATTCGGCCAAAGCTGTTGTGGTGATTTCGCACGATAGGGCTTTTGTCGAT
>Ga0209717_1002058_pt1 | contig 20101 bp, 3 predicted proteins | sample AD_UKC048_MetaG_FD_184418 | JGI IMG/M metagenome (GOLD analysis project Ga0209717, IMG submission 184418) | Active sludge microbial communities of municipal wastewater-treating anaerobic digesters from USA - AD_UKC048_MetaG (SPAdes) (version 2) | ecosystem: Engineered > Bioreactor > Anaerobic >... | reverse complement strand
GCTCAGGAACTTCACCAGGATGATGTCCCCGTCATAAGCCGTAACGGGAAGGTTGAGCGTGGCAAAGGCGTTGCTGGTAACATGGTTGGTACTGTCGATCGTATAGATGGTGGTGAAGTTGGCTCCGTTGTCGGTGGAAACCTGCACCTCGATCTTGTCGCTGGCCCCCAGGGTGGTTCCGGTGGAGGGATAGCCAGAGTAATTCACGATCCGGTAATCGAACAGGATCTGGCAGTCGTCGGTCATCGGCCCGATGGGAGGGGTTACAGCGTTGGTAGTGGTAGTGTAGCTGTAGAGGTTCTTATACAGGCCGTTGGTGCCGGCATTGCCGTGTGTGGAGCTAATATACATGTCCCCGGTCCAGTTGATGGCAGACAGGGAGGTACCGCTGTTGAAGTCTTGGGTGTAAGGCAGCGGCTGGGTGGGATCAAGCGTCGAGGCGTTCACCGTCGGGATGGTGCCATCGGTTTTGAAGTTGATAGCAGCCAACGAGTTCGTGTAGGGCCAGATCTTGAATTCATAGGCAGTGTTGGCAGTCAGCCCCGTGAAAGTGTAGGTGTTGGCACCCACTACATGGACCACGTTGATCGCGGCGTTGTTGTCTGTCCAAACTGCGTCATTGGCCACCGGAGTTCCATCTGCCACCGCGGCATAGGTTCCGGGACTCCTGATCGCTTGGATCAGATAATTGCCGGGCAGCTGAGCGCCGGTGGAGCCGGTCCAATTCAACTGGATAGAGGTATAGGCCAGAGTCCCTGCGGCAAAATCCGTCACATGGTTGGTGGGTTCGGGATACACAACCGCGTCTATACCAACAAATTTGATGTTGGGACGTGCCGAGCCGGCGGTTAAACTGGTGGGTGCGGAACTATCAGCTCTGTTGGAAGCGAATTTGTATGAGCCTGATGCTCCAGTGATTGTATAATGCCACTGCACATATGGGCTAACATAAGCCGCGCTGCCGCTTTCCACCAATATCAACAGGTTGCCAAGGTCGCCGTCATAAGAGAAGTCGGCGATGTCAAAATCGAACCAACCTGTGGCGTTGGCAATGACAGTCGAGTTGTACATCTCTGTGGCACCGGCAACATAATTCGCCCAAGTATCGCTTGCTAGGGCTGTTGCGGCTGTGTATTTCATGTAGATTTTAACGGGAATGCTGGTGGTAGTGTTAGCAGTACTGCAATACCACTGCAAATTGGTGACGGTGCCATCACCGGCGTTGATGTCTCCCGCAGTGTATAGTGATGCAGACCTGTAGTAATTGTATAAGGTGCTCATCGGATAATAACCTTGGGTGGTTCCTGCACCAACTATCACATCGGCAAAAGCCAGTCCCGCCAGGGACAGGGCCATTAGCAGAATTAGTAATTTCTTCATAAATCATCTCTCCTTGAAGAGGCATTGTTGGGTTGAAGAATTTCTTTGTTAAAGAGGTCAGGGCCGTGATCAGCCCGGGAAGTTATCCTCCCGGCCGGATCGCGGCCCCGGATTTGTTTTTGAAGTTACTAAGTGAAGCTGTTTTCCCGTGGCCCCGGTCCTGGCGGAAGGCCGTTGGTAATGTGCGATGTTACGGTTAGACGCGTCGCGCGCGGGGGGGAACGGGGGAAAACTGTTATTTGACGTTAGATTGGCTGAAAAGGGGAAAAAGGAGGGGATTTTGGCTGCAGCTCGGATGTGCGGCAACCGGAGGCTGCCGGAAGCTTGAAGGCCACATGCGCTACTGCAAGGTTTCATCAACGCTCCCTGGGCGTAGTGCCGTCCCGGGGGACGGCCTGGGCAATTTTGATCGGGTGAACTGATCTTAAACACAGGCCACAAGAGAAATCCAAGTGGACCAAAACTATTTTTACACTATGTAAGGTAAGACTCTGAATGGCTATATTTATGTCAAGACATTTTTCTGCTCCCGGCCGTTTTTTTGCCCCGGACCCGGTTGAGATTTTTCCACTCCTCGTCAACCCGGCTTGGTTTCGCACTCTTCTGTTTTTGTTTGCTGCTCCTCTTCCGCCGGGCATTGTTTTCTGCTCTTCTATCTTTGTTTTCCGCTTCTCTGTCTTTGTTGTCGCTCTTCTGTTTTTATTTCCCGCCCCCCAGGAGCAGCAAACGTCCCCGTTTGCTAAAGCCCGCAGGGCTTTGCTCTTTCCCTCCTTGTGATCAAACATCTGCATGGTGTCAGGCCACAAAACTCCTGCGGAGTTTGGCAAACGGGGACGTTTGCCGCTCCTCTTCCGCAGGGCTTTGCTCTTTCACCCCCGGAACACACTCTTGCATGGTGTCAGGCCACAAAACTCCTGCGGAGTTTGGCAAACGGGGACGTTTGCCGCTCCTCTTCTGCCAGCTTTGCTCTTTCCCTCCTTGTGATCAAACATCTGCATGGTGTCAGCCCACAAAACTCCTGCGGAGTTTGGCAAACGGGGACGTTTGCCGCTCCTCTGTCTTTGTTTTCCGCTCCTCTGTCTTTGTTTTCCGCTCTTCTGTTTTTATTTCCCGCCCCCCAGGAGCAGCAAACGTCTCATCCAAAACAGGAGCAGCAAACGTCCCCGTTTGCTAAAGCCCGCAGGGCTTTGCTCTTTTCTTCTGCGCTACGATAATCTTCTGGGAGTCAGGCCGGAAAACTCCTGCGGAGTTTGGCAAACGGGGACGTTTGCCGCTCCTTTTCCGCCGGCTTTGCTCTTTCCCTACTTGTGAACAAACATCTGCATGGTGTCAGGCCAGAAAACTCCTGCGGAGTTTGGCAAACGGGGACGTTTGCCGCTCCTCATCTGCAGGGCTTTGCTTTTTTCATCCCCGGAACACACTCTTGCATGGTGTCAGGCCACAAAACTCCTGCGGAGTTTGGCAAACGGGGACGTTTGCCGCTCCTCTTCTGCCGGGCATTGTTTTCCGCTCTTCTGATTTTGTTTACCGATCAGATCAAACCTTGCTGGTAATATGAATGCTTCCACTCTTCATGGTGTTTTGTCAATCCGGCTTTCAACGGGTTTTCCAAAATGTATTTCACCACAACGTGGTAATCTGCCGGATTCCGGATAAATCTGTCAAAATAGTCTTCTTGCCAAACCTTTCCCTGCCGCCCGATATATTTGTTCATCTGTTTGGCGGTGAAGGTTTTCAGCCGTTGAACGCTTGTGCTGATCTGATGGAATCCACCCAGGCTATCTGGCAATGGCCTGATCAGCAAATGGATGTGGTTGGGCATCACGCAGTAACTGTGCAGTTCATACAAACTGCCGTCGTAGAATCTGAACGCGGTTGTCAATACATCGGCAATGGCATCGGCACACAAAGATATTCCGGGCAGTTCAAACTTACCCAGGTATTCATCGTACTCTTCCAGTTTTCTGGCATACTCAGTATAGTGGCGTGCTTCATCCCCATCTTTCCGGTTGCTGATACTGGCCAGCGTTTGCTTCAAATCCTCCTGCAGGTCCAGGAGTTTTTGGGGCAAAGTGAATGCCAGCCGCCAGGTGAGGGAAATGATCTGTCCCTCCAGCTGTAGATGAGGTAATGAGCGCCGGTGTTTCTCCACGATCTTTTCCATTTGTTACTCCCAGGATACTTCTGTACCCTTGTCTCGATCGGGGCGAAAACTGTAAAGTGATTTTTATACAGGAGCAGCAAACGTCCCATCCAAAACAGGAGCAGCAAACGTCCCGTCACAAAACAGGAGCAGCAAACGTCCCGTCACAAAACAGGAGCAGCAAACGTCCTCGTTTGCTAAAGCCCGCAGGGCTTTGCTCTTTTCTTCTGCGCTACGATAATCTTCCAGGTGTCAGGCCAGAAAACTCCTGCGGAGTTTGGCAAACGGGGACGTTTGCCGCTCCTCTTCTGCCGGCTTTGCTCTTTCCCTACTTGTGAACAAACTGCATGGTGTCAGGCCAGAAAACTCCTGCGGAGTTTGGCAAACGGGGGCGTTTGCCGCTCCTCTTCCGCCGGGCATTGATTTCTGCTCTTCTGTCTTTGTTTTCCGCTCTTCTGTCTTTATCTCCCGACCCACAGGAGCAGCAAACGTCCCATCCAAAATAGGAGCAGCAAACGTCCCATCCAAAACAGGAGCAGCAAACGTCCCCGTTTGCTAAAGCCCGCAGGGCTTTGCTCTTTACTTCCGTGCTACGATAATCTTCTAGGTGTCAGCCCACAAAACTCCTGCGGAGTTTGGCAAACGGGGACGTTTGCCGCTCCTCTTCTGCCGGCTTTGCTCTATTCTTCCGCGCTACGATAATCTTCTGGGTGTCAGCCCACAAAACTCCTGCGGAGTTTGGCAAACGGGGACGTTTGCCGCTCCTCTTCTGCCGGGCATTGATTTCTGCTCTTCTGTCTTTGTTTTCCGCTCTTCTGTTTTTATCTCCCGACCCCCAGGAGCAGCAAACGTCCCATCCAAAATAGGAGCAGCAAACGTCCCCGTTTGCTAAAGCCCGCAGGGCTTTGCTTTTCATCCCCGGAACACACTCTTGCATGGTATCAGCCCAGAAAACTCCTGCGGAGTTTGGCAAACGGGGACGTTTGCCGCTCCTCTTCCGCCGGGCTTTGCTATTTTCATCCCCGGAACACACTCTTGCATGGTGTCAGCCCAGAAAACTCCTGCGGAGTTTGGCAAACGGGGACGTTTGCCGCTCCTCATCCGCCGGCTTTGCTTTTTTCATCCCCGGAACACACTCTTGCATGGTGTCAGCCCACAAAACTCCTGCGGAGTTTGGCAAACGGGGACGTTTGCCGCTCCTCTTCTGCCGGCTTTGCTCTATTCTTCCGCGCTACGATAATCTTCTGGGTGTCAGCCCACAAAACTCCTGCGGAGTTTGGCAAACGGGGACGTTTGCCGCTATTTCGCCGGGCATTGTTTTCCGCACCTCTGTCTTTGTTTCCCGCTCTTCTGTCTTTATCTCCCGACCCACAGGAGCAGCAAACGTCTCATCCAAAACAGGAGCAGCAAACGTCCCCGTTTGCTAAAGCCCGCAGGGCTTTGCTCTTTCCCTACTTGTGAACAAACTGCATGGTGTCAGGCCAGAAAACTCCTGCGGAGTTTGGCAAACGGGGACGTTTGCCGCTCCTCTTCCGCCGGGCTTTGCTCTTTTCTTCCGCGCTACGATATCTTCTGGGTGTCAGGCCGGAAAACTCCTGCGGAGTTTGGCAAACGGGGACGTTTGCCGCTCCTTTTCCGCCGGCTTTGCTCTTTTCTTCCGCGCTCCGATAATCTTCTGGGTGTCAGGCCCCAAAACTCCTGCGGAGTTTGGCAAACGGGGACGTTTGCCGCTCCTCTTCTGCAGGGCTTTGCTCTTTTCTTCCGCGCTCCGATAATCTTCTAGGTGTCAGCCCAGAAAACTCCTGCGGAGTTTGGCAAACGGGGACGTTTGCCGCTCCTCTTCCGCCGGGCATCGTTTTCCGCACCTCGTATCTTGCCTTCCGCCCCCAAGATCATTACGGGATAAATACGGGATCAATACGGATTTCATCCGTATTGATCCCGTATTTATCCCGTAATGTGAACGGGAGCCACGCAGGATATTGGCGATCCGGCAAAAAAAGCTTGACACCTTCGGGGACGCGGAAAAAATGATTATCAGGTGGTGAAAAGCCACCGCCGGGGCGAACTTGGTTCACGCCCCCGGCCGTCCTGAAGCGACTTTCAGGCGAAACAACGAGTGACCTTTGCAGTTTACAAGACTAAGATTAGACGCTAGTCTAGGGAGATTGAGTGCGGAGAAAGCTCTGGCATTTCGATCGTTGGAATTCGAGGAGATCTGGGGAGGGAGGATACAGCTGTATCCCCGATCAAAACAATAGCATCCAAAAACAGAACAACATAACTTCAATCGCAAGCAAGGACCATCCCGCCGCCCGCGCCCGGCACGCTTTGAAAAATGATAACATCGCACATTATCACGCTGAATCCGTGCCCGCGCCAGCCGAAGACGTCCTTACCCCCACTTTTCAACTTCAATACCCAGACAGGCAGGGACCAAATATCGCCTAATCAGGACCTGTCTGACCCTATCCACATTTACTCAAGGAGTAAACATGAAAAGAATTATCTTGCTGTTTTTGCTTGCCGCATTGGCAGGCATGGGTTTTGCCGCGGCGGGTGACTACAGTTTTAGTTACTCATCCGGCACCTACACAGAGATCACCGGCGGTACGGTTTTGAGCACAATCACATCAGATGACAGTGCTGAGAACTTTGCCCTGCCCTTCGGTTTCACCTACGACGGGATCCGGTATTTCTATGCCAGGGTCTCTGCCAACGGTTGGCTGAAACTCTACAATGGCACCGCCCCAACCGATACAGATTATTCTAACAACATTGGCGGGACAGGGCTGCTTACAGCCCTATGTCCCTTGTTCGACGACCTGAATCCAACCGGGACCCCGGCGGCTGTAGTCCGCTATGAACTGTTTGGTACTGTGGGAGACAGGATATTGGTTATCCAGTGGAAAGATATCAAGTGGTATGGATCTTCGGGAACGCCGCAGAACTTCCAGATCCAGCTGCATGAAAACGGCAATGTGATCCACTTTGTCTATGGCACGATGAACACTCCCGCTGGTTCACCCACTGCTTCGATCGGCATTGTGGATGCCACCGGAGGAATCGGGAATTTCCTGAGTGTTACACCGGCAACCGCACCCACTGCGTCATCTGAAGTGGCGGACAACTCCATCGCCGCCATCACTTATCTAACCAGCGGAACCACCTATACTTTCACGCCTCCAGCCCCCAGCGCTGCGCCCAACGCGGCCATCCTGGTATCTCCGGCTGACGCAGCGCCCGCTGTGTATGTAAGTACGACCCTGAACTGGGCGGACGGGGGCGGCTGGACCGAAGGCTTCAAACTGCTCTTTTCACCCACCAGCAGCTTCCCTCCGGCGACTCCCACCGACCTGGGTTACGTGACCACCTATGATCCCCCGGGTGATCTGGACCCGCTGACGCCCTATTCCTGGAAAGTGATCCCCTACAACACAGTTGGCGGGGATAACGTTCCGGCGGCGGCCTGGACCTTCACCACGGCCTCGCTGCCCCTCACCGGCACCAAGGTCATCGGCAGCACCGAGCCTTACGATTACCTCACCTTCACCGAGGCCATCACCTCGCTGAACGCGGCGGGCGTGGGCACCGGCGGGGTGACCTTCACGGTGCAGGACGGGACCTACGCGGAAAATCCGCCGGCGATCACCGCCAGCGGCACCGCCGACAACCCGGTGGTGTTCGAGCCCGTGACCGGCGCCAATCCGGTCCTCACGCCCACCGGCGGGACCGGCACCTTCGGCTTCAAGCTGGACGGCGCGGATTACGTGACCTTCGACAACATCGACATCACCGCGGGCGGAACGCTGATCTACGGCTACTGGCTGGCCAACGGCGCGGACAACTGCACGGTGCAGAATGCCACCATCACCATGCCCTACGGTTCTACCAACTACGCCATACTAGCAGAGACCGGCAGCAACGCGCCTTCCATCCTGGACAACACCATCGCCTCAAACACATATTACGGCATCAGGATATACGGAACTTCCTCAGTGCCAATCCAGGACGCGGTGGTGCAGGGCAATGTACTTTCCGGGATCAGGAACTACGGGCTGTATCTCTATTACGTGCAGAATGCCGTGATCACGGACAACAACATCGCCTGCCAGGAAGCCTCAACTGTGGCTTTCTATGGTATCTATCTTGCCGGCAGCAGCACAAACAACAGCACGGTAAACGTTAGCTACAACACGATCAGCGGCGGCTATACTGGCAACTATAGTATTTATGGTATATACAATTACTACTCCAGTGGCAGCTTCGACCACAATACCATCAGCAATCTCTACAACACCGGCTCCTCCAGCTGGTACGGCTTCTACGATTACTACGGCGGCACTACCTCCTGGACCAACAACACCATCACCGGTATCACCAATACTGGCACGGGGACGTTTTACGGACTGGAATCGTATTACAGCGTCGACGCCACCTGGAGCGACAACGAGGTCTCCAACGTCACCATCACCTCAGGTTCCCTGTATGGCGTTTATGTGTATTATGGCACCACCCGCAGCTTCCACGACAACCTGATTACCGGTCTGGTTGGCACGGGGACCGTGTACGGTTGTTACGTGGCAGGCGGGACCACGGCCAACGTCTATAACAACACGATCCACAACCTGGTGTCCAACGGGACCTCCACAGCCGTAACATATGGCGTCTACATCTCCAGCGGCACCACCAACAACATTTACAACAACTTCGTGTACGACCTGCGCAACCCCGGCGGCACCACAGCCGGCCAGGTGCGCGGTATTTATCTGGCAGGCGGCACCACCACCAATGTCTGGAACAACACGGTCTATCTGAACACCAGCGGAACGAATGCCAACTTCACCACTGCGGCCCTGTACGTGGGGACCAGCAGCACCAGCTACAGCTTTGACCTGAAGAACAACATCTTCGTCAATGCCAGCACGGCTGGCAGCAGTGGCTGGACGGTGGCTTTCTACAAATCTGACGCCGCCATCACGAACGTTTCCACCGGCTCGGACAAGAACATCTACTACGCCGGCGGGGAAGAGCCCGGCGCCAGGGATGTGATCGGATATTTCGGCACCACCAGCACCTACACCACCTACGCCACCCTGGATGACTACAAGGCCTTCGCGGCCCCCAGGGATGCGGGTTCCTACAGCGAGAACGTGCCCTTCGTGAGCAGCCGGCTGATCGACCTGCACATCGACGACAGCGTTCCCACCCGGGTGGAAGGCAACGCCATCCCCATCACGGAAGTCAGCTTTGACATCGACAACCAGACCCGTGAGGCTACTCCGGATATCGGAGCCGACGAAGGCAGCTTCACGGGAATTGTTGGAGTACCCGGCAACGTTACCCTGGTGAGCCCGGCCAACGGCTCTGAAAACCTTGATCCCGACGGCCTCACCGTCACCTGGTCCGCTCCTTCAACAGGCGGCACGCCGGCTTATTATGAAGTGTATGTCTCGTCTTCCTTTGTGGACCAGGATGTTGATGATTTCTTCGGAAATGTTGCTGGCCAGCAGCGAGTTGATGTCCCCACCACCAGTTTGGACATCTCCACCATCTCCGGCCTGGACCTCGGTTACCTGAATGGCTGGTATTGGGCGGTTGTGGCCTATAACAACGGCGATGAGGAATCCGACATCTACGATCCCTCCTTCATGGTCTGGGGCTTCAGCACCGCTCCGCAGATGCAGGCGGATGACGACCTGGCCCTGGGTGATGTGTATCCCGAAAACGTGCTTGAAGGAACCATCACGGTTACCAACATCGGACCGGATGAGCTGACCTTCACTGCCGGCGGCTCCGATGAATTCCGCTTCGGCATCATTCGCTACGCCATTCCCGCTGGACAAAGCGTGGAACTGCCCTACGAGTTCTTCGCTCCCGCAACGCTCGGTGCCTACAGCGGAACGATCACCCTCACCGAAACCAGCCCGGGAGAATCGGTCATCAATATTGGCGTAACCGCGAATATAACCACCGACATCTATTTCGGAACCGGAACCTCGAACGGATACATGCCAATTTATCCAAATTATGGATACAGCTATTCCCAAGCCATCTATCCCGCGGAGTGGTTTAACTATCCGGATGGATACCGCATCGAAAAAATCTACTACGATTACAACTATGCCACAGCTCCCGCCAACACCCAGGATTTCAAGATCTGGATGGGCCACACCACCCTGGATGCCTTTGCCTCGTCTGGCAACTCCTGGCTGCCTGTGGACCAGATGACCCTGGTTTACGATGGCGTCTGGAGCATCACCGACGGCCTTGGCTGGAAAGAGATCACCCTCCAGGTCCCCTTCGAGTACAATCAGACGGATAACCTGGTGATCGCCGTGGATGAGAACACGCCAGGTGATGCGGGAACTTCATCCGCAAGGTTCAATTGCACCTACACCAGCGGCGAATATCACGGGATATCGCAATATAGCGATACCGCAAATGTGGATCCCACAGATCCCACCCAGGCCAGTCCCACAGCGCGCGCTTATTATCCCAACACCGGTTTCTTTGTGGCGCCCGTGCCCACTGTGCCGGAAATTGCGGTGAGCCCTGAAAGCTGGGATTTTGGCACGGTCATCATCAACACCACCAACACCAAGGAATTCACGATCAGGAACACCGGCGGCGGAGACCTTGTCATCTCCAACATCTCCGTGCCCACGGGACTTCCCGTCACCTTGCTCAACCTGCCGACGTTCCCGGTTACCTTGAACTCGGCCAATTCCACGCAAACATTCACGGTGCAATACGCGCCCACGGCCGAGGGCATGGTCGAAACATACGTTACGATCGATGACAATCTGACCGACGTAACGGTTGAGATCGATGGAAATTGCGTGGATCCTCGCATCGCCAGCCTGCCGCACGCGGAGTACTTCGATGACGTTACCACCCCCGCGCTGCCCCTGGGCTGGACGGGATACGTAAACTCAACCTCAACTTACGCGGTTGTTGCCACTTACAATAGCACCACCTACGCGCAGAGCGCGCCCAACAGCGCGAGGCTGTATAATTCCTCCGACGCGTCGGCGGACCTGCGCCTGATCTCACCCCAGATCCTGGTGGATATGGATGCCATCAGACTGAAATTCTACGCCCGCGGTTTGGCTTCCGATGATTTCGTTCTGATCGGGACCACAGATGCCCCTGACGGCAGTGGCAGCTTCAACCAACTGGCTTCGCTCAGCCTGACCACCACCAAGACAGAATACACCTACGAATTAGACGACTACACGATCCCGACCGGGCATGACCGCATCTGCTTCAAGCTGGGGACGGGCGCAAGCTCCAACTACGCTTATATAGACAATTTCATTCTGGAAGAGATCTTCACCGTCCCCACTCTCTATGTGAATCCTTCTGAATGGAATTACGGTGATGTGGAACTGAGCAACCCCTCCAGCAAGGTGTTCCAGCTCTCCAACCTCGGCACCGGCACCATCACCATCACCTCAGGTGACATCTATACCAACAACCCTGAATTCACGGTGGATGCCACCTATCCCATCGCTCTCACCTACGGCAATCCTCCGGTTGATGTGACCGTGACCTTCACCCCCGCTAATCTGGGTGCCAGGACCGCCACTCTGAGCATCGACGACAACGTTGGCGCCAAGACAGTGCATACCTACTCCCTCAGCGGAAACGGCGTGGCCGAGCCGCCCATGTACACGGCCCTCTACGCCGAAGTGGAAAACATCAACGACGTGGTGTTGAATTGGGGCGCTTTTACCCTTCCCGCCCCCGCCACCGAGGGCTATCTGCATTATGACAACGGGACGAACTCCTCCGGAGTTGGCTCGACCTCGAATCCAGCCAACTTCGACGTTGCCATCAAGCTGGAGACAGCCGTCTTGGAAGACTGGGCGGGCATGGACATCACCCAGATCCGCTTCTATCCTTACTCCGCGGATGCCACCTACACCCTCAAGGTTTGGACGGGCAGCGACGGCAGCCTGGCCCCGACCACCGAGGTGCGCAGCATACCGGTGACTCCCACTACCGGGGCCTGGAATGAAGTGAACCTTGCCAACCCCTACCAGATCACCGCTGCGGAAGCCATCTGGATCGGCTACAACTGCGATGTGGCCATTACGGGCTCTGTCTATCCTGCCGGAGCTGACGCGGGGCCAGCCGTAATGGGCTTTGGCGACCTGCTCAACCTGGGCGGCGAATGGTACAGCCTCTCCGCGAACAGCTCGATCAACCGCAACTGGAACATCCAGGCTTATGTGGACGAGCATGTGGTGGCCTTGGCTGCCAAGCCCGAAGATCCCGGTATACCGGTCATCAACAGTGCTGCTGGGAACGATGCCGACAAAAGCGCTTTGGCCAGCGAGGACTTCACTGGACAGCCAGCCGATGCGCGTGGTATCATGGGCTTCAACATCTACCGCGACGGCAGCACCACTCCTCTGAACCCCGCGCTGCTGACCGCTTACACCTACACCGATCTGGATCTCAGTGCCGGCCTCTATGAATACACCGTGCAGGCCGTCCAGTACGACCAGACCGGCCCCATGTCCAACCTCGCGGAAGCCCTGGTGCCCGGCAACGACCTCGCCGCCACCGCCATCGCTTCTCCCGAGTTCTACGGCAACGTTGGCTCCCCCATCCCCTTCAACGTGACGGTCTATAACAACGGCCTCAACACCCAGAGCGCTTACCGGGTGAGACTGATGAACGCGGACGGAGACGTGGAACTGGCTTATGCTGACTTCAGCACCCCGATCGCTTCGGATGACTCAGAGGTGCTGACCGTAAACTGGTCACCGCTTGCAGCCGGAACCTATCAGGTTTACGGCGAAGTGTACTTCGCCGGCGACCAGATCGCCGCCAACAACGCCTGCTACTCCATGGAGATGTATGTCATTTCCGCCACCATGAGTGTGATCGGCGTGGGCGACGAAGCCAGCACCACCTCCTCCTACAGCTACCCGCTGAATTACTACTACAAGAACAGCCTCACCGAAGAACTGTACTTCACCGATGAGATGCATCTCACTTCCGGCACTATCACGGCCATCGTTTACCGCAACACCTTCACCAGCAACCTGTCCAACAAACCCGTGAAGATCTGGATGGCCACCACCACCGATACCGACCTCACCGGAAACTGGAAATCCGTGACCTACACCCAGGTCTTCGATGGACTGGTGGACTTCCCCTCAGGAAGCAACTACATCGTGATCCCGCTGAGCCCGGCCTTCACCTACACCGGCAACAACCTGCTCACCCGGGTCAACCGGCCGATGGACACGGTGAAGTACACCACCAGTGACAAGTTCTACTACACCTACACTGCCAACCATCTCAATCGCACCCGCTACGCTTACAGCGACACGGAGACCTTCATTCCTCTTACGCCTCCGACCACCTCATATACCGTGAGCAACGTACCCAACACCTGGTTCGTGGTGAACAATCCGGTGATGCATCCCGAGGCGGTGCTCTCCGGCCATGTGTACATCCAGGGCGGCAGCACTCCGATCGCCGGGGCCACAGTCACCATCGAAGATGTGCGCTATTCCACCACAACGGATGAGAACGGATACTACGAGTTCCGCTTCTGGGAAGCCCATACGGTGGATGCCGCCGTGGCCAAATTTGGCTACTACGGAGCGACCCAGGCAAGCATCTCGCTGCCTCTCGGCACGCCTGTAACCCAGGACTTCTACCTGACTCCTCTGCCTCAGGCAAGCGTGAGCGGCACGGTTACCGCGAACGATTATCCGGCTGGGCTGGAGGGCGCCACGGTGTCCCTGTTTGGCTATGATGATTACGAGGTTCAAACCGGAACCGGCGGCGCCTTCAGCATTGCCGACGTCTATGGCAACAGCGCCGGCGAGATCTACAGCGTGACCGTGGAAAAAGACGGTTACACCTCCTACATCGGCACCCTCACCGTCTATGAAAGCGCCGTCACCGGCCTCAGCTACAACCTGGTGGAATACCTCTGGACCCCCTACAACCTGGTCGCCAGCCATGAAGGTGCCGACGCCAGGCTGAACTGGGATCCCGCCGGCCTGCCGGACTACCAGTTCTACGACTTCGAAGCCGACAATGGCGGATTCACTCACGTCGATAACCCCACCCCCGGCTGGGAGTGGGGAACCTCCTCCTATTCCGGTGCCCACAGCGGCACCAAGGTCTGGGGAACCGTGCTGGAAGGCAACTATGCCAACAGCGCTGTCTATGACCTGATCTCGCCTCCAAGCAATCTGATCCCGGCTGGAGCGTTCCTCACCTTCTGGCATTTCTACCGGTTCGAGTTCTACACTACTCCCTCCTATTATGACGGAGGTATTGTGCAGATCTCCACGGATGGAGGCACTAACTGGACAACCATCACCCCTGTGGGCGGTTATCCCTGCACCTCAACGTCTGGCCTTGGATCCATACAGATGTATGGAGGAGAGCAGCTCACTTGGACCCAAGCCAGCTTCGATCTCTCCGCATATACCAACCAGACAGTCATGTTCAAATGGAAGATGCTGTCAGAATCATCTGTTTCCCGGGAAGGCTGGTTCGTCGATGACGTCTTCATCGGCATCCCCATCGCCAAAACGGCAATGCACAGACTCAGCACCCGCAACGACGACCGTTGGTTCCTGAACTACGACGTCTACCGCTTCCCGGCTGCCGACGAAGGCATACCCACGAACTGGATCCAACTGGATAACGACTGGACCGACGTGACCTACCTCGACACCGGTTTCGCGGCCCTGCCTGAAGGCGCTTACAAGTGGGCGGTGAAAGCCAATTACAGTGGCACTTTGGAATCCGAGGCCATCATCTCCAACACCCTCGGCATTCTTGGCATCCCGCAGGATGTGGTGCCCACTAACACCGGCACAAACGTCAATATTAACTGGACTGCCGAACCCGGCGCCAGCTACTACATCATCTACGGCGCGCATGACCCCTATGGCATCTACACCATAGTGGGTTACAGCGCCACCACCAGCTACGTGTACAGCGCGGCCACGGATGGCTTCCACTTCTTCAAGATTGCCGCGGCCGACGGCGTGATGCCGACGACCCCGCCTCCGGCAAAGGGCATGCCGCAACTGAATAAATAAACACCGGCCCGGGAGGATCATCCTCTCTGGCTTGCAAACATGGGCGGGGTTTCGGTCCCGCCCTTTTGCATGTCCACGAATTACACGAATTCACACGAATTTTTTATAGAGGGTAATGGCTGTTGTCATTCCGGGGTGGCGCTGGAGTCGAGCGACGCAGGAGCATCGACTTCAGCCACATACCCCCCTGTTGTCATTCCGGGGTGGCGCTTCAGCGTCGGTGGGGTCCTAGCGGGCGAGCGAAGCGAGTTCGGGGGGTGCGAACGGGGCCCCGGAATCCAGACAGACTGTGAGGCTGGGTATTCCCCTTTTCATACGGATTAACGGATTGAACGGATTAACGGATTTGCAGCTTTCCCCCATCCAGCAACCAACGCACGTCATTCCGGAACGCAGTGACGGAATGACGGAAGGTTTCACCTTGACGGGTAAAGTCCCGGAATGACGGAGGGGTGAGGCCTGGCCTGTCGGGTGCCGCTGGAATCCAGACAAGGCGCAGATTTTACTTGACACGATTTGCGCGTTCAAGATAATGTTAAAGTGGAGTGCCCGCCTTTGCCAAGGTGGGAATCCACGGCAGTTAAATGACTTAGACAAATACAGACTAATTCATAAGGAGTAACGATGCACCAGAGCAAATCACTTCTTCTCCTGCTGCTCTGTTCACTGCTGGCGCTAAGCGCCTGGGCAAGCGTGAACGAGTATTCATTCACCTCGGCAGCCGGCACCTTTACCGAGATCACCGGAGGCACCGTGCTGGGCACCTCCGCCAACGACAACGAAGTTTTCAACGCCCTGCCCCTGGGCTTCACCTTCACCTACAACGGTGTGGACCACACCCAGGCGAGCGTGGCCAGCAACGGCTTTCTGGCGCTGGGCGCGGAAGTACTCACCAGCAATCAGCCGATCAGCAATACGGCAACCTCGAACAACGTTGTGGCCGCCATCGGCCGGGACATCAAGAGCCGGGATACCGGAGTGCTGATGTATCTGAGCTCCGGCGCCGCGCCCAACCGGGTGTTCACGGTGCAGTGGAGCCATTGGCGCCGCTCCGCCACGGCCACGGCCAACGACGACCTCACTTTCCAGATCCAGCTGCAGGAAAACGGCAACAAGGTCGTTTTCGCCTACGGCCTTTTCACCGCGGTGACCAGCACCACCAACCAGGCGATCCAGGTGGGCCTGCGCGGCGATTCCACCGCTGATTTCAGCAACCGCGCCACCACCACCGACTGGGCCGCCACCAATCCCGGCACGGCCGCCAACAACTTCTGCGCGCTCAGCGCCACGGTCTTTCCCGCCAGCGGCCTGACCTTCACTTTCGCGCCTACCGCGACCGGCGAACCGCCCCTGCCGGCCGTAAATCCCCTGCCGGCCAACAACGCCGTCAACGTGGCCATCGGCACCAACCTGAACTGGGTGGCCGGCGGCGGCACCGTGGATGGCTATCTGGTTTGTCTGGGCACGGACAATCCGCCCACGAACATCGCGGACAGCCTCTCCCAGACCGGCACCAGCTACGATCCGGCCGATCTGGCTTACAGCACCACCTATTATTGGCGGATCGTGCCCTTCAACACTTACGGCAACGCGGCCAACTGCCCGGTCTGGCAGTTTACCACCCTGGCCGACCCCACCGTGAGCACCTTTCCCTACGCCCAGAACTTCGACACCCTGACCCCGCCGGCTCTGCCGCTGGGCTGGACCACCATCAACGCCAACGCCGACGCCTATACCTGGGAAAGCTATGCCGGCACCGCGCAAAGCCAGCCCAACTGCGCCCGCATCCGTTTCAACACCAGCCTGGCCATGAACGACTGGCTGCTGCTGCCGCCGATGCAGCTCACACAGGGCACCTACTACAAACTGAGGTTCTTCTACCGCGGCGGCAGCACCGAAGCCGCCGAAAAGCTGGCCCTGTATTGGGGAACGGCGCCCACGGCCACCGCCCTGACCAATCAGATCTGGGTGAACGAAAACATCAGCAACGTCAGTTACCTGGCCGGCGAGGGGATCCTGCAGGCCTCAGCCAGCGGGGTCCACCACTTCGGCTTCAAAGGCTTCAGCGAGGCCGATCTCTTCTATATCTATCTGGATACCATTACCTTCGACGTCTGGGTGGAACAGCTGCTGCCGCCCACCAACCTGACGGTCGCCATCGATGACCACGACGTCCATCTGGCCTGGACGGCGCCACCATCCACCCGCGCCCTGCTGGGCTACAAGGTTTACCGCAACGCGGTGCTGATCGCCACCATCGCCAACCCCGATTCCCTGGCCTATCACGACCTGGCGCTCCCCTCGGGGCTTTACAGTTACGGCGTTTCGGCCTACTACACCTCCGGTGAATCCACTCTCGCGGGTCCCGTGCTGGCCGACGTCGATCCCATCATTTTGCCGCCCACGAACCTCACCGCGGTTACCGAAGAGCGCGATATCGTGCTCAACTGGGCAAATCCCGAAGGCGACTGGATCACCTGGTGCAACATGACCCTGGGCAATTCCGTCGGCACCAGTTCCGCCATCGTTTTCGATGTCGCGCACCGCTGGACCCAGGCCGATCTGGCCGCTTACGCGGGCCGCTCCATCACCCGGATCGAGTTTGTGCCGGTTTTCGCCAGCTGCGTATACACCGTGAAGGTCTGGACCGGCGGCTCCGCCACCGACGCAGGCACTTTGGTGCATTCGCAGGTGGTGGCCAACCCCGTGATGAACGAATGGAACACAGTGATCCTCACGGCCCAGATCCCCATCCCCGCCACAGGCGACCTCTATTACGGCTATGAAGTGAACACCACCGGCGGCAACCCGGCCGGCTGCGACAGCGGGCCGCAGATCGAAGGCAAAGGCAACATGATGTACTTTGGCGGACAGTGGACCACCCTGGCGGTGGTGGCACCCACCCTCACCTACAACTGGAACATCCGCGCCTTCGCCCAGTTCGCTCCTCCACCCCGGGACGGCGGACCGGCGCCGCTGGCCTCGAACTACTACAGCGCGCCCCAACCCCTCACCCTGGGCCGCTTCACCCCGGCGGAAGAAAGCCGTCTCGTAACCGGCTACAAGGTTTACCGCGACGGCGCGCTGATCGCCACCCTGAATGACGAAGAGATCGTTTCCTACCGCGACGCCGCGCTGCCCAACGCAGTTTACACCTACGGCGTGACCTCCGTGGCCCCCACCGGCGAATCCGTTCCCGCCACCGTGACCATCGAGATGAACTTCCAGCTGGCGGAAATGTTCTTCTCCGACGGTTTTGAAGACCATCCGGATTTCGCCCTCACCTTCGCGCCCTGGACCCTGCGCGACCAGGACCACTCCACCACTTACGGCATCACCGACGTCACCTTCCCGGGTTCCGGCGGCGAAATGGCCTACATCATCTTCAATCCTACCGCCACCACGCCGCCCATCACCACGCTCACGCCGCACGGCGGCAGCAAGATGGCGGCCTGTTTCGCGGCCACGACCCCGCCCAACAACGATTATCTGGTTACGCCGCGCCTCTTCCTGGGCACCAATTCCTCCATCAAATTCTTCGCCAGATCGCATAACTCCACCTACGGCCTGGAGCGTTTCCGCGTGGGCGTGAGCACCCTGCCCAGCGTGATCGTGCAGGGCTTTACCTACATCAACGACGGCGATTATGTGGAAGCCCCCACCGACTGGCACGAATACGTCTACGACCTCAGCGCCTACGACAATCAGAATGTGTATGTGGCCATCCGCTGCGTGTCCGACGACGCCTTCGTCTTCTACGTGGACGATTTCTCAGCGCATTCCGACGGCGGCAGCCTGGTCGGCATCGACGATCCCGCCGTACCTGCCCTGGTCACGGAACTGCAGGGCAATTACCCCAACCCCTTCAACCCCGTAACCACCATCCGCTTCAGCACTGCCGCCGCGGGATCCGTGACCCTGGAAATCTACAATGTCAAGGGTCAGTTGGTGCGCCGCCTGGTGGATGAACCCAAAAACGCCGGCCGGCACAGCGTGGTCTTCGACGGCCGCGACGCCAACGGCGCTCCCGTCTCCAGCGGAATGTACTTCTACCAGCTGCGGGCCGGCAGTTACAGCGCCACCCGCAAGATGGTCCTGATGAAATAAAAACTGTCCCAGGATATCTCCTGCCCGCGGTGGGTGTCTGCCTGCCGCGGGTTTTTTTGTCCACGAATTACACGAATTGACACGAATGAATAGATTGGGGATGAACAGGATGAAAGGGATGAAAGAATAGAACACGGATGACAGGATCGACAGGATCAGCAGGATGGGGTGTCCACGAATTACCCGGATTATGGTTTATGGAAAAAAGGGTCTCACACAGATTTCACAGATTGAAGATTCGTAGAACTGAAGACCCGTTCGTTAGGCCATTCCAGCACCCCGCCCCAACCGCACGTCATTCCGGAACGCAGTGACGGAATCCAGCCCTTCTGGGCAATGCCCTGGTAAGGGGACGATCCAGACGCAGTCTGCATTGACCCCGCCTTGACCTAGGATCGGCTATTCCCGCAAGGCCTGGATTCGATTCACCCCACCGGCCAACAAGTTGCCCGGCGAGGACCCCGGCGTCTCTTCGCGCCGGAGGCGCTCCGTTCCGGAATGACGTAGGTTTGGGGCGGGGTGGATGATATGACTGGATTCCGGGGCTCCGTTCGCACCCCACGAACTCGCTTCGCTCGCCCGTGAGGACCCCGCAGGCGCTGAAGCGCCACCCCGGTATGACACACGGACTCATTTACCCACCGATATGAAAGAGAGCCTTATCATCCTGCTGATCCTGTCGATCCTGTAATCCGTGTTCTGTTACACATCCGCGTGAGCCCACGATCCCGTTCCGGGCGGTCTGATCTGTCAGAATGTTCTCTGAAATACCCACTCTGTTTGGAAGAGAGCTAAACAAAGCCCCCGCGAATGCGGGGGCTCACCTTGATCACGGCGGATCAGATCCGCCTTAAGGAGATGTAGGTGGTTTAGGGTTTGATCGGTTCGAATCCGGCCCGGATCTCTTCAGGGGCGTTGGTCAGCGTCCTGGGATTGAGATTGCGGGTGGTTCTGCCGCCGCCAATGTTGGTGGAGGCCACGACCTTGAAGAATTGCATGGGCGCGGCGCCGACGTATTCGTAGACAGTTCCCGGCTGGTTGTCCGAGAGCAGGGTCCAGGGATCGGCCGCGTAGGGATCGGGGGATCCATACACGTCGTAGCTGGCTGCACCGGACAGGGCGGCCCAGCTAACCTCGGGATTGCCGCTGAGGTTCCGGACGATGGTGAGTTCAGGCGGGAAATACAGGGTCGCGTTGCCGGTTTGCACATACGCGCCGATGGCCCATTCGCCTGTGCTGGTGGAGGTATACAGGTCGCCGCCGATGAACAGGTAGGTGGGAGTGGTGTAGTCGTAGGTGGCGTCGAAGAGGAAGTAGTGGGCAAGTCCCATATCCTCGTAGGAGATCCAGAACCAAGGCGTGGTGATCTGGATATTGTAGCTGC
>Ga0209717_1002054_pt1 | contig 20144 bp, 12 predicted proteins | sample AD_UKC048_MetaG_FD_184418 | JGI IMG/M metagenome (GOLD analysis project Ga0209717, IMG submission 184418) | Active sludge microbial communities of municipal wastewater-treating anaerobic digesters from USA - AD_UKC048_MetaG (SPAdes) (version 2) | ecosystem: Engineered > Bioreactor > Anaerobic >... | reverse complement strand
AGACTGTATGACTCTTTGAAACAACTTGAAAAGGCAGTTGTTGACTACTTCGACACAATTACCCCAGAGGTTTTGAGACAATTATGCGCCTGCTCGTATATATGATGTTACAATATGGAACCTGTATTACTCACAGAAATCATCCAGACAGGATTCTGTGAGCTTTTGTACGCGGAGTGGAAGCCAAACATGAATCCAGAGCTTTGAAGAACTTTGATTTCACTTCCAAACCCTCCGGCGCAGAGCAAACTTGACATTTTTCCGCGTGTGGACGATGCGGTTTCTAAACACTTTTACGTGAAAGGAACTCACCCATGATAACTGTATATGTGAACGGAAAAGCCACCCAGGTGGCCAAAAACACGATGGTTTTGCACGCCTGCACCAAAGCTGGCTACAAGGTCCCCACGCTTTGCTACCACGAGGACCTGCCGGCTTTCGGCAACTGCGGGGTGTGCATGGTGCAGATCAACGGCAAGGCCCTGCGGGCCTGTTCCACGCCCTGCGAAGAGGGCATGCGGATCCGCACCACCGGCAACGACCTGCTCAAGCTGCGCCGCGAGGCGGTGGAGATCATCCTCTCGAACCATCCCAACAACTGCCCGGAATGCGTGAAAAACGGACGCTGCGAACTGCAGGACCTGGCGCAGGAACTGGCGATCCGCCACATGAGCCTCAAGCACATGAAACGCCCCTATCAGAAGCGGGACGAATCGTCGCCCTCGATCACGCTGGACCCCTCTTATTGCGTGGTTTGCGGGCGCTGTTCCTACGTTTGCAACGAGATCCAGGACGTGCACGCGCTGGAAAACTGCGAGCGGGGTTTCAACACCTTTGTGGGCCCCACCTTCGGGCGCAAGCTGGAGGAAAGCGAGTGCGTGAAATGCGGCCAGTGCTCGGCTTATTGCCCGGTGGCCGCCATCTATGAAAATGACGATTCGGACGCGCTCTGGAAGGCCCTGGACGACCCGGAGCTGGTGCTGGTGGCGCAGGAAGCGCCGGCGGTGAGGGTGGCCCTGGGCGAGGAATTTGGCCTCAAACCCGGGCACAACGTTGTAAAGAAAATGTACACCGCGCTCAGGGAACTGGGTTTTCACTACGTGTTCGACACCAATTTCGGCGCCGACCTCACCATCATGGAAGAGGCCAGCGAGTTCGTGCGCATCTTTCAAGACCATCCGGAGGATTTTCCGCTCATCACCACCTGCTGCCCCTCCTGGGTGGATTATCTGGAAAAATTCCATGCCGACCTCATCCCCCATTTTTCCTCCTCCAAATCTCCGCACCAGATGGTGGGGACCATGGTGAAAACCTACTGGGCGGAGAAGATGGGCCTCGATCCCAAGAAGATCTTCCTGGTCTCGGTGATGCCCTGCACCGCCAAAAAGTACGAAATTGAGCGCATGGAGGACATGTACGCCTCCGGCTGCAAGGATGTGGACCTCACCATCACCACCCGCGAACTGGCCCGCATGCTGAAAACCCGGGGCATCGACCTGCCTCATCTGGAGGATGGCGAAGCCGACAACCCGCTGGGTGAATACAGCGGTGCCGGCACCATTTTCGGCGCTTCCGGCGGGGTGATGGAAGCCGCTCTGCGCACGGCCTACAGCTTTGCCACGGGGCACGATCTGGAGGATCCCTGCATCAAATTCACCCGCGGCGCCCAAGGCATCAAAAAAGGCAAGATCGAGATCCTGGGCCGGGAGATCAGGATTGGCGTGGCTTCCGGCCTGGGCAACGTGGGCAAGCTGATGAACGAGATCCGTGACGCCAGGAACGCCGGCAAAGAGCCGCCTTACCACTTCGTGGAGGTGATGGCCTGCCGCGGAGGCTGCGTGGGAGGCGGCGGACAGCCCTACCGGTCAACAAACCGGGTGCGGATGCAGCGCGCCAAAGGCCTCTACGCCGAGGACCTGCATATGGAGCGGCGCGAATCGCACAACAACCCCTCCATCCAGAAGGTTTACAGGGAATTTTTGGGTGAGCCGAACTCCCCCAAAGCGCGCAAACTGCTTCACACCAGTTATATAGCCCGGCCCATCAGCCTGCTGCCCAAAAAATCCTGAGCCGCCGCCGGCTCCTGCCAAGCCCCTTCAGTCACGCCGCTGGCTTGTCACCCGCCTGATCCCCGCATCAGGTGCGGGAATCAGGCGAGAGGCGTGCCAGTCGCGAATCTGCAGGGGATCGGGACCCTACAACCCCAGGGGGGCGATGGAGCGGTCGAAGTAGCCGTGCACCTTGGCGATGGTGAGGCCGTAATTGGTGATCGGCACCCCGCGCCTCTGGGCTTCAACGATACGGCGGCTCATCTCCATCTGATTGAGCATGCAGGCGCCGCAATGCACGCAGAGCGCGTATTCCTCCAGGTTGGGCGGGAAATCGTGGCCGGCGTAGGTTTCGAAGATCAGGTCCTTTTTGGTGTATTCCCTCAGCCAGCGGGGCAGCTTCACCCGGCCAATGTCGTCCTTCTGAACGTGGTGGGAACAGGCTTCCGCGATCAGGACCCTGTCGCCGTCCTTCAGCTTGTCGATCTGCCGGATCCCCTCCGCCAGGATGCCCAGATCGCCCTTGTAGCGGGCAAAGAGGATGGAAAAAGTGGTTAGTTTCACGCTCGGAGGCAGGTCCCGCACCACCGGTTCGATGGCCTGGGAATCGGTGATCACGAGGTCCGGATCCTCTTTCAGCGCGGCCAAAGCCTGCTTGAGTTCAAATTCCCGCACCACCAGGGGCACCGTGCCGCTGTCCAGCAGATCGCGCAGCACCTGCACCTGCGGCAGGATCAGCCTGCCTTTGGGGGCCGCGGAGTCGATCGGCGTCACCAGGATCACGCGCTCGCCGGGTTTCACGATATCGCTCACCAGGGGCCGGTCCTCTTTCAGATGCGCCGGCGCCAGTTCGATCAGCTTTTCCTTGGCCGCCAGGATGTTCTCTTTGTGGCTGGCAGAGACGGAAACCCAGTCCAGCCCGTGTTTCAGGCAATAATCCAGATTGGCGGGAGCGGGCGTGCCGAGGTCTTGTTTATTGAAGGCCACCAGCAGCGGGATCTTCATCCCGCGGATGCGCTGCAGGAACTCCAACTCGCTGGCGGAAAAGGGGTTGCCGTCGTTCACGAAGATGGCCATGTCCGTGCGGAAAAGCACGCGGAAGGTTGCCTGCACGCGTTTTGAGCCCAGCTCGCCGGTATCGTCCAGGCCGGCGGTGTCGTAAAAGGTCACGGGGCCCAGGGGCAAGAGCTCGTAGCGCTTGTCCACGGGATCGGTGGTGGTTCCCGGCGTGTCCGAAACTATGGCAATTTCCTGGTTGGTGAGGGCGTTGATGAGGCTGGATTTGCCGCTGTTGCGGTTTCCCAGCAGAGTGATGATCAGGCGTTCGCCGCGGGGGGTGCTGCTCATTGTTCCTCGGTGAATGTTTCTTTGTATCTACAGGATAACGCGCCTTGATCGCTTTGTCAAGCCCTGTCCGGACGAGTTAACTTCAGAACGAAGGCATTGCTCTTTGAAGCGTAACGCGGATCTGCGTAATTCGTTCTTGACAACTTGGAAAAGGTTGGAAAGCTGGAGTTCTTACATCAAAACAGCCACAGGAGCCCAAATTGGACGATATCAAGGGAATCCGCACCATAAACCTGCAAGAGGCCGACCCGGACAAGTTGCGCGCACAGCTGCGCCACTATTTTCACCAGACCTGCGACATTGAGGAAAGGCTCTATGACAGCCTGGCCGACGACTCCGTGTTCTATCTGCGGGCTGATCCGCTGCGCCATCCGCTGGTCTTCTATCTGGGCCACACCGCGGCATTTTACATCAACAAACTCATCATCGGCCGCGTGATCGGAAAGAGGCTCAACCCCGCCTTCGAATCGATGTTCGCCATCGGCGTGGACGAGATGAGCTGGGACGACCTCAACGAAGCGCATTACGACTGGCCCTCCATCCCGGAGGTGAGGAACTACCGCGATCTGGTGCGCGCCAGGGTGGACAGGCTCATCTCCGAACTGCCTTTGGACGAACGCGGCATCACCTGGAACAGCCCCTGGTGGGGCGTGATCATGGGTATCGAACACCAGCGCATCCATCTGGAAACCTCGTCCGTGCTGATCCGCCAGCTGCCCCTGGACAAGGTGCGCCAGCTTGATTTCTGGGCTGCCTGCCCCGAAAGCGGATCCGCGCCGCGGAACGAATTGCTGTCGGTGGAGGGCGGCACCGTGAAGCTGGGCCGCGACGACAGCGATCCCTGGTACGGCTGGGACAACGAATACGGCTCCGCGGCCTTTGTGGTGAAGGATTTCAAGGCCTCCAAACATCTTGTCTCCAACGCGGAATTTTTGGAATTCATCGAAGCCGGCGGCTATCAGAAGGAAGAATACTGGACCGAGGAAGGCTGGTCTTGGATGAGCTGGCAGCAAGCCACTTTGCCCCGCTTTTGGAGGAAGAACGGCTCCGGCTACCGCCTGCGCCTGATGGCCAGTGAGATACCCTTGCCGGAAAACTGGCCCGTGGAGTGCAACTACCTGGAGGCCAAGGCTTTCTGCAACTGGAAAGCAAGGCAGGCCGGCCTCCCCATCCGCCTGCCCAGCGAAGAAGAGTGGATGTTGCTCAGAGACAGCTGCGTGAAAACCGACCAGCCGCTCTGGGACAGGGCTCCGGGCAACATCAACCTCGAAGGGTGGGCTTCCTCCTGCCCCGTGGACCGCTTTGCCTTCGGCGATTTTTACGACGTGATCGGCAACGTCTGGCAGTGGACGGAAACGCCAATTTACGCCTATCCCGGCTTCAAGATCCATCCCATCTACGATGACTTCAGCGTTCCCACCTTCGACGGCCGGCACAACCTGATCAAAGGCGGTTCCTGGATCTCCACCGGCAACGAGGCGCTGCGCAACTCCCGCTATGCCTTCCGCCGCCATTTCTACCAGCACGCCGGTTTCCGCTACATCGCCAGCGACGCGCCGCTGATCGAGCACGACGAGCCGCACGAATCTGACTCCGCGATCATCCCCTGGTGCGATGCCAACTGGGGCGACAATCCTCTGGGCGGCAAGAACATCGACGCCCGGCTGGTGGAAATTCTGCAGCCCTGGACCGTGCCTCTGAAAGGAACCAAGGCCCTGCATCTGGGCTGCAAAACCGGACGCGCCAGTTTCGAACTGGCCAGGACCTTCGGCTCTGTGACCGGCTTGGATTTCACCACCCGGCTGATCCGTCTGGCCACTCAGATGAAGGAAAAGGGCTACATCCGCTATCTTCGGAACGACGAAAGAGAGATCCAAAGCTATGTGGAAAAGGCGCTTGCGGACTTTGATCTGGAAGCGACCGCCCCGCGGGTGGAATTCTGGCAGGCCGATGTTTCCAACCTCATGGCCAAGTTTGGCGGCTACGACTTCATTCTGGCCGAGAACGCGGTCGAGGGTGCCATCAATCCCGGGCGTTTCCTGCGTGACATTCACAAGCTTCTGAATTCCAGAGGGATACTGGCCATCGCCGACGGCTACGCCTGGGATCCTGAAATCACCCGGGCGGAAGACCGCATCGGCGGATTCCGCAAGGACGGGGAGCCCTTCAGCGCTTGGGAGGGGATCAAAGACATTCTTGACCAAGAGTTTGACCTGATCGCCGAGCCGGTGGATCTATGGCAGACCCTGAGGCTTGAAGAACGCCTCCACACACTCCATAAGTTGCAGCTAAGCATCTGGCAAAAGAGGGTTTGATGCGCTGGATGGGGCTGGCGCTGCTGCTGTTTGGAAGCATCTTCCTGGCCGCGGAAACCGTCCAGATCGGCACGGGCTCGCTGGTGAACCAGCGCCTGCCCATCGAGCCTTTTGCCGCCTTCAGTTACTCGCAACAGCTCTACCGGGCCGAGGACATCGGGTTCATCGGTTCCGTGAGTTCCGTCTCCCTGCAGTACAATTTGCCCAGCGTTTACTTCGCGGGCAGCAGCATGGATTGGAAAATCTATCTGGGACACACCCAACGCGGGCGGTTGGATGCCTGGGTGCCGCTGGACAGCCTGGTTTTGGTGTTCGAAGGAGTTTTAAACGAAGCCCAGTTTTCGGGCGGGATTCCCGGCCAGGGTTGGCTGCACATCCCTCTGGACACGGTTTTTCACTATAACGGCAGCGACAATCTGTTGCTCGCGGTGGATGAAAACGATCCCGATGCCGGCTCCAACGCCGACGATTTCTTATGCACCGAAGCCGCGGAAGTGCGGGGCCGCGTTTTTGCCAGCAACACCCTGAACCCTGATCCAGCCGCTCCTCCGCCGGGACCTGAAAACATCTACCCGCGTCTGGCCTATCCCAATCTGCGGCTGGAGATCACACCCTTCAGCCTCACACCCTGGCACCCCCTGCCGGCCGATCAGGCCGCCGGAGTGTCTGTCCTCACGCAGCTGCAGTGGCAGAGCAACGCCTCGCTTTTCGATCTTTGGCTGGGCCCGGGCCCGGACGCGTTACAGCTTATGGGACAAGGGCTTGATTCCCTGCAATGGACTCCGCAGCTGCCTCTGGAAATGCTCACCACCTATCACTGGCAGGTGGTGGCTCACGCGGAAGGACAAACTTACCCCGGGCCGGTCTGGAGTTTCAGCACCGCCGGCGAGGGCATCGGACCACCTCAAAACCCTAGCGCCTACTACATCACAGACCACGTTCAACTGGCCTGGCAGCCGCCGCTTGAAGGCGAACCCGTGCTCTACCGCGTGATCCGGAACGGCGTGTTTCTGGCTGCCACGCAGGAACTTGGCTATCAGGATTATGAAGTTGGGCCAGGCCAGGTCTTGTATTATTACCTGCTGGCCCAAAACCACCTGGGCGAACTTTCCGACCCCTCCAACACCGTCACCGTGCACATTCCGGACCTCATCCCCGATCTCATATTGCAGCAGGGTTTTGAGGCCTGCGCCTCCTTCAGCCAGGTCATTCCGGGCTGGCAAAACCTCGATCTGGACTCTTCCCCCACCTGGGCCACCTGGCCGGTTCCGGGTCTGGGCGAACCTCTGGCCTGGATGGTGTTCCCGCCGGGGCAACTAAACCCTCCCCAAACCGGTCTTGAGGCCCACAGCGGAGCGGTGATGGCGGCAGCTTTCTGCGTGCAGACCCCACCCAACAACGACTGGCTGATCTCTCCGCGCGTACAGCTGGGCTCCGCTCCCAGCCTGAACTTTTGGGCCCGCTCCCACACCGCGGATTACGGCCTGGAGCGGCTGCGGGTGCTGATCTCCACCACGGGCGCCGATCCTGCCGGATTCACAACTTTGAATGCCGGTAACTGGCTGGCCGTGCCGGCGGACTGGACCGCATACAGCTATGACCTCGGCGCCTGGCAGGGCCAAAGCGTTCATCTGGCCTTCAACTGCGTTTCCTGGGATGCCCTGGCACTTTATCTGGACGACGTCGTGATCACTGGTGAGGGTGGCTATGTGGCTGTGGATGAGGAAATTGCGTCGCCGGATGAGTTCCAGGTTTTTCCCAACCCCTCGCGAGGCGGTTTCCGCGTGGAATCAGCAGGAAAAACACCTTTCAGCCTCAGCCTTTACGATCTGCGCGGTCGCGAACTCTTTTCCACGCGGAACGTGAGCGGCTTCAACAGCGCGGAGCACTCTCTGCGCCTGGCCGCGGGGATCTATTTTCTGCGTCTGGATGCGGGCGGGCACAGCCAGCTGAAGCGTCTGGCCGTGATCAAATGAAAAGCTATGTCCTGCAAGATGTGGAGGCTTTCCTCGACGGGCTGCTCCAAGACAGGAAATTCAGCGAGAACATCGTCGCCCGCCAGTCTTTGGAACCGGTGGAGGCCGTCTGGGCTGACTTTCCGCCCCAAACCAGGCCGGAACTGCTCTCCCTGCTGCGCGAACAGGGTATCGACCGCCTCTTTGCGCATCAGCGGGAAGCCATCGATGCCGCGCTGGGCGGGGACAATCTGGTGCTCAGCACCGGCGTGGCCAGCGGTAAAAGCCTCTGCTACCAGTTTCCCATTTTACAGGAACACCTCCTAAACCCCGCCAGCCGGGCCCTGCTGCTTTTCCCCACCAAGGCGCTGGCCCAGGACCAGGCCCAGAAAATGCTGGCGCTGGCGGAAGCTCTGGCCCGCCACAACCCCAAAGCGCCGAAACTGAACTGCTCCATCTACGACGGCGACACCGCTTCCGAAACCCGGCGCCGCATCCGCAACCAGGCCGGGCTGATCTTTTCCAATCCGGACATGCTGCATCTGGGCATCTTGCCCAATCACACTCTCTGGAGCAGCTTTTTCGCCCATCTGCGCTGGGTGGTGATCGATGAAGTGCACATCTACCGCGGGGTGTTTGGCTCCCATTGCGCCAACATTTTGCGCCGCCTGCGGCGGATCTGCGCCCTCTACGGCGCCCGGCCCCAGTTCATCTGCACCTCCGCCACGGTGGCCAACGCCCGCGAGCTGGCCGAGGAACTGCTGGAAAGCCCTGTGCGCCTGATTGACAGGGATGCGTCGCCACACGGCCGGCGGGAATTCCTGATCGTGAATCCGCCCATCGTGGATGCCGCCCTGGGCATCCGGCGCAGCGCCATGCTGGAATCCACCTTTCTGGCCAAACGCTGGCTCTACGGCCGCGGCCAGGCCATCATCTTCTGCGGGCCCCGGCGCAGCGTGGAGATCCTCTTCCTCTACCTCAGCGGAGAAAGCGCATACAAGGACCGCGTGCGCAGCTACCGCAGCGGTTATCTGGCCGCCCACCGCCGCGAGATCGAAAAAGAGCTGCGCGAAGGCACCATTGGCCTGGTGGTTTCCACCAACGCGCTGGAACTGGGGATCGACATCGGCGGGCTGGACGCCGTGTTTTTGAACACCTATCCCGGCACCATCTCCGCCACCCGTCAGCAGGCCGGCAGGGCAGGCCGCAAGGGCAACACAGCCCTCGCCATTTTGGTGGCCAGCGCCAATCCGCTGGACCAGTATATCTGCCAAAACCCCCGCTACCTTTTCGACAACAATCCCGAACACGCCCTCATTTCCCCGGACCACCGCGAGATCCTGCAAAGCCAGCTGCTCTGTGCCATCCACGACCTCGCCCTGCTGGAAAGCGAAGGCTTTGGCAGCCTGGGCCCGGAGCACATCTTCCCCCATCTGGAAGTGCTGGTGCAAGAAGGGAAAGTGCGCAAGGCCGGCCCGCGCTACATCGGCGTTCCGGAGGCTTACCCCGCCGCGGAGGTCTCGCTGCGCAACATTTCGGACCAGGTGCAGATCCTGGCCGGCGAGGAACTCATCGGCTGGGTGGACGGCGCCAGCGCTCTCTGGATGGTGCATCCGGGCGCCATCTACCTGGACCGCGGCGAAACCTGGCTGGTCACCAAACTCGACCTCGAGCAGCGCAAGGCTGAGATCGAAACCGCGGACGTGAATTATTTCACCCAAACCACTCGCGACACCGAGATCGAGGCCCACGCCCTCATGAACCGCCAGCCAACTCACGGCGCGGACAAGTATCTGGGCCGGGTGACCGTTACCACCACCATCACCGGCTTCAAAAAACTCAAATTCTACACCCAGGAGATAATCGGCCGCGAACCGCTGGACCTGCCTCCCACAAGGCTGCAAACCGTGGCCTGGTGGATCGGCCTGGCCGATAAAACCGTCGCCCGGGTGAAGGCCCAGGGCCTCTGGAATGTGGAAAAAAACGACTACGGCAAGGACTGGGGGCTGATCTCCGCTGCCGCGCGCAAACGCGACAACTTCATCTGCCAGCACTGCGGCCTGGCCGAAACCGAAACCGCCCACCACGTCCACCACCTCGTCCCCTTCCGCAAATTCGCCAGCGCGGAGGAGGCCAACGCGCCCGCCAATCTGGTGACCCTCTGTCCCCGCTGCCACCGCCTCGCGGAGCAGAATGTGCAGATTCAGAGCGGGATCGCCGCCCTCGGTTACCTGCTGGTGAACCTGGCTCCCTTCTTCGTGATGTGCGATCGCAAGGACATCGACGTCTTCTGCGAGGACAATTCACCCCTGGCCGGAAACCGGCCCGCCATCCTCATTTACGACAACATCTCCGACGGCATCGGCCTCTCGCGCAAGCTCTTCGACCTTCATGACCAGGTGCTGAAAGCAGCCCTGGAACTTGTTTCCAAATGCCCCTGCCAGGATGGCTGCCCCTCCTGCGTGGGGCCGGTGGCGGAAAACGGCGCCGGGGCCAAGGAACACGCCCTCGCCATTTTGAAAGAACTGGTGCCTGATCCTTTCGCGCCTGAAGCTTCGGGCCAGGAGTAAAACCATGAAAGTGCTAAGTGTTTGCGGTGTTTGCTGTTCCACCGACTGCCGGGCCTATAAAGCCGAATGTGAAGGCTGCGTGGAACTGGGTGGAAAAATTCCCTGGGCCGTTTTTTACAACCAGGAATACTGCCCCATCTTCCAATGCGTGAGGGACAAAGGCCTCTCCTCCTGCGCCGAATGCGGCGAAGCGCCCTGCCAGGTCTGGCAAGCCACCCGCGATCCGGATGCCTCGGATGAGCAGTTTGCCGCCGACCTCGCCAACCGGCTGAAAAACCTCAAAAGCCTGATCGACACATAGCAGTGGGAAACCATCCCTCCTGCTGCTGATTGTTCACGCCGACCTGCGGACAAACCCGGTGCGCGGCCTCCTGTCTTGATGGCGTAGAAGAGGCGAAGCGCCCTCTCACCAGATATCAGCCCATTCAGCGACGGCCCGATTTATCTCTTCGCAACTTTTATCCGTCATATCATTGAAGGGCGCGAAATCGCGAAATTCCTGCAAGTTATCGGCATCAATAAAATCCGGGATCGCAGTCAAAGCCTTGAACTCCGTGAACTTGCAGGTATAGATCATGCCGTCGGTGATGTCTCTCAGCCTGAAATCCTCGTAACCCAGAGCGTAGTAACTATCATCAGTCAGTTCGCCCGCGGGGCTGTCTTTGATATCAAAAGCCAATTCAGAGAAGCGCGGGCCGATGATATCCCCGATGATACCACCGCCGGGGGCCTGTGGAGGAGCGTCGAACTCCTGGCTGTCCCAGGGATCGTAAAAGCAGACGTTGCAAACCGCTTCTCCATATTCGTTATGGACATGGTTGCCAAAACGGACTTTATTGAACCCGGCAAACACTTTATGCCCACCCTCCCTGGTGAAATCCGGTTCGCGATAGCGGGTGAAGGCGTGATGGGAACCCATGATGCCCAAAACCTTGGTGACGCCTGGTACGTGGAAACTTTTCAGCGCGCGCAGCCAGTTTTTTTCATCGCAATCCTGCCAGATCAGTTTGATCTCCCCGGCGTTGGGCTGGCGCTTTTGTTCCCGGCATATCTTATTGTACAGCTTCCAATTGTATGGATCGTTCAAGCCGATGCAGCGGATTTGCCTGTCCGGGGGATTCCTGCGGTTTTGTTCCCAGATCAACCTGTAGATGTCCAGATACTCCCGGTATCCCCAAAACGCATCTTGACGGAGCAAGATCAGCTTTGCCAAAGGTAGGTCGAACTGCTCTTTGCCCAGCAACGCGTCGATGAGAGCCTGATCTTCCCTGCGTCCAAATTCTGTGGCGATCAGGTTTACGCCATGCTCCGGCAGGAATGGTATCAGCCGGTGATACAGCTCAGTTTGCTGGCGGATGTAGTGCATCTCACCCAAAAGCACGATCTCGTGCTTCTCAAATTTATCCAGCACATAGTCCAGCGGTGCTTTGCCCTGGTTCAAAAGATAGTCCTTCAGTTCTTCGTGCACGATGATTCCTCCCCGTAATGCTGATTTTTTGATCGTGTAAAATGGTTACAGGTCGCCATTGCATTTACAGTATATTTTATTCCAAATGTGTCAAGCAGAATATTGAGTTATCACAAGGTTTTTTGAAAATGCTTATTCCTTGGGTCGCTCCCAATATCAATACGGTATCAATACGGAATCAATACGGATGAAATCCGTATTGATTCCGTATTGATACCGTATTGATATTGGGAGCCATGGAGGATCTGTCCTATTTGATGAAGGCGATCTTCCGGGTGAGGCTGGTGCCGCCGCTCTCCAGACGGAGAAAATAGATACCCGCGGCGCAGGAAGAACCGCGGACGTCGCGGCCGTCCCAGAGTTTTTGGAAAGTTCCGCGGCCAACCTGGTCAGAGAAAAGTTCGCGCACGAGCTGGCCTCTGGAGTTGAAGACCCGTAGGCTGGCAGGTCCCGTGGCCATCACCGAGAAGCTCACCAAAGTCTTTTCCGAAAAGGGATTGGGGAAACTGGCCAGGCTGAGGTCCACCGGCGGAACTTCGGAGCCGGGCTCCGAACCCAGGCTGAGCGAGGTGAGCAGGGTTTCGCTTTCCAGGTACACTTCGTGGTGGCCGGGTTCATAGACGGCGGCGAGTTTGATCTGGTACCAGAGGTTGGGATCGAGGTCCCAGATCCAAACGGAGCGGTTCTGCGCGGGTAATTCTTTTACGCTCCATTGGGAGGCGGGGGCGTCCCAGGGCTTGCATTTAAGCTCAAAGTGGTGGGGATCGGTGTAGGAATGCCAGTCCAATCGCGCCACCTGGCCGTCAACAACTTGGAAATCAGTCAGATAGGGAATACAGGTGAGTCCGCTGGTGGGGCCTATCTCCAGGCCGCCGGCGATGAAATCCTCGATGAACTGGCTTTGGGCGCGCAGATCGTCCAGCCCGGCGCCCACGAAATAGACGCTGTAATAGCTGAGGCTGTCGCCTGGGGCGAGATGCAGCCTGCCGTTCGGATCCGGGTCAGCGGAAGTGGGCTGGGTCCCGCAGAGGCAGTTCAGAAACCGGGTGTCGCCCCACATCGGTTCCTCGGTAAGCTCGTCGCCGTCTGAGTGCAGAGGGTAACAATAGGCCGGATCAATGCTGCGTCCGGTCAGCAGCCAGTATTTTTCATTGGCAGTGCGATGCGGCGCGTAGTTCAGGGAGCGGGCATCGCTGTCGTTGGGAGAAAGATTCAGACGCCAGGCCCAGCACGACCTGCCGGCCTCAAAACCGGGCAGGATCAGCTTGTTTCCCAGCCAGTTGGGGCTGAGCCCGCCGTCACCGTCATTGTCGCGCGAGTAGGCGAAATCATAGCCAGAATCGAATCCGCTGAGGTCGTCGTTCATGCCGAATTCGGTTTGCCCGGCGGGGTAAATATCCGCGTCGGCGAATTCGCCCAGGGCAAGGTCAAAGATGCTGTCCTGAACGCTTGTGTTGTAGATGGTGTTTTTGCAGACCAGCATGCGGTCGAGGTTTTGCAGGTTCCAAGCGTAGGATTCGCGTTTTACGGCGATCCCCAGGGGATAATGCTGGTTGTATTGGCGGAAGGTGCCGAGGTCGCGCTGTCCGCTTGTTCCCAGTGGACAGAAGTCGTAGAAGAAGCCGCTGAGGGTCTCGAAGCCCGGAGTGGCGAAGCTGGCTGGCTGAGGCTGGCTGAAGCAATAGGTCCCCAGCGGGTCCGGCCAGGCGAAACCCCGGGGCGCGGGGAAGCCCAGAATGCTCTTCAGAACGATGTCTTGGGCATTGTATTCCGGGTAGATGTCCGCGCTCGCGGCGAGGGGATTGTAGGCTGGCAGCAGTTCCAGAACATCGCCGTAATAGCCTCCGTATCCGGCCACGATGTCGCAACCGACGCTGCTGAGGGTGTCCACCACAGCTTTGAGGCCGGGATGCCAGTCTGGAGCGCCTTCGAAGGTGGTGCCGCTGCTGTCGGCGGAGGGATTATGCGCCAGCCAGAAAAGCTTGCGGCCCTCCGCGTCGCGGCGCTGCAGTTTGCCTCCGATCCAGATGGAACCTATGCTCAGCAGTTTATCCCCGCTTAGCGTGGCATAGCTCAGATCTCTGCACCAGCCGAAGTTGTTCACTTCCAGCCTGAGGCTGCCGGCGCTGTGCGTTTCGGGGTGAAGCATTTTGGATCCCGGCAAAAAATGAGGCGGCAGGGCGGCCAGGACTCCGCAAACCAGCAACAGGATGGACACAAATGAGCGTTTCATGGGCGCCTCCCCCAGAGCACATCATGATCCAACAAACGATTCAGAACCACATCCAAAGCGGGTTCCACGTCCTCCGGCTCCAGATAGGAAAGCGGGATTCCGAACACGAACAGCCGCTCGTGCTGATAGCCCACGTGCTTGGAAGAATAGAAGTTGTACTGATCCAGGGTGGGGGGCTGGACCGGATGGTCAACCGGCTTGCAGCCGAACGCGTGGTAAAAGCCGGCGGCCAGGTCCGGATCGAAACAGGTGACCGGCCCGAGGCCCTCGCGGGCCCGCACCAGCGGATTGAAGGCGTCCTCGATCATCAGGTCCATGTCGAATTGGTTGTTTTGGGCTTCCGACCTCACAAAGAAGGCGTTACTGACCCAGGACTGGGACAGCGCGCCAAAATCCGTGCCGCTGTCGATCCCGAAGCGAGCGGACACAAAACTGTGAGCGCTGGTCCGCAGGTCTTCGAGGGTGTTGTTGAGGTTGGCCCCGGCGCTCAGGACCACGGCACCCCCGGCGTCCAAATAGATCTCCAGCGGATCGACGTTCTGCCAGAGATTGATGTTGCTGCTGGGATTGTCCGAGTGCCAGACAACTGCCAGATAGTTTTGCGTCAGGACTGGCGAAACGGTGAGGGATAATCCCATCTCCGTCTGCGCGTCCGTGTGGGCCAGGGGTCCCCAACTGGTGGGCAGAACGCTGTCGTAGAAACTGTCCACATAGCTTTCAGGCGCCGTCGAAGGATTGTGGCGGGTGTCATCCACGATCAGCAGTCCGCTGCGGTTTGACCAGGGCACAAAAGCCGCCAGGGTGATCGTTACGCTGGCCGGATCGCTGCTGGCACCCTGCAGATCGACCGCGCAGACCTCGAAAAGGTGTTCTCCGTCCGCCAATCCTGTCATTACGCAGCGCCGGGAATCCTCATGGATATTGGGCACGCGCAGCCAGGCCTTGCCATGATGCGTGATCTGCTCGGTCTGGATGAACTGGGCCAAAGCGGGGAAGGGTTCGCCGTCCAGCCGCAGGTCGAACTGCGCCACCTGGCTATGGTAGTTGAGCTCCGTGGCGGCGTCCAGGCAGAGGTTGAATTCGTGATCGAAGGGATCGCCGGGAAAAAAGCCTTCCGCGCCGGGCCAGGGCGGAATGGAGGTTCCATACTGCCCCAGATAGCCCCATTGCAGATGCAGCCTGAGGTCTGGGGAGTTGATCGCCTCCCAGCCAGTATCCGTCTGCCAGAGGTTTCTGTTTTTGCGCTCACCAGCCGGTGGGATCAGGTCATTGTAGTAGAGTTCCTCCCTCGGATTTACACTATAGTGGTGCTGTCCCAAAGCCACGAGGGTTTTGGCATAGATCAGGGCCTTGGGCTTGAAATTGCCCTGAACCTTGAAATGAACGCTGTTTGGCGTGGCTTCCTCGATCCCCTGGCGGCTCACGAGATAGCACTCAAACTGGGTGTATTCTCCGGAGGCGTTTTCCGCCAAAGCTGGATCGGTGGCGGCGTTCAGCCGCACCCGGCGCAGGTCCGCCATCTCCAGGGAACTGTGCCATTCTCCTACCGAGATCACCTCCAGGTCCTCATCCAAAATGTTCAGCCGGAACTTGAAGTGGTCCGCGTAAAGGCCGTCCACATAGATGTCGCCGATCACCTCGCGCAGGGCGAATTCTATCCCGCTTCCCGTCACGTCTCCGGGCTCGATGCCGGAATTGATCAGGCTGCCCAACAGGCGGCCGCTCTTGAAGCCGGAGCTGTATGTCTCTATCTTATCATCGCTTGACTTCACCCGCAGCCCGGCTTTTATAACCAGGTCGCCGATCTTCCCCCCGCTGGAAACGAAGTCGAAACTGAGGCTGCTTTGGGTGGTCCAGATCGTTCGGTGCGGTCCTGCCTCCGCTAGAGGGATCCCGGGGTCCGCTCCGGGCGCGCGGAACCACAGCCAGCCTTCGGGATCGGCAAACCAGCCCGGCGGCAGTTCGCCGCTCAAAGTCTCTATCCGCCAGGCGAAGAGAGCGTCTTCCGGCGTTTCCGGACCCGCGGAAAGGCCCTGCCGGTAGATATATTCGTCCCCCGCCCGGGGCAGCTTGTCCTCCGAAAAAACCAGCATCCCGGCCGTGGACTGGGGCGCGGTGAGCCCTTCCCTGCCGCAGGAAATGAGCAACACCAGCAACGCCAGGCCCCAAAAAGATATCAGCAGTTTTTTCATGGGCAACTCCCGCCAGCTTATCTTATTTATTAACCAAGGAACACAATATCTTTTCTCCTTGCATCTGTCAAGCATTATCTTAATTCCCCCGCAGTAGTTCAGTAGATTTATACGTATATTTGATTCATCAACACATATTGAAAAAAATTCCTTGACAGGTTGTTTTGACTGAGCCACAAGGCTCCTCAGGTTTAAGTAGCGAGCAGACCCAGCATTTAAGCTGCTTGACAATATAATTGTAACTTGTTGACAGAATATTTCTTAACATTAATTGTGTGACTCTTGGATCGTGAGCATTTGTTGGGTAATGACCGATTCGGACGAGCAAGCATCAAGTTGAAACAACAACAAATTGTATAGGAGTCCGAAATGAATAGAATTAGTTTCTGCGTTTTATTTTCTGTTCTCTGCTCGTTACTCGCTGCCGCCACCTGGACCGGTAGCGCAAGCACAAGCTGGAGCAACGCCTCCAACTGGAACCCGGCATCTGTGCCCACCTCGTCAACCGACGTCACAGTCCCCAACGTGACCAACAAACCGGTCATCAATGCCACTGCGACTTGCCGGGATATGACCATTCAGACAAACTCGAGCATTACCATCAGTAGCAGCTACAATCTGACGGTCAACGGCACCATGGCAGTTTACGGCGCTCTGAACATGAGCAGTACCGGCGACCTATATGTAACGGGAACCACTTTCTTTGAATCCGGCAGCACGGCCAATATCACCAATAGCGGCGCAGCTTTGTATTTGAGCTACAATTTGCAGTTCGGAGCAGGCTCCAATGTGCAAATGACCAACGGCACAGTTCATATATGGGGCTCTCTGGCCGCCACCGAACTCGCCAATTACAGTTCCCTGACCCAGATACACGCCCTGAATGTTGCCAAGAGCACCGGAACCAGCTTCTCCATCCGCACCGGCGGCCAGCCTTTCACCGTCAACAGCCACATCAGCAATCAGGCAGGCAACACTTTCTATAACTATTATACCGGAAATATCACCTTGAAGGGCAATATCAGCGACTACAACACTGACCCTGCTTACGGCATCAAATGGGACAACGGCACTCTGATAATGGATGGCACAGGTCCGTCCATCGGGGTGCGCAGCACTACCTGCTACTTGAAAAACCTCACTTTCAGCCAGAGCGGAACCGCGCAGCTTACCTATCCCCTGACCCTCAAAGGCAAGTTGCGCATCGAAAGCGGTGTCTTCTATCCTCAGGCACACAATATCACCCTCGCTGGGGATTGGGAGAATGTTGTGGGTCCCGCGGCTTTCACGGAAGGCACCACAGCGCGTGTGACCTTCAACGGAACCAGTCACCAATTGTGCAACTACTCTGAGACCTTCAACATCCTCGAGGTCAACAGCGGCGCCGCTTTGAGGATCAACGGCAGCAGCGCTGTGGTCACCTGTGCCCAATATGACTGGACTGCCGGAGGAATTGATGTGCTGGCGGGCACCTTCACCGCCAACGATTTGGCGGATAGCGGCATCTTTGGCTCCTACTGGGTCAATCCCGGCGGTGTCATCAACCTCACCAATAACGACAGCTGGGTGGACCTCAATGGCAGTATGACCTTTACCAACGGCGGCACCATCAACGTTTATGGCGGCATCGGAACCTCTGACTGGAGTTACGGCGGCAATGCCAATCTGACCATGAACGGTCCCGGCATCCTCGATTTTAAGAATGTGGGCATCAATATCTACAACTCCGGTACCTATACTTTAAACTGCAGCATAAACGACTGGGATGCCGAGATTCGCACCTCTGGCAGTTTTACCTGCAACCGCAGTTCCTTCGCTCCCGAAAAGGGATGGCTGGTAATGTATGGCTCAACGGACGCCACGCTGACCATGAGTTCTGGCTCGCTATATGGTCTGCGGATAAGTAAAACCGTCACCCGCGAAGAGGCAACCACACCCCAATCCAGCTACATCACCGACGCACGCACCGGCATCAGTCGCGAAGTTACCCGTGCCAACACGGTTAACCTGGCTACCAATGTGGCCTGTGCTGGATCTTTAACGATTGAATATGGCACCCTCAATCTGCAGAGCTACCAGATAAGCTGCTTCAGGGCGCGCATTTATGGCACTTTGAAAATGAACAACGCCGCCGCCAGGTTCACTGCCAGCAACCAGATCATCTGGCAGGAAACCGGTGTGGCGGACATTTCCCTGGGAACCTTGGAATCACAGGGCTCCTGGACAGCCAATTCAGGCTCCAATGTTATCCTGCCCATAGCGGTTGACACCTATCTCACCGGAATCGGCAGCTCAGGAATCTATAATGGCACTCCCACTATGCAGTTCGGGAATCTCATCGTCGGTGCTTCAGGAAGTAGTGGCACTTACACGCTATCACTAACCCATGACGTTACTGTTGCTGGAACTCTGACCGTAGTTGCGGGCAACGAACTGGATCTGGGCACGCTCAACCTGACCGTGAACGGCGTGCTGAACCTGAACGGCAAGCTGGATATCCACGCCACCACGGCAACGGTGCACGGCAAGCCCTATCTGGAAACCACCAGCAACCTGACCATCGACAGCGGTGAATTCTACTGCGACGAAGGGAATATATTGCCCCGAACCACCTATTTGAAAGGCATACTCTCCATCAATTCCGGCACCCTGATCTTGGTCCATCATTCCCTCGCTGTAAACGCAGGTTCCACCAATACCATGAACAGCGGGATGATCTATTGCGACGGGATAAACGCCCAAAACGCAGGAACTTTCCAGCCTGCAGGCGGAACAACCGTTCTGGGTTACCTGACTTTCGGTGGTACTTCTAGTGTCTCGTCAAGCATCGATTGTCGGATAAAGGCGTTTCAGTTTTGTTCTTGAATCTTGAGTAGTGAACTGCCAATTTATCTGGCATTTCTTATTGTTTCTTGCGCGTGTCCAAGCATCAACTTCTCTCTCCAGTATCTCAATGTCTGGGATTCTTCTATTCAAACATTGTTTTTGCATCACATTGAGCTCAATTTCTGCCATGTTTAGCCAACTCCCATGTTTGGGGGTATAAATAAACTCAAATCTATCAATCAGAGCCTTCGCTACCTCAGGTGGAAAAACTTCATAGAATGAACCCATTGTGTGGGTTCCATAGTTATCCATGACCAAGGTTATTTTGCTGGCATCTTTGTACTTATCTGCAATTGATTTCATGAATACAGCCCAGTCATCCTTTTTCTTATATTCAGTTACTTGAACATACCTCTTGCCATTCAATGGCTCCGAGGCCATGAATATATTGCAGACTCCATTACGCTTGTATTCATAATCATGCTTTGCCAGTGTACCTGGACTGTGTGGAATGGGAATTCTGGCCTCACCAATTAGTTGCTTCGGAGTTTCATCCATGCAAATCACAGGATTATCCTTGTCGTAAGGTCTTTTATAAACATCCAGAACAACTTCCATTCTTGCAACAAACTCACTGCTTTGCTTTGGGGGAATCACCCATCCTAAACTCTTCCAAGGCTTAAGTTCGTTTTTTTTAAGATCTGCCGGACGCTTTCATGAGATATCTCATCAACATATTGCAATTCAACCATCTTATCAGCCAATAACCTTAATGACCACTTGGCATATCCAGAGGGAGCTTCACTGCAACATAAAGCCACTAAATGTGCCTCCAGTTCCCCATCAAACTTCTTCACATATTTACGCTTTGACTTTCCGGGGTACATGACGGCATCAAAGCCCTCTTCCACAAACTTCTTTTTTACTCTGTCTATCGTCTTCATGCTTACTTTAGCCACATCACTTATCACGCGATTAGGATACTTCCTCGCATTTATACCCTCATCACAGTTCAACAAAATCAAAGCATCCTTAAATCTGGATACATGATGAATCCCTTTGTCAACAAGGGCTTCAAGCTCTGCTCTTTCATCTTTTGATAACGTAATCTTGTACTTAATCATAATCACCTCACTTTGTGAGACAACTATTTCTACCCCTTACGTCTTGTCAAGCTTGACATGACACTA
>Ga0209717_1002053_pt1 | contig 20147 bp, 17 predicted proteins | sample AD_UKC048_MetaG_FD_184418 | JGI IMG/M metagenome (GOLD analysis project Ga0209717, IMG submission 184418) | Active sludge microbial communities of municipal wastewater-treating anaerobic digesters from USA - AD_UKC048_MetaG (SPAdes) (version 2) | ecosystem: Engineered > Bioreactor > Anaerobic >... | reverse complement strand
TAAAGCGCTCCGGCGAAGCAGAGTTTGGTGCAGAGCGAGCAGCCCACGCATTTGTCCTTGTCGATCACGGGGAGGAGATCTTCGTCCAGGGTGATGGCCAGATAGGGGCAGCGGGTGCAATTGCCGCAGTGGACGCAGAGTTCGGGAGTGAGGGTGCTGCTTTTGGTCTTGGGGGGCAGGTCCATGAAATCGGTGATGGGAGCAGGTTGGGCGATGCCGATCAGTTCCTTCACGGAAGGGATGTTTTTGGCTTCCAGCAGGTGGGAGAGGCCCAGCTTGAGTTCGGCGATGATGCCGTAGCCGTATTTTTCGGCAATGGTGCAGAACTGCACGGTGGAAGCGCCGAGGGCCAGGAAGTTGGCCGCGTCGAGGTAGTTCATCGCGCCGCCGTTTCCGGAGACGGTGACGCCTTTGCCGCAGGCCCGGGCGAGGCTCAGATAGCTGATGGGTACGACACCTTCGCCGCTCATGCCCACGATCACGCCCTCATCCCAGGCGACGCCTTCCTTATGCCGGAAACCGAGGCAGGGGAAGGTGTTGGCGAGGGTGACGCCGGCTTTTTTACCGGGATACCTGTCCAGGACGCCTTTGACGGCTGTTATGATGGGCTGGATGGCCGTGACAGCGCCGGTTAGCTTGAACAGCTTGGGCACTTCGGGGTCGCTGATCTCCATCACCCAGCCGATTATCTTCGCCGTCAGTTCCGGGTTTTGGGCCACGATGTCGCCGTGGGTGCCGTCTCCGCCCTGGGGACAGGAGAGGCTGTATTCTATGCCCATGGCTCCGGCGGCCTCCAGCTTTCTGGTGTTGGCCTGCCAGACGGCCTTGTCCGCGGCGTCGTTGCCGGTGACGGGCCCGCCGGTGGAGGCCAGGGTCAGTTTGTCCGGATACTCTTTGATGAGGCGGGAGATTTCCTCGCACACGCGATCCAGGGGATGGTCCGAAACGTTGTCGCAATTGGCGAAGGTCTTATCACCCCAAACCCACATGTATTCGCCCGGGATGTGGATCTCGAGGCCGTCGAAGGCGGTTTTCATGATGCCCCCGGCCCAGCCGGCCTCGTAGGCGAGCTTCATCTGCTCGTAGCCGTCGGTGGGCGGCGCGGCGGAAAGCAGGAAGGGCGAATCGAGGGGGCGGCCGAAGAAATCGGCTTCCAGGGGCACGGGATGTTTGTTCCAGCCGAAGACGGGAAGGCAGCTTTTGGTGGGCTTCGGCGGAAGTTCATAGTGGCTGGAGCGCAGGGCGGAATCGACCTCCAGGGCCGCGTTCTTGCCGGAGGCGACGGCCTCGACGACGGTGGTGGGGCCATGGGCCTGGTCGCCGCAGGAGAAGATCCGCTCGCCCTGTTCATGGAGGATGGGGCGGTTGCCCACCGCTATCACCACAAGGTCGAAAGGACGCTCCAGTTCGCCGGAACCCTCTTCGTCCCTGATCTTGGCAGGGTGGAAGGTTTCGCCGGCGGGCAGCTGGACGCGCCTGGTTTTGATGGCCACGGTTTTGCCCGCGGAGTTGACTATCTCGCTGATCCGGGTGCGGGGGCTGAATTCCACCCCGGCTTCCACCAGGCCTTGCTTTTCGTCTTCGGTGAGGGGCATTTCGTGCCAGGCTTCCAGGGTGATAAGTTCCACGTGGGCCGCGCCGCGCAGTTTGGCGGTGAGGGCCTGGTCCGCGGCAATGGCCCCTCCCACGAGGGCGATCCTTTTTCCCTCAAAGAGCCAGCAGCCGGGGTTGCGGAGGATGTCCAGGCCATAGATGGCGCTGTCATCGCCGGGAATGTTGAGCCGGATGGGGTCGTTCAGACCGCCGGCCTGCACCACGGCGGCATAGCCGGAGGCCAAAAGCTCTTTCGCGGGGGGAGCGCCCTGTTTAAGGTGGTTTAGCTGGAAAACCTCGGTGAGGAAGAGCAGATCGGCGGCGAGGATGCCGGGGTCGAGACGCCGGGAGGGGATGAGGCCTGCCTGGCCGCCCAGGGGCTCCGGGTCAAAGATATCCACCTCATAGCCAAGCTGGGTGAGGGTTACGGCCGCGCCGATCCCAGCCGGTCCGCCGCCCACGACGGCAACTTTGAGGCCGTTTCTGAGGGCTGGCGTGAACTCCGGCAGCTGGCCCAGTTCATGGGCTTTGCGCACGATGGCGGCCTGGACCTCGGGGATGCGGATGGGAGTGTCGAAAGTTTCGCGCGAACAGGCTTGAACGCAGTGGTAATCGGGGCAAACGCTGCCGCAGATCCCCCCCAGGGGATTGCTGGAGAGGATGATCCCGGCGGCGCGTTTGAAATCCGAGGGCAGGCCTTGGGCCGCGGCCATCATGAAATCGGCCGGGGAGCAGTCGCAGGGGCAGGCTGTCTGGCAGGGTTTTTCCGCGCAGTATTCGCAGCGGCGGATCTCGCTCATGAGCTGGGCGTGGGTCAAAAACATCTCTATGCTCCTTGTGGGGTTGTTTCAGGAAGAAAAACCATTAGCCGGCAAAAGGGGATATCCGTCAATGAAAACTTGTGGCAAGGCGGTGAGGAGGCAGGCACGCAAATAGTTTTTGACAAAAAAGCCAAAGGCAGAATAAATGGCGTGACAAGCAATAATCTTTATGGAGACAAGCATGCACGACGATGTGATCAGATACTTTCTGGAACTGGTGGCCATCGACAGCGAATCGCGCGATGAACGAGCCGTGACCGACCGCCTCAAAGCCGACCTGGCCGAGCTGGGAGCGGATATCCTGGAAGACGACGCCAACACTTTCACCGGCGGCAACGCGGGCAATCTGCACGCCCTGATCCCAGGCCGGGCAGAGCAAAAACCCATCCTCTTCTGCGCCCACGCGGACACCGTTAAACCGGGCCTGGGCGTGAAGGCCTCCATCACAGCGGGCCGCATCCACACGGATGGGACCACCGTTTTGGGCGGCGACGACAAATCCGGCCTGGCCGAGATCATCATGGGCATCCGGGATGTGGTGGAAAGCGGGGAACCGCACGCCCCCATCGAGGTATTGGTAACGGTTTCGGAAGAGATCGGCCTTTTGGGCGCGAAACATTTTGACAAGAGCAAGCTGCGCTCGGCCTTCGGCTATGCCCTGGACGCCCACCGGGTGGGGGACCTGGTGGTGGGAGCGCCGGCCCAGAACTCGATCCGAATGGTGATCACGGGCAAGGAAGCCCACGCGGGCGTGGAGCCGGAAAAAGGGATCAACGCCATCCGCGTGGCCGCCGAAGCCATCGCCGCCATGCCCCTGGGCCGCATCGACCATGAAACCACCTGCAACGTGGGCATCATCTCCGGCGGCAGCGCCACGAACATCGTTCCCAACCGCGTGGAGCTCAAGGGCGAAGCCCGCAGCCACAATCCGCGCAAGCTGGAACAGGTAACCGCGGATATCCGCCACGCCGCCGAAAGCGCCGTGCAGAGGCACAGCTACGATTTTGGCGCGGCAGCCCTGGAATGGGAATCCAAACAGGAATACGCCGCGTTCCGCGTCGGCGACGGCGAGGCCGTGGTGCAGCTGGCCCTGGACGCCCTGAACGATCTGGGGATCAAAGCTGAGGTGACCGTGGGCGGAGGCGGCAGCGACGCCAACATCATCAACGCCGCCGGCCTGCCCATGATCATCTGCGGCACCGGCATGAACAAGGTGCACACCGTGGCCGAAGACATCGAAGCCGAAGAACTGAAGCGGGGCGCGGCCTTCATCGCCGCGCTGATCCGCCGCCATTCACAGAGGTGACCGATGCTGGAGATAAGCTTGATCGGATACGGGAAGATGGGACACATGATCGCCAGCCTCGCCGAGGCGCAGGGCTGCCGGGTGCGCTCCATCATCGATCCCAGCCAGGCAGGCTGCGAACGCGAGATCAGGCCGGAGATCCTGGCCGACGTCTGCATCGATTTCAGCCTGCCGGACACAGCCCTGAACAACATCCGCCAGGTGGCCGCCGCGGGAAAGCACATGGTGGTGGGAACCACCGGCTGGCACAAGCATCTGGACGAGGTGAAGGACCTGGCTGAACGCCACGGCACCGGCATTCTCTGGGGCGCCAATTTCTCCATCGGCATGAACCTCTTCACCCGCGTGATCCAATATGCCACCTCCATCTGCGATAAATTTCCCATGTACGACGTCTGCGGCTGGGAAATGCACCACAACCAAAAGGCGGACAGTCCCTCCGGCACTGCGATCCAGCTGGCCGATGCCATCCTGCGGGAAAGCAGCGTGAAAGATGAAGCCGTTTACGACAAGCTGGACCGCCGCATCCTCAAGAACGAGCTGCACTTCGCCAGCCTGCGCGGTGGTGCTGTGCCCGGTACCCACAGTGTGATCTTCGATTGCGAGACCGACAGCCTGGAACTGAGCCACCGGGTGCGTTCCCGGGCCTGTTTCGCCACCGGAGCGCTGCAGGCCGCGCAGTGGATCTCGCTGCGCAAGGGTTTGTACAGCTTCAACCAGATGATGGAAGACCTGCTATGCTGATCCCCTTTGGCAAGATCCAGGCCCAGGGCAACGATTTCGTGGTGCTGCAGCTTTTGCACACCCGGGAAACCTCGCTGCCGCCGGACGCCCTCGCCCGCGACATCTGCGACCGCCGCACCGGCGTGGGCGCGGACGGCCTGGTGTTGTTGCTGGCCGAAGCCGGGGCCGACGCCCGCATGGTGATCCACAACAGCGACGGCAGCCACGCCCTGATGTGCGGCTCCGCCCTGCGTTGCTGCGCTTCCCTGTTGCACAGGCTCACCGGCAAGACGGAGCTGCGGATCGCCACCGCCAGCGGCCTTAAAAACGCCTCCGTGCGAGAGCGCCAGATCAGCGTCAATCTGGGCAAACCGGTGCTGCAAGAGAAGGACCTTGACCTGGAGGGGGTGACCGGAACGGTGGTGGAGGTGGGAAATCTGCATTTCGTGTCCTTCCAGGCCAGGCTGCACGGCCAGGAACTGGAAGCCGGCCCGCGCCTGGAGCGCCATCCGCGCTTCCGGGAGGGGGTGAACGCCGAATTCGCGCGCGTGGTCTCACGCCTGGAGATCGAAATGAAGGTCTGGGAACGCGGCGCGGGGGCCACCCAAGCCTGTGGGACCGGCGCCGTGGCCAGCGTCTTCAGCGGCATCAACAAAGGCTTGCTGGACAATGAGGTCTGGGTGAAGATGCCCGGCGGGGCGGTGCATGTCGCGCGCCTGGAGAACGGGGAATTTATGCTCGCGGGGACTGTGGAACACACTTTCAGTGGAGTTTACCAATGGAAAATCTAGGCTCGCATCTGCAAAAATTGCGCGAGGAAAAGGGCATCGACTACCAGAAGGTTTTCGAAGACCTGCGCCTGCGGGAGGACCAGCTGCGGCTGATCGAGGAAAACCGCTATTTTGAGCTGGGGCATTTCGGCTTCGCCAAGGCCATGGTCCACAAATACGCCGGCTACCTGGGGGCCGACCTGGACGAGGTGATGGCGGAATTCAGGGTGATGGTGCCGGAAAACACCAAGAAACAACTCGTCCGCTCCAGCGGGGATAAATCCGGCAAGATCATGCTCTCACCCAATCTGCTCTGGCTGCTGGGCATCATCCTCTTCGTGGTGGTCTTGGGTGCCATCCTCTGGCATGCCAATAACCAGGGTTGGCTGAAAACCCCGGAATTTTTGCGCCCTGCCGCGGCTGACACCACGGTGGCGAGCGAGCCCCAATTGCCGGCGGAAGAGGCGAAGGAACCAGCCGTGGATCCCATGCGGGAAGTGCAGAAAGAGGTTACCAAAGCAGCCGCGGTCCAGGCGGCGGACCCGGCCCAGCCGAGCCAGGCGGCACGCCAGGCGGTTCAGGACAGCACCGACCATATCGGCGAACTGATGGGTCCTTCGCAGGTGAACGTGGGCCTGGAGTGAACGGGACCGCGTAGCCCGGAAACCAAGGCGGTTTTGCACTTTCAGCTTGACAAATACGCTCCCGGTGAGCATACTGTCTGAAATCAAAAAAACATATCCAACTGGAGGAAAAATGCCAGCTTTCTCGATCAATGAGATCATTGAAATGGCCGTGCAGATCGAACGCAACGGCTACGCCTTTTACCAGGAAGCCACCAAACGGAAGGACCTGGACGCCAAAAGCATCGAATTCATCGCTTTTTTGCGTGACCAGGAACTGGACCACGAAAAGACCTTCATGGCCCTGCGCGACGACGCGGACATGCAGGATCTGGAACTCACCCAGGACTGGGAAATGGTTTCCGCCTATCTGAAGACCATCGTGGACGGCCGGATCTTCAACAGCGAGGAATCCGCCATCCGCAAGGCCACCGAGGCCACGGACATGGCCACCCTAGTGGACAACGCCATCATCTTTGAAAAAGACACCCTGCTCTATTTCCACGCCCTCAGCGACAGCATTTCCAACCCCAAGGCCCTCATCGCCCTGAGGCGCATCATTAACGAAGAAGTGTCTCACGTGTTGCGGCTGAACGATTTCAAGAAAGGCCTGGCCTGACCGAAACCGTGCCTTCCGCCAAAAAGAAAAGCAGGATCAGGAGGATCATCTATTTCCCCCTGGTCCTGCTTTTGGTGCTTTTGATCCTGGTTTACAACCCCATCTCGGTGAGGTTGATGACCCTTAGCGCGGCTGTGGTTTACGGCCTTGACCCGGGCATTTTCTACCGGCTGATAAACACGGAAAGCCGCTTCCGCAGTTTCGCCGTTTCCCCGGCCAAGGCCATCGGGTTGGGGCAGGTGCGCGAATCCACCGCCAGCTACGTGCACATGAGCCACAGGCGCGGCATGCTCTATTTTCCGCCTTACAACCTCAGCATCTCGGCCCGCTATCTGAAATACCTGCGCGAGCGCTTCGACAACAACTGGACCCTGGTGCTGGCGGCCTACAACTGGGGTGAAAGCAATGTGGGCAGGCGGATGCGAGGCATCAGGATCGACCCCGAGGCCGATTACCGCGAGCGTTTTTCCGACATCCGGGAAACCTACGGCTACATAAACAAGATCATGCCGCCAGCAAAAAAGGCTTGACGTGATTGGGCGGCGTAAAATTATTAGAAAAACTATATCTTTCAGGAGTTACTCATGTTGAAAAATCAACAGGGAAGCGTGCTTTTCTGGGTGCTGAGCGCCATTCTGGCCATCGCTCTGATCGCCATCCTGGCTTTGTCCGGGATGTTCAACCTCGATCCGGAGAAGAATACCAACGATTGCACCACTAACATGAAAAATATCTGGGTGGCAGCCAACGACTATGTGCTGGAAACCCAGCAGGACTTCAGTGGCGACCTCGACCAGCTGCGCAACGCCATCAAACCCGGCAGCAAACAACCCTACCTCAGCGAGGAGAAATACTGCCCCGAACTGCAGGGCGAGAAAACCGCGTACCAAGTCTTCGGCAAACACCTCTACGAAGTGATCGACGGGGATACCAAACACTATTCCGGCATCCTGGTCTTCTGCCCCAACATGCTTGACTTTCCCACCCACGTTTTGGACAAGAATTTCTACGACAACATGAGCACCACCAAACTCCAGAATGTGATGATAGCCGATATCGCGCTGATCGACAACTTTGCCAAGAACAGCGCCAAGATCAAATCCGAAGAGCTTCAGAAGTATCTGAACTATTGGAAAAACACGCCTCACCAGGAATTCACCGCCGCCAACGGCGATCCGGCCATCATGCAATGGCGGCAGTCGCTTGCCCCGGAGATTCCCAACCCGGAAGAAGCTTTTCCGGATGACGCTTCCGCGCAGGAAACCGCTCCAGCCGAGCCTGAGATGGAGTAGCCGGGCCTGAACTGACATGGATGTTACCCCGCGGCAGAGGCAGACAAGCCCGCCGCGGGGAATTTTTTGCCCCCCAGCCAAAACCAAGGAATAGCTTTGCAATATCAGGAATTTTTGGACCACATCTACCGGAAATATTCCGGCAACGTCAAGCTGGAACTGAACCGGATGAAACATCTGCTGGACGCCATGGGCAATCCCCAGGGCGATTTGCGCGGTTTCCACGTGGCCGGCACCAACGGCAAAGGCAGCGTTTGCGCCACTCTGGAAGCCCTCTGCCTGGCCCACGGGCTGAGCACCGGTCTCAACACGTCGCCCCATCTGATCGATTACACCGAGCGCTTCCGGGTGAACGGCCGCGATCTGCCCTTCGAGCGGATCCTGGACACTTTCCACCGGTTGGAGCCGCTGTTTGAAGAGTGGGACGCCTCATTCTTCGAGATAACCACCGCCATCGCCTTTCAGATCTTCCGCGAGGAAAACCTCCACAGCAACGTGATCGAGGTGGGCCTGGGCGGCAGGCTGGACGCCACCAATCTCTTCACTCCGAATGTGGCGGCCATCACTACCATTGGCCTGGACCACGTGAAAACCCTGGGCGGCAGCCTGGAACTGATCGCCGCTGAAAAAGCCGGCATCATCAAAGCCGGCGTGCCGCTGGTGCTGGGGCGCATCCCGGCTTCGCCGCGGCGGATAATCCTCGCCCGCGCGATCGAGCTGAACGTGCCCTTCCATCTCCCCGGCCGGGATTATTGCTTCCGCATCACCGCCCGCCGTCCTACCGGGCTGCGTTTCGATTACAGCTTTGGCCACCATGTTTACCGGGGCCTGAAGGCCAACCTCATCGGCGAACACCAGGCTGGCAACATCGCCCTCGCCCTCACCGCTTTCTTCGTTTACGCCGATGCCCGGGGCATCAGGGTCTCGGCCACCAAAGTGCGCCGCGCCCTGCTAAGCATCTGCTGGCGTGGCCGCATGGAGGTGCTCAGCACGGCGCCGGTGATCATTGTCGATGGCGCGCACAACGTTCAGGGCGTGGAAGCCATGCTGAAAACCCTGCGCCGGATCTGGCCCCACCGCCGCTTTCGTTTTCTGGTCTCCATCCTGGCCGACAAGAATTACACCGAAATGCTGCGCCTGATCTGCCGGAACGCGGAGAAGATCTACTTCGCCCAAAACGGCTCCGACCGCGCCGCCACCGTGGCCGAACAGGCCGCCGAGGCGATCAGGCACGGGGTGGAACATGTGGCCGCGGATTCCGTGGCGGAGGCCTTCCGGATCGCCCAAGCAGAGCTGAAACCCGCGGATATCCTGGTCTGCGGCGGCTCGCTCTACACCGTGGGAGAAGTGCTGGGCTGCCATAGCACATAAGATTCCGGGCATTTCCATTCCCCACGCATTTACGGATTTTCTTGGGCTGTTGTTTTCCGTGGCCTGTCCGATTCTCTCTGGGTTTCCTGTTTTCACTCATCTTCCTTGTACGCCGGGAAACATATGGCTTTCTTTCACATCGGGTGGGTTAAGCCCAGCTGCGGAATACGTTGGCGTGAGGGCGAAGTGGCCGAAGACCCTGAGCAGGAGCGAAACGCTGCCCCTCTGGCCCTAAAGGCCATTTCCCGGGTCCCGGACACGCCTCCCGCCTGATGGCCGCGTTTGATGCGATGATCAGGCGGGAAGGACGGGAGGGGAAAGGAAGCGAGCGCTCAAGGCGTGACTGACATGACGTTGCGGTGGGTAAGCATTTCTGTAACTTTCAGGCTTAACCCACCCGGTTTGGAAGAAAGCCGATCATGTCCCGGGCGTCCGGCTAACCGATCCCAGAAATTGCTCTGTTGGCTCTTTCTGCTTCCTTCGCGTCTCTGGAGTGGAACAACCTCTGTCAGATCCCCAGCCCAAATTTATGTTGACACGAATGGGAGGCTCGGCAAAGATGAAATCATGAGAAATATCGCCATACTCCTCACCATGATGCTGGCGCTGTCCGGCTGCGACCTTTTCCGCCTGCGGGAATCGGAACCCCCCGTGGAACAGGCCCCCTGGAACAGCTATCCCACCAATTGGGACCTCTGCCTGCAAAATCTGGAGTATTGCTTTGAAGACAGCCGCAACGCCGTGAAATACTCCGGGCTGTTCACTCAGGATTTCAGTTTCCGCTTTGCCGCGCAGGATGTGAACGACTACAACCTTCCCGCCTCCTGGAACGCCACCCAGGAACAGGACATGTTGCTCAACCTTTTCAGCCAGACCCCCGGCCTGGACAACGCAACGGTCACCCTCACCCCGCTGGCCGCCCAACCCGACGAGATCGGCTCCACGGAGGCACGGATCTTCCGTCAGTACGAGCTTGGGGGTTTTCCCGCCGTGGCGGGCGCCACCGGCCCTTACAAGGGCAACCTGGAGATCCAGCTGCGCAAATCCGGCGCTTACTGGTACATCAGCAAATGGTTCGATTACCGCACCTTTGCCAACCCCACCTGGGGCAGGATGAAGCATGGCTTCTCGCAATAGGCTCCTCTTCCTGCCGTTGCTGGCGCTCATCCTGCTGCTCTCCAGCTGCTGGAACCCATTCCATCCGCCGCTGATCGACAATTCCGACGGCACCTTGCGCTTCGGCACCCCCTTGGAGGTTCTGCAAAGCCTGGAACTGGCCTACAAGGAACGCAACATCAACATCTACAAGGAGTTGCTGGCCCCGGATTTTCGCTTTGAACTGATCTCCAGCGAGGTGGGCCTGATCGGCATCGACGTGAATGGAGACGGCATCCGCGATTCCTGGTGGGGCTACGACCAGGAGGTCATCTCCACCGAAAACCTCTTCACCAGCGGTTCCACCGACGGCAGCACCCCCGCTCCGGACGACCTCTACCTGCGCCTGCAGATACCCCCCGAAGTCAATTGGGAAGAGGATCCTGAGCTTGGCCATGAAGACTGGGTGGTGGTGCCCGCGCCCTTTGACCTCAAGCTGAGCTACTATGCCTCCAATTCCATGCTCACGGCCAGCGGCATCGCCCGCTTCTATCTGAAACCGGCCAACAACCGCTGGTACATCGCCATCTGGAGGGATGAATCGAACCTGTGACCCCGCCGGGACGCGTCCTGGCCGTGGATTACGGCAGCAAGCGGGTGGGCCTGGCGCTCTCGGACCCGCTGCGGATCTTGGCCAAACCTTTCAAAGTTATCCCCAATGAAGGTTTGGCCGGCATCCTGACCGATCTCAAGGCCACCATCGCGGAGCAGGGCGTGACCCTGCTGATCTGCGGCATTCCCTACGCCATCGAGGGCGGGGACACCCCCAAAACCACCGAGACCAAAGCTTTCCTGGCCAAACTGGCCGCCGCGCTGGAGGTTCCCGTGCTACCCTGGGATGAACGCTACTCCACGGACGAAGCGGTGCGAGAACTCATCAAGCTTGGCTACGGCTGGAAGCAGCGCCGCCCGATCCAGGACGCCATGGCCGCCGCCATGATCCTCAAAAGCTATCTGGAAAGCCTGTGAACCTGCCTCCCCGCCTCAGGCCTATCCTGCGCTGGCTGCCGCTGGCCCTGGCCCTGGTCCTCCTGCTCAGCTTGCTCGGCAGCCTCTTTCTGCCCCTGAGGTCCGACCAGATCGCCATCCGCATCAGATCTGGCGACAACGCCGCCACCATCGGCCAAAGGCTCAGGGAAGGCGGGATCATCCGCAGCGCCAGGCTGTTCAGGATCATGGCATCCCTGCGCGGCACCGACCGGCGCCTGATCGCCGGGACCTATTCCCTGGGCGGCAACCACAGCCTCTTCCAAACTCTCAGGCTGCTGGAAAAGGGCAATGTCAGCGCCGTCAAGATCACTTTCCCGGAGGGGCTCTCCCTGCACAAAACCCTGCAGAGGATCGAGCGCAGCGGCTTGGCCGGATATGCTGAACTGCACCAACTGGCCACGGATTCGCTGTTTGTGGAAAAGCTCACCGGCTTTCGCGCTCCCAGCCTGGAGGGATGGCTCTATCCCGAAACCTATTTTTTCCCTCTCGATGTGGGCCCGGAGGAGATCCTGCGCCAGATGGCGGAGCAGTTTTTCAGCCGCCTGAGCAGCGCTGGGATCGACCCCGCCCACACCCAAAACTTTTTCCAGCTGCTCATTCAGGCCAGCATTGTGGAAAAGGAAAGCAATTATGACGACGAGCGCCCCCTGGTGGCCAGCGTGATCCGCAACCGCCTGGAGTCCGGGATGAGGCTGGAATCCTGTCCCACCGTGGATTATGTGCTCGAGCGCCAGGGCGTGAAGAAACCCGTGCTCTCCATTCAGGATACCCAGATCCAGTCGCCTTACAACACCTACCGCAATTTCGGCCTGCCCCCGGGCCCCATCTGCAATCCCTCCGTTTCAGCTCTCAAAGCCGTGCTGGAACCGGCCCAGACGGATTATTTTTACTTCGTGGCCGACCGCAAAGGCCGCAACGACTTTTCCGCCACCGCCGACGAACACATGCGCAAAGCGGCCGCTTACAAGCGCGCCGAGTGGGAATAAACTCCCTTTAAACCAAAAACCCCGGCGTTGAACCGGGGTTTGAAGTGGCTGGGATGGAAGGATTTGAACCCTCACGTACGGATCCAGAGTCCGCTGTCCTACCATTAGACGACATCCCATGGGAAACTTTGAAGTTGGCTGGGCAGGGAGGATTCGAACCCCCGGATGGCAGGACCAAAACCTGCTGCCTTACCGCTTGGCGACTGCCCATTGCAATATCTGGCGGAGAGGGAGGGATTCGAACCCTCGGAGGGCTTTTGACCCTCACACGCTTAGCAGGCGTGCACCTTCAGCCAGCTCGGTCACCTCTCCCCTTTCGGGATCACACTATATTTTTTGGCGGAGGATGAGGGATTCGAACCCCCATGGGCAGAACCCGGCGGTTTTCAAGACCGCTGCCTTACCAATTAGGACTAATCCTCCACAAGCAAGTTTTATCCTTGAATTTGCAGACCCCTTTTTTGTCAATCACTTTCTTCCCTTCCCGTTCCGCCCCATCTTTTGCTTGACAGAACTTCCGCTCCGCCCAGCTTTTCCTCACCAACGTTTTCTGAGGAGGTTTGATGCTGGTACCCGGCTCCATGATTTCCAACTACAGGGTGGAAGCGCTGATCGGCAAAGGCGGCATGGGCGAGGTTTACAAGGGTTTCGACACCGCCCTGAACCGCCCCGTGGCGATCAAGGCCCTCAACCCCGAGCTCACCACCGACGCCGATTTCGTGCAGAGATTCCGCAACGAGGCCAAGATCCAGGCCAGCCTCAACCATCCGAACATCGTCAGCCTCTACACCCTCAGCGAGGAATTCGGCACTTTCTACATGATCCTGGAATACGCTTCCGGCGACACTCTGCGCGAATTGATCGCCCGCATTGGCCCCATCCCCGAAAAACGCGCCCTGAACATCCTCAGCCAGGTCCTCAGCGCCCTCAGCCTCGCTCACAGCCACGGCATCATCCACCGCGACATCAAACCCACCAACATCGTCGTGGGCGCCAACGACCAAGTGAAGATCCTCGATTTCGGCATCGCCCGCCTCATCGGCGACAAAGGCCTCACCAAAACCGGCCAGAACGTTGGCACCGTCTATTACATGAGCCCGGAGCAGGTGCGCGCTGAAAAGGACCTCGACGGCCGCTCGGACATTTTCAGCCTCGGCGTCACCTTCTTCGAAATGCTGGCCGGCAGGGTGCCTTACAACGTCGAAACCGCCAGCGATTACGCCATCATGGACGAGATCGTCAAAGAACCCGTTCCCGATCCCCGCAAATATTACGAATTCATCTCCGACAACTCCGTGCGGGTGCTGCGCACCATGGTGGCCAAGGACAGGGAGCAAAGATTTGGCAGTTGCGACGAGGTTTTGCAAGCCCTGCAGGGGGATTTCCGCCTGCCGGAACCACAGGTTTTTGAGGCCCATCTGGCCGCGCCTCAGCCTTACAGCGCCGCCGGGCCGGAAATTCAGGCGGGGCCGCCTCCCAAAACCTACATGGCCGAGGCCATTCTGGTAACCCTGTTTTGCTGCATGCCCTTCGGAGTGGCGGCCATCGTCAACGCCGCCCAGGCCGGTTCCGCCATCAAACTGGGCGATCTGGAAAAAGCCCGGGCCGCCGCCATCAAGGCCAAATCCTTTGTGAACACCTCATTCTGGCTCGGCCTGGTGGTGGGCATCATCAGCTTCATCGCCAACATCGGTTCCAACCTGTAAGCCGCAATGCCCAAAAGACAGGCGTTCAAAGCTTTTCCCGTGCTTACCCGCTTGCGCGGGGTGGATTTCACGAACCGTTTCGTTATCCTGGGCCTTTTTCTGCTGTTGCTGGCAACGCTTACGGTGGTCGATCCCACCGCGGCCAACCCCCTGCCCCGCTGTCCCTTTCTCAGCCTCACGGGCCTCAGGTGTCCCGGCTGCGGCTCGCTGAGGGCTGTGCGCGCCATCCTGGAAGGTGATTTTCTTCAGGCCCTGCGCTTCAACGCCCTGGCCGTGGCCCTGCTGCCGGCCGTGCTGCTGGCCTTGATCTACAGCGCCCTGTGGAACCGGGACGCGCTGGCGGAGCTCCGATCGCGTTGGCTGGGCTGGGTCCTCGCGGGTGGGATCATCCTGTGGTGGATTCTGCGCAACGTTTTGGGGTGGTGAACCATGAATTTTGAGCTCGACAGCTGCTTGATCCGGCCGGCCACCAAGGCCGACAGAGACGATCTGATCAGCGTTTCCAAAGGTATCTGGGGCGGCACGGACTATCTGCCCAAAGTGATGGACCGCTGGATCTCTGAACCCTGGTTTCTGGTTTGTGAATACCAGGGCCACGTGATCGCCTGCCTCAAGCTCTCGCTCTTTCCGGACCAGGTGTTGTGGTTCGAAGGCTTGCGGGTGCGTTCCCGCTATCAAAACCGCGGCGTGGCCACCCTCATGAACCGGCATTCCTTTGCCCTGGCCCACGATCTGCGCCGCGCCGGCAAGGTGCGCTCCTTCGAATTCTGCACCTACTATCTGAACAAGGAAAGCCTGCACCTTACGCAGAAACTGGGTTTCAAGGTGGTGGCCGCGTTCTGGCAACTCAACAAACGCGGCATCAAGGCCACCCGGGAACCCAAGCTGCTGCCGCGGGTGGACCTCAAAGCCTTTCGCCACTACGGAAAGTACATCCCCTGCGCCTGGCAAAGCCTGCATCACTGCCCGGACGCGCTGCCCTTCCTGAACCGCCACGGCCGGCTCTTCCAAACCCCGCGCGCCACCTACTACCTCGGCGGAGGCCACGAACCCCACCTCACTTTGCTGGAAGCCCCCACCCCGGCCATCAAAGAGGACCTTCCCTATTTCCAGCACTTCTTCGGCAGCCGTAAAAGCTATGGGGTCATCGTGCCGCCGGCCTTCAAGGACTCCCTACCCCTGCTGCAAAGCCTTGGCTTCCACTTCTGGGAACGTGAGGTGGCGGAAAACATGCTCATCCTGAAGATGTAGTTTCCCAGCCCTTGGTCCCAAGGGTTCCCTGATCAGGAGCGGCCGGGAACGGGAAAAGGATTCTGAACGTGGGGACCGGAGGAAGCGAGAGGAAATAGATAAAAAATTTCAAACAGCCGCTTTATTGGATCCCTGGCTTCACTACTTTTTGCTGTCGGTGTCTAAATAACCTTCGTTTTTAGACACGTCACCCACTCTTCTGTTTTGTCAGACCTCGAACATTCTCCTTGACAGAATATCTCATTCACATATTAGTAAAAAACAAAGGTAAGTGCTATCGGGAATGAGTAATAGAGCCAAATGTGGAAATGGGTATGGCTTGCCGGACTGGCGATCACTCCAGATATATGGGAGCTTAGGTATGAATAACAAGTTTTTGGCGTTTTGTTTTATGTTATTGACGCTGGGCGGTCTGCATGGCGTTGTAGGCATGGGTTATTCGGGCATATTCCAGCTTACCGGGGAAGCCCTTCTTCCGCCTGTTCACCTGCAGTCTTTCACGGCGCTGGGCAATGACCAGGGCAGGGTGACTCTCCAATGGACAACGGAAAGGGAGGTGGATTTGCTGGAGTTCAGGCTGCATTGTTCCACCGGGACCGATCTTGGCGGCGCCGTGCTGATCACTTCTTCGGGTATTCCGCCTACGAACACCCTATCCATACAATCTTACAGCTTTCAAGATCCCGCCACCCACCAACCCGGGACCCTGTGTTACTGGCTGGAGATAGTGGATCCCTTCGGAACCGAGTTTGCGGGGCCGCAGAGCGTCACCATCCACAATGTTCCGCCACTGCCAGCGGCAACTTTGATGTATCCACCCTATCCCAATCCCTTCAGGACGGGCATTGCATCCAATATCAGGGTTGAGGTTAAAGAAGGCGAGACAGCCACCTTTACTATCTACGACCTGCGCGGCAGGCTTATCAGGCTCATTAGCCTGCAGCCGGGTAGCCATCCTCTGGCTTGGGATGGCAGGGATGGCAAAGGAGCTTTGTGCGGCAGCGGCATCTACCTGCTCCGGCTCGACTCCAGGAGCCATACCTCAACCGCCAAAGTAGTATTGCTGAAATGAGGAGGGTAAAATGAAAAGGCTATTATTCTCAGTTATTTTACTATTGTCTGTTCTGCCTCTTCCTGCTCACGGCCCAGTGGTTTCAGACGTGCAGGTCGAGCCCCAGGTGGGCAGGGTGCTGATCAGATACCATCTCGCCCATCCGGACAACGCCAGCTGTGATGTCTCCGTGGAAGTGTCATCGGATGGAGGGGCAAGCTTCAACTTTGAGCCCAGCGCGCTCATCGGCGACATCGGCGTGGTGCAGGCAACCGCTGAGGGCGACTACCATGAGATCATCTGGCATCCGGCGGAGGACGGGCTTTCCCCCGGCGACAACTACACTGCCAGGGTGATCGCTGACGACCATGAAATTCCTCTTATTGACATTGATATGGAGATACTCCAAGGAGCGCCCGGCACGATATTGAATTTTAGCACCAGTGTCCCTTTGGAAGATTTCACAAACTATACGATAAGCTTTGGGGATACCGAAGTCAGGATATTGCCTGCCGGCTCCTCCACATCGTTTGCAACTTCGGTTCCGATGATACCAGCAGGGCCAGTTGAGGTTGTGATCAAGGAAAATGATGTGCTGGTGTCCTACGATACCACTTTCAACGTCCTCCCGCCACCGGTTACTTATACGCCACCGGGATCAATTGCCAGATCTGTAATCCAGGACAATAACCTTATCATCCAAGGAATCACCGATGAAATGCTTCCAGTATTGCAGCAGTCTGGTATATTGACAGTCAATAATGCTGTTTTGCTGCAAGAAAAAATGGGGCTCTTTGCGGAGTACCAGATGTCGGTGATGTCTCTGCTCGACGATTTACCCGATGCTGACAAGCTGATACTGGACCAAGTTTTGTTGAGCTCCGGTCTAACCGATCGTACTTCTCAATTGAGAGAATTAACCCTAGCGTCATCAGCCAAGTATAGGGATCCAGATACAAGCATCCTGACCTATCTTCCGAACGGGGGCATGTTATTATGTGACCTGATATCTGCCGCCCTCTCGGATCTGATCAAGACTTATTCTTTGGTAAGCTTGGTGGTTAACGTATCTACGGGAGGTGTAACAGTAATTGTATCCGTGGTACTGACTGCGGTCGACAAACTTATTGATGGATTCATACCCACAGACTTGGAATATCTCTACGTAGAGGGAAATCAGCCAATGCTAGTTCCACTCGGGGGCACAGCTCCGCTAAATATTATGGGTAGATTCTCCACACAATCAGCGCCCTCCAACGTGACCCTCAGCTTTATAGTCGGTGCGACCTGTACTGCTTTGGGCTTGGATGCGGCTTATAGCTTCATTATCGGCACCATGACGGATTTAGGTATCGCTCACGATGAAAACATCGGAATAGATGAAGCCCAGTGGCAATTCGACCATGCCAGGGAATACCCTGTTTGCCCCCCGTTTTACTATAATGTAGATTATTTATCTGATTATATATACTCAAATTATTCCCTTAATATAACTGATATTCCTATTATAGGCTCCTTATTGGGCGCGCTACCGCAAGCCGAATACGGCACGGAAAATCATAATATTGCCCAAATAAATCTCTTTTTAACGCATATCATTGGAAACGCATTGGGCAGCACCAGTTTGGTATACAACGGTTTCAGGTTCATATCAAGCTCGCAATATGGAGATCTTGGGGTGGTTGCCGATGTTGAATACCCGGAATTATTGATTCCTAACCTGGATACTGTGCCCTGCATGATCCAAGTGATGGCGGCAGAACCAAACCAGATTTCAATCGACTCTTATCCTCCCGGTGCAGATATCTTTGTTAATGGTTTAAATACTGGGATGCTTACTCCCGCCAACATCCCTTTCCAGTATGAAGGGATTCATCCGATACGGATCGCCAAACAGGGCTACAATGACTATTGCGAAGAAGTGGTAACGGAGTTTGGCGAAAGTTACATGATCCACGCCGTACTGTCAAACCACTCGTTTCCACGGCCTGTGATACAGGTTGAGACTCCTGAGAACGATTATACAGCTTATCTGCCTAGAGTGGTTATATCGGGGAGGATACTGCTGGAAGACGCATTTGGATGCTTATATAACTATACCGGTGACCAGTTATTCGCCAATATCAATGGCAGTGAAACCCGTCTGTCTGTTGATAATGGCAGATTTTTCGGGGTGGTTTACATTGATGCGGGAGTAAACAATATCTATCTGAGGTGTGTGACCGATGGAGGCGTGTCTTCACAAACACCATCATTCGTGGTCAACGGTGAGTTTGATCAGACCGACAGTATGGTTTTAGTGCAGGGGGGGGAGTTTATCATGGGTAACACGTTAGACCATCCCTTGGGTGGCAATGACGAACTGCCCATTCATCAAGTGGTACTTCCTCCTTATTTTATTGGAAAATATGAAGTAACTCAGTCGGAGTATGAAGAAGTTATGGAATATAATCCGTCTCATACCATGTATGGACTGGGGGATTTCTACCCAGTAAACGAAGTAAGTTGGTATGCGGCCATAAAATACTGTAACCTCCGAAGCATCAAAGAGGGCTATACGCCTGTATATAGCATCAATGACTCAACCGATCCAGATGATTGGGGCTCCATCCCATCTTCCTTCAACGTTTCTTGGGATTCTGTCTTGTGGGATATAAACGCAGACGGATACCGCCTTCCAACGGAAGCAGAGTGGGAATATGCGGCCCGGGGTGGGGACATATATCCTGATTATCTATATTCGGGTAGCGATGACCTCTACGATGTGGGGTGGTGTGACGCATATACGTACCTTCAAGGCTTTATGCCAGTGGGAACCCGTAACCCGAACCAACTTCAGATCTTTGACATGAGCGGGAATGCCTGGGAATGGTGCTGGGACAGGTACGGGCATGATTACTATGATGAAGCTCAGCCGTACGATCCCTCAGGCCCTACGACAGGTTCCTCCAGGGTATACCGGGGGGGGAGCAGCTTTTCATCTGCAGCGGATTGTCGTGTCACAAACAGGGAGTTTTATTTCCCTTATATGGCATCCGTACCAATGAGTTGTGGCTTTGGCTTAAGAGTGTGCAGGTCGGTTATGAACGATATCTGTATATATGAAAATTTTGATAATTTCATCCAAGATAATTATCATGTTTCCGGGAATGCATATTTGGATACTGATGAGGGGCATTTTGTGTTGACTCCACCAATAAATAATAACAGAGGTAGACTGTATGCCCTCATTCCCTTCATAATGGATTCTTTTGAGGTTGAATTTGATTTCAGAATTGGTGGAGGCTCTGGAGCAGATGGATTAATTTTTGCCTGGGTGCCTGATTATGCATATGCAGAATCATACGGAGGATTGATGGATTTTTCATCTACATCAGGATATGGGGTCGAGTTTGATGTACATTACAACTCTACATACCAGGATGTTAGTGAAGAACACATTGCTTTAGTCTGGGACACTGCTGCAGGTCATTTATCTCAAACTGCCATGCCAAACAACTCGATAGAAAACAACATTTGGCATCACGCTAGGATTCAGTTTAACTTTGGATTCATTAATGTGTTTATGGACGGAGTTCTTTATCTAGAATACTATATTCCTAATTATTCGCCATTTATGGGCTATTTTGGTTTTACTGCTGCTACTGGTGATGCAAACCATTTCCATCGCATTGATAATATATCAATTTCAAACTAGAAATAATATTTTTATGCTTTTATGTTTTTAATGTTACTCATTTGTGTGACGCAATTTCTCATGTCCAACAAACGGCCGTTTCTTTGACAGCTATTCATCCACTACCTTTGTGGTCCATTTATGCGGAAAATCCTATAAACAAACCCGTCTATAAATCAAAATCCAAAAACCCCAGGGTTCATTATGCAATTTA
>Ga0209717_1002052_pt1 | contig 20148 bp, 1 predicted proteins | sample AD_UKC048_MetaG_FD_184418 | JGI IMG/M metagenome (GOLD analysis project Ga0209717, IMG submission 184418) | Active sludge microbial communities of municipal wastewater-treating anaerobic digesters from USA - AD_UKC048_MetaG (SPAdes) (version 2) | ecosystem: Engineered > Bioreactor > Anaerobic >... | reverse complement strand
CGTGCCATTGTTTACATCATCCACGAGTGACCAAACGTTACCTCCGTCGTTGCTGGTGGTATCGTTGGTGGCCACGGTGCTTGTGAGCAGTGTGTCTTCGTCGGTGCTTGCTGCATCATCCACAGCCACCGGCTGTTCATCAACGCTGTTTACAGTGATGACAAGGATGGCAGTGTCGCAGTCACCGTCCACATCACAGATCTGGTAGGTGAGGGTGTCGTCGCCGTACCAGTTGGCATCCGGGGTATAGGTATAGCTTCCATCCGGGTTAAAGGTGAGTGTGCCGTTGTTTACATCATCGACGATGCTCCATATATTACCGCCATCACCGCTGATGGTATCATTAGTTGCCACTGTACCATTAAGAGGAGTATCTTCAGAAACACTGTTAAAATCGTCTGCAGCCACCGGAGTATCGTCAACAGCATTGACAGTGATGAATACTGTTGCCGTGTCGCAGTCACCGTCAGCATCGCAAAGCAGATAGGTAAAGGTATCCGAACCGTTGTAATTCGGGTTTGGTGTATATGTAAATGTACCGTCGGTATTAACCGTTACCATACCATTGGCAGGATCAGTGAGTTTTGTAACCGTCATGGGAAGATCGCACAAGCCCAGATCATTGGTTATAACATTTCCATTTAATTGTGTATCTTCATTGGTTGCAACTGTATCATTGACTGCGACAGGGATAGCATCAACGGTTACCGTTTGTGTACAGGTAGCTGTATTTCCTGTACTGTCTGTGACTGTCCAGGTGACTACGGTAATGCCTGACGAAAAAGGTTCTGTGGCATTGTTGGTCACAGAGGCTACTGAGCAATTGTCGCCGGTTACGGGTGATCCGAGAGCCACTCCAGACACTGTGCAGAATCCTGCAGGTGCAGTAACTGAAACATCCAGGGGGCAGGTGATGGTCGGAGGTATAGTATCACTCACGGTAGTTGTTTCAGAATCGCTGTTATTTCCGGGTACCAGATCGTTTATTAAACTGGAGACATAGGCAATATTAGTCATCGGTGCACAGGTGCTGATGCCCACTGTGCCTGTGATAACAATAGTATCAATACTTGTTGGGCCTGATATGGCCATATTACCCAGGCTGACCGTACCTGTCCAGGACGATGAAGCACCGCCATCCACCGAATAGGTCGCTCCGGTTATGGCAGCAGGAAGGGTGTCTGTGACCACCACATCAATAGCATTGGAAGGACCGTTATTGGTTACAAGAAGTGTGTATGTGATGGTTGAACCGGCGGCAACAGGGTCGGGGCTGTCGGTTTTCGTGATTGAAAGATCGGTAGACGAGATCACGGTTGTATAAATAGTGTCTTTATTATCTGAGTGGTCAAAATCCGTCTCACCGCTGTAAACACTTGCAATATTACGTATCAGAGAGGAATCGGGTACGGTGAGCAGGACGGGCACCGTAATGACGACGGTGGCTGACACTCCGGCACCAAGGGTTGGTATCGTGTCAGAGCCTGTCCATGTCCCCTGAGGGACACCGTTTATGGAATAGACAGCGCTGCCGGTATTAAAATAGGTACCGGATAATGGATCTGTCACGAGAACATCCAAAGCACCATCCGGTCCGGCATTATGTACAAGCAGAGAATAGGTTAATGTGTCGCCTGCGTAGACCGGGTCAGGGCTGTCGTATTTTTCGATTGACAATGCCACGGTATCGCCGGGATTGGCTGTAATGGTAATGCTGTTGTTGGCGTAGACCGGATCGCTGTCGTCGCTGCTTGCGCTGGCAAAATTTATATAAGTCTTATTATTGATGTTAGCCGTTTGCGATTCACCTCTGAAGTATATTGTAAAAAATTCCCCTGGCGCTAAACTGATAGTCGAAGGCAAAGTAACAGGATAAACGAAAGGAGGCCCTGCTGTAAATGTCGTCCAGTTAACAAAGTCGAGTGACCACTGGAAGGTACCACCGGGTTTAAAGCCCGGGCTGCCGAAGATGCATGAGTCGGTGATCACTACCCCGTGGGCGTAACTTGGTCCGTTATTGGTTACGGTGATTGAATATTCAATATAGGGTTGATCGGGAGGGATTTCAGCCCACTGCATATACAGTTTATCAATGGAAAGATCAGCCGCAGTATAAACCAATGCGGTATCGTGTGCCGTATAATTTCCGGGATACTGAATTACCAGAGGACTGTTCGCTGTTCCCGTATTGATAATGGTCGTTCCTGTATCCAAACCGGGATCGGTGGTAGTGACAATGACAAGGGTTGCGGAAGTTCCTGCCCCCATGGATCCAATGGTCCAGGTTGGTGCAGTCCATGTTCCTGTTGATGGTGTAATGCTGACAATGTCCAGTGTTGCCGGTATGGTATCCATCACAGATACCGAATCTTCTGTCACCGAACCGGAGTTATTTACGGTGATCGTATAGGTAAGCGTATCTCCGGCAAAGACGGTATCGGGCACTCCTACCTTAGTAATGGTCAGGCAGTGATTATCTATGGTGACTGATGCTGATGCGGTGCATCCTACCGAATCCGTAACAGTTACCGTGTATGTGCCAGCGGCCAGGTTGCTTGCCGTGACCGTGGTTTGTGAGGCAGGATCACTCCACAGAAAAGTATACGGAGCAAATCCTCCGGTATGCGTTACCATGGCAGATCCGTTGGTTGCCCCGCAGGCCACATGAGAAATATTCCCCGGGCTTATCTCAGCCGTCATAGAGGAGATATAAATTGTCAGCGTACCTTCATCTGAGAGGCCAATCGAATCTTCGACACGATATGTAATGGAAACAACACCATTATATCCCGCAGTCGGGGTAAAAGTGAATGTTCCGTTATATGAGGTATCCCATTCAATAGTACCTTGTTCAGCGGCAGGACCGTTCATTGGCAGGAATTCAAGTTCGTCAAGGGAGTTGTCCGGGTCGGAATCATTTGTGGCAACTGAACCATTAACGACAGAGCTGCATGTAGTAAACGTGTCATTAAGCGCAACCGGAGGATTACATGTCGGAGCATACAGTGTGATTGAATCCGTAAAAGTGCATCCGAGGCTGTCTGTGACGGTGAATTTGTAGGTTCCCCATGTCAGACCGGTAATATTCTGGCTGGTTGAAGAATAACCTGCTGCATTACCCGAACCGGTCCATGAGAACGTGATCGGAGCCGCACCGTTGGTTACGGAAAGATATATTTCCCCGTCGCCGATAACTCCGAAATTACCAGTTCCGTAGTATATGCATGAAACAGGGTATGCTGCTGTGTCAACGGACATGGTGATAAGTGTATAGGAGGCTGTTGCCGTACAATTATTGCTGTCGGTAACGGTCACCGAGTAGGTTCCATTGGTCAGTCCGCTGCGGTCTTGCGTGGTATCCGCATCAGACCAGGCATAGGTATAGGGTTCTGTTCCACCAGTAACGGTGATGTCGATGCTCCCGTTGCTCTGGCCGGGACAGTTATTCACTGTTGTTCCTGTGATCTCCAGGATATTTGGCTGTGAGACGATGGCTGAATCCGTGGCGGTGCAACCATTAATATCGGTGATGGTAACATAGTATGTATTTGCACTCAGTCCGCCAATATCTTCCGTAGTGGCGTCATTGCTCCACAGGAATGTGTATGGCGACGTACCGCCGTTCACGGACAGGTTGATGCTGCCGTCTTCCCCGCCATTGCAGCTGATATTCTCCGGTATGGCAGATGAGGTGAGTTGGGCTGGTTCTGTGATGGTATAGAAATGAATTGACTGGCAATCGTTGGCATCTGTGACGGTTACCAGGTAAGTTCCATCAGAAAGTCCGGTACGTTGCGATGTGCCCGGGCCAATATCGGACCAGTTATAGGAGTATCCTCCGGCACCTCCCGTTACCACCAGATTTATCGCGCCATTGCTTCCGCCATTGCATGTTACATGTGTCAGAAAACCGGTAACTTCTATTTCTTCCGGTTGTGTGACCATAGCCTGTGCCTGTGCACTGCAACCGAGACTGTCAGTCACTGTTACACTATAAATGATATCCGCATACAAACCTGTTGCTGTGGCGGTAGTCAGAGCCGGTGAGGTACTCCAGTAATAGGTATAACCTGAGCCCGGTGTTCCACCGGAACCTGCTGCTGTGGCCGTACCGTCATGGCCTCCATAACAACTGGTTGGCGTGGTGTCTGTTATGAGTGCTATGACCTGGGTGGGCTGGCTCACTGTAAAGGTATCTGAAATGGTACAGTTATGGGCATCCGTCACTAATACGGAGTAATCACCTGCTGCCAGGGAAGAAATATCCTCGTTAGTGGAGCCGTTTGACCATGCCGTGGTATAGGGGCCGGTTCCCCCGCTGATGGTCAGGTTAACTGCTCCTGTTGCTGTTCCATAACAGGAAGCATTGGTCACCACACCTGAAAGCGCCATTGCTGTTGGCTGTGTAACCGTTGCTGATGCAGCTGCCGTGCAACTGTTCGCATCGGTGATGGTAACGTTGTAAGTGCCTGCAGAGAGATTGGAGAGGTCTTCGGTGGTGGCAGAGAATCCAGGAACGCCTGTTTCTGCCCATAAATACGTACGTGGCGCAGTACCTCCGCTTACAGTCAGATTGACTGTTCCGTCGGTTCCGCCATTGCATGAAACATTGGTCGCTGTGGCAGATGCTGTTAAAGCAGTAGGTTGGGTAACGACAATGGAGGCGTCTGCTGTACAACTGTTGGCATCCGTAACTGTTACGGAGTATGTACCTGCGGTCAGTCCGCTGCGGTCTTCGGTAGTGATGCCGCCGCCCCAGTTAAAGGTGTATCCGGGCGTACCACCGGATACAGTAATATTTATTGTACCGTCTGAAGAACCGTTGCAGGACACATTTGTCACCGTGTATGCAATGGCTATGGATGTCGGTTCTGTTATGGTAACAGAAGCTGAGGCTTTACAGCCTGTGGAATCGGTGACCTCCAGGGAGTAGGTACCTGCGGTCAGGCCGCTGATATTGGCCGCAGCGGAGCCGTTCGACCACTGGTATGTATAAGGAAGTACGCCTCCGGTAACGGTTGACGAGGCGGTACCGTTGTTACCCCCGTAACAACTTACATTGGTTGAGGAAAGCGTTACTGAAGGCCCGTTGATGCTGTTTACTGAAGATGAAAGATTGGTTGCACATCCCTTTGAATCGGTTACCGTGACTATATATGTTCCTGCGCTTAGATTTTGCAAGTCTTCGGTGGCGTCGCCTGTGGACCAGAAGAATGAATATGCCGGTGTTCCGCCTGACGGGGTAATATTGATCATCCCGTTTTCCTGTCCGCAGGTGGCGCTGTCTATTACAGCGGATACTGTGGGCGGTGAATTGACGATCACGTTCACCGTATCTGAGGCGCTGCATCCGTAAGAATCGGTGACGGTGACAATATAATCTCCGGAATGGGATGATGAAGCGTTGGTGATGACCGGATTTTGCAAGGCAGAAGTGAACCCGTTCGGACCGGTCCAGCTGTAAGATGTGCCGCCGTTGCCGGTCAGTTGGAATGACTGTCCGGTACACGCCGCGGTTGCTGACGCACTGGCGGCAGGTTTTCTGATATATACCGTATAGCATATGCTGTGACTTTCGCCGCAGTCGTTGACGGATCTAACACATACGGAGTCGGCTGATGGACTAGAGCTTTCCCAGTTTACCGTTATGGATGAGGTACTGTCTCCGCCGGTGATCACAACTCCGGCAGGTACTGTCCATAGATAGTAATCTGCGGCAGGATCCGGCGCTATGGAGAAGACGTCATTGAAGGTGGACGTACAGACTGAAAATGCGTTAGGGTCGCAGGTAGGTGAACTGAGTGTTACCGAGGTAGAAGCCGTACAAGCGTTGGCATCGGTGATGGTTACGGTATAGCTTCCCACCGGCAGTCCTGCACGGTCTTCCGTGTTGTTAACTCCTATCACATCAGCCCAGTCGTAAGTATATGATCCTGTTCCTCCTGTTACGGAAAGGTCAATGGAGCCGCCTCCGTAACAGGAGACGGAATCTACAAGTACTGAGGGTGTTACCGCTAAAGGTTCTCCCACTTCAAAAGCGACCAGAGCCGAACATCCGCCGTTATCTTTAATGAGCACGGTGTAGATTCCTGCTTTTATACCGTTGATATCTTCGGTGGAGGCCGAGAAACCATTGGGACCTATCCATGTGAATTCTGTATACACGCCGGAGCCTCCAAAAGGGGTGAGGTTGAGCATGCCGTTGCTTCCACCGTTACATGTTGGTTCAACGATATATGCCGAGCCGCTGATGTCGTTTTCACGCTGTATATCTGCATACACGGTTGTTTCGCACCCGGTGGCCTGGTCGGTGACATGAAGGATGTAATGTCCGGCACTTAGGCCACTGCGGTTTTGAGTAAAATACCCGTCTTCCCAGAAATAGGAGTAGCTTCCGGAACCTCCGGAAACGGTGACAGAAATACTGCCGTTGTTGTTCAGACAGCTTGCGTTGCTGACATCGGTAATAACCGTAAGCGGCGCCGGAGTATTCAGTGTGAATATGCCGGTGGTATCGCATCCGTTGGCTGATGTCACAGTAAGGTTGTAGGTGCCGGCAGATAATCCGCTGATGAGCTCGCCGCTTCCAGATCCTGTTCCCGCAGGGGAAATGCGGCTCCAGTTGTATGTGAACGGCCCGTTGCTCCCTGAAATGTTCAGGCTTACCTGTCCTCCATCGGGATAGAAACAGGAGACTTCATTGCTGACCTGCGGATCAATGGTAAATCCGCAGACAAAGAACGGGATGGCAGAATAACTTACAACGGTACCTTCCGTGCCTTCTTTGGCGGTGGCCGAGATATTAAAATCGCCTGCTGATGAGGGTATCCAGGCATATTCATAGGTTCTGGTGCATCCGCTGGTGTTTACCAGGGTCGCTGAATATATAGTGCCGTCGATGCTGATATCCATTCCGGTGATATCTGATGAACCAAAAGGATCGGACGCCGTTGCGCGCAGGTATGCCGTATTTCCGGGCGCAGGCAGGCTGGTGATGACGGATCCCCCAGAGTACGCTGCATTGTATGCGGCAAAAGAAGTGACATTAATGTATGTGTCCACTGGCAGATCAATTTTTGAAGGATAGGTCTGGCTGTCGTACCTGATGCGGAAGGCAAGGGTAGAAGGAGAACCATTGGTCACATCGAGAACCAGCGCCTGCCCGGCTGGAACATTCACGTCAGTGGCCGGCGTACCGGTAAGGGTCAGGTAGCCACCGCTGTAACCGGCATTGGTGAGTGTTGCAATAGTTGTACCGCCATATTTCAATGTTGCTGTAACATTGGAACTTCCGGTCATGGTTCCGCTCAGTACCTCAACATACAATTTTGCAGAGATCGTTTGTCCGGCTTTAATATTCAGTGCGGAGCATAATGAAGGCGTCTGGGTAAATGTGGTGGTGGTAACCCCGGTGATCGTAGCCGGTTTTATAGGAACCGCACCTATAGCCCATTCTTTACTGCCTGATAATGTAAATGAAATTGTGGTGGATGAAGATCCTGCACTTTCATAACAGCCTACACCATCAGCCCTGGTACCCGCAAAAAGATCCCAAATCTTGGTTTCTCCTGAAACTATGGTTGCTGTGACATTATCTCTGTTATCTTCCACGCCGAAAACAACTTCTCCCGTTGAAGAATTTACTGTAACGGAGGGACCTGTAGTGGTTCCTGTGGCTGAGCCGGCAGTTCCTAAAGGAGTAGACTGATCCACTCCTGTGAAGGTCGCTACACCAACCACTATACCTTCCTCAACAGCTTCATTGAATGTTACGACCAGGTTGGCCTGGCCGGATGGCGGATTGACCATGCGATAAATGGCTACGGCAGCCCGGTTACCATTCACAGCGCCACTTGAGGGTACTAAGGTCAGGGATGTTCCTCCAAACGTGACAGAAGAAATGGTTTCGTTATCATTGGGTGACCATGATATGCCGACCAGCATCAACCGGTTCGATCCGGTGCCGGGGTCATAATTGGAAATAGTGACTGAAGACCCTGTTCCAGTGCCTGTTGCATAATTATTATAGGTAACCGCACCGGTATAAGACCCCAGAATTTCAGACAGTGCTGTAGTGGCATCAGCAGTCGTTACCGGATCTACCCTGTCCATGTCCTGGTCGGGGCTACCGGAGCCATCGGTGCTCAGGTACAAGGACTTTGTTTTTACTGCAAAGCCCGTTCCTGTCTCTACGGTGAAGTTACCCGTGGATGCAGAATAGTTCACTCCTTCGGTACCCTCTTTGGCTATGGCTTGTATATTCCATGGGTTACCCGCAGGCGTCGGGCCGGATAATGTATATTGATAAATTTTCTGGCAGCCCGCCGAATAAACCACGTTGGCAGCGCCGAGGGCAACTTGCTGTATGCTGGCATCGGGTTTGTTCAGCATGAGTGTAACACCGTTAATATCACTTGCACCAAAGGGGTCGGTGACATCCACCCTGACGAAATAGTTGCCATTGGTAGCTATGGTTGCCGGCTGGCTGGTCGAGGGATACGGTGCATCATAGATCGTAACTGAATTAACTTTGATATAGGTACTCGTACTAAAACTGACTTTTGAAGGTTTGGTTTTGCTGTCGTAATCAATCTTAAAAGCCACACCGCCCTGTGCCGTTGTTACCACCAGTTTCAGCGCATTGCCTGAGGGCACAGTAACATCGCTGCCCAGTGTTCCTGACCAGGTCAGGGTTCCTGCAGAACTGTTGTACGCAGGACTCGAAAGCGTAATAATTGTCGTTGCTCCATACATCAATGCCGCAGTGATATTAGGAGAAGCCGGCATGGTTCCGCCGGTGATGGAGACATAGGTCTGAACGCCTACGGTTCCTGCTTTGATAGTCAGATCCTGGCATAAAGCAGGGCTTTCGGTGAAGGTAGCGGATGCATCGCCATTGTATCCGTCGCCAAATGCAACCAGCGAGCCGCCGCTGCTCACCGCCACGGAGGTGGCCGTGCGGGCTGACCAGGTGTTGGTAGTGCGGTTGTACCTGTAGTACCCCGTGGTTGCATTACCTGCTGTTGCATAGATGTATATGCCGTCGAAGGTCAGCGCTGCGCCGGCTTTCATGTTAACCGGCGTGGTTGCCATAGCCGTCCAGGTATTGGCGGAAATATTATAGCGGTAAAAGTTTTTGGTTCCGTTTGCCTGCAGGGCATAGATGTATGAACCGTCATAGGTAAGGCAACTTCCTGTACTCATTTTATTTGGCAGATTCGCCCTAGTTGTCCATGAGTTGCCTGATATACTGTAACGGTAAAATGTTTTTTGTCCGTTGCCGCGTAAGGCATAAATATAATCACCGCCGGTATAGGCCAGCGCTCCACCTGCAGCGACGGCAGCGGGTACCTGAGTCATGGCGGTCCAGGTGTTGGCGCTGATGTCGTACCTCCAGAAAAGTCTGGTGTTATTGCCTTCCAGTGCATAGATATACCCGCTGGTTCCACCGGAGGTATAACACAGCGCACCTCCGTCGCCCACGTTGGCCGGGGTAGAGGTCAATGCCGTCCAGGTGTTCAATGAAACATTATACCTCCAGAAGTTTCTTGTTCCGTTGCCTCCCAGGCCATAAATATTGGTTCCGTTGGTGGTCAGCGCTCCGCCCACACCCACGGTGGCAGGGGTGGCCGCCCTTGATGTCCATGAATTTCCCGAAACGGAATACTGGTAAAAGTTCGTTGTTTTATTACCATAAAAAGCAAAAACCGATTTAGCGGATCCTATACCCATCACATTGGTTTGTGCCGTGGTCAGATCGTTGGTATACTCTGGATCTACGCGGTCCAGCGCCTGTGTGGGGTCGCTCAGGTACAGGTATTTCGTAACGCTTGCGGGGTTGCTCACGGTGCCAACCACGGCGGAGGTGGAGGCGCTGCAACTGTTGGCGTCGGTCACTGTTACGGAGTATGTGCCTGCCGTTAGGTTTGAAATATCCTCCGTGGTAGCGCTGTTGCTCCAGTTATAGGTATATGGCGCGGCGCCTCCGCTGACGCTGAGGTTCACGGCGCCGTTGCTGCCGCCCGGTGTGGAGACATCTGTAACGGATGGAGAAGGTGTGACAGGCGAGCCTGGTTGTGTTATTGTGGCATAAGTCTCCGCTGTCATACCGGTATTATCTTTTACCTTTACCACGTAACTTCCAGCCGTCAGGCCGCTGAGGTCTTCTGTATCGGTATATCCGGTAAAACCATTGTTACTCCAGTCGTAGGTATAGGGTGGCGTACCGCCTGTTACGGTAAGGTTTATGGCGCCGGTGTTTCCGCCGTAACAAAGAATATTCGTGACGGTTTTTGAGAGAACCAGCGTGGTATAGGTGATCACCAGTTTAGGCTCGTTGCCTGCGCCGACATCATCCCATGAAGCTGCCGATCTGTGGCCTGTTCCGCTGATGATGAAAGCCATGCTGTTGCCGCTGGCCCATCCCGGCCGGTTTACCAGTTCCTGCACAATGCCGGTAATGGCCGGTGTATTGTATTTCGATCCGGTTGCCCAGGTGCCGGGGCTCCATGCCGTGGATGCCGTGGTCAGCGCCCTGCTGCTGATATTGTTGAGGGCAGTGGTGAAAGTTGCAGCATTATCCGCTGCCTGTCCAAATAGGTAAAAGCCGGCGCTGTCGCTGTTATTCATGGGCGAATCCGGCGCCACGGCAGTAAAGGTTATGTATGCGCTTACGATGACGGCTCCCTGGGGTATGGTAATGTTCTGAAACCGTATACCTGCCGTTTGTGTTCCTGCCGAGGGCGACTGCAGGTCGTTCACCAACTCGAGGTCGGCGCTGGTAAGGGACACGGAACCCGGAGAAGCGCCAGTTAATCCCTGTTGTTCTGCATCATCGGAGGATGACACCATGTTTACAATAAGCGTGCTTTGTGCGTGGGATTGAAAAAAAGTCATAGCACTAAGCGACAGGAATAATAACAATGTCCCTGCCATTCTGCCCATGGCGCTGGTCACCGGATGATTAACGTGCTGCGGTCGGTATATCTTTTTCATATAAAATAACTTAATCGTTTATGAATCGGAATTATCTTTATTTGTTGAATATTATAAATTAATGATTGATGATGCCAGGTTGCGGAGGCAGCGTTGTGGTAGCCACGAGTACGATAGCCGAAATACCGGCTGTGCAGCCGTGCGCATCGGTTACCGTGACATTGTAAGACCCGGGGGCCAGTGCTGTGATATCCTGAGTGCTTGCGGTAAAACCGGCGGGTCCTGTCCATGCGTAGGTATAGGGTGAGGTTCCACCTGTGACTGTCAGGTCAATCATGCCATCATAAATGGAATAAATTGGCGGGTTGATATCCGCGCATGTGGGATTGATAACAGAAACACTCAGGTTAATGGCTGTGGGTTGTGTAATGGTAAACGAAGCATTGCCTTTACAGCCGTTAGCATCGCTTACCATTACATTATAACTGCCTGCCGTCAGGCCGCTACGATCTTCTGTGGTCACGCCGCCTCCCCAGTCGTAGGTGTAAGGAGCCGTTCCGCCGCTGACCGTGATATTGATAGCGCCGCTGGTGCCGCCATAACAGCTGACATCGGTGGTGGTGCCTGTTACTGTTAAGCCTGTAGCGGGCTGGGTAAGAACAGCGGTGTCAAGGGCTGTGCAGCTTTTTGCATCCGTAACGGTAACGTAATAGGTACCCGCGGGGATATTGCTGAGATCTTCTGTAGTAGCTGCATTTGACCACATGAAACTAAAGGGTGGTGTGCCTCCTGAAACAGAGAGGTTAATACTACCATTTCCGCCATTACAAGGAGGGCTTGTAACCGTGGTATTTGTTGTGAGAGGTGCAGGTTGTGCGATTACTGCACTAAGTGCGCCCGCGCATGATGGCGACGTATTGGAAATGCTTACCGAATACGTTCCGGCGGAAAGTCCGCTTATGCTTGTTCCGGTTCCGCTGACCGGCCCGCCTGTCGGGTTGGTGCGCGACCATGTCCAGTTGTAAGGCGAAGCCCAGGCTGCACAAGTTATGTTGATTGAACCATCGGATCCGCCATTGCAGGAAACTGGTGTGACGGTTTTTGTAGACTGAAGGTTACAAGGCGCCAATATAGCCTGGTGCGTGTCGAAGGTTTGTCGTCCGCAGGCATCGGTGATGGTTACGGAGATGTTGCAGGGTTGTGGTGATGCTACTGTCGGAGCAATAAAAGTAGTCGGGTTGCTGGTACTGGTATTCCAGGCGCCGCCACAGGACGACGACCATTGGATACTTTGCAGGGTGTATGATCCTCCCGGCGTATTGAAGTACAAATTGTACCCCATGTTATATGAATTGCCGCTGTATATGGTGTCGGGCAAGCCTGACAATTCGGGCAGTACAGCTTTTTCCCACATCACCTGCAGGCAATAATTGAAGAATGCCCGTTGTGCAGCTACATTGGCCGTGCCTGTTCCGCTGATGTTGTGAGATGCTTCGAGCATGACCTTGCCGTTGCCTTCTATGCCATATCCTGGTCCGTAGGCCAGCGTTGCGGCACGGTATTGTATATCATTCGAAAGGTTATAGCGTTCCGGATGGTCGGGATCATAAACACCCACATGGGTGTTGGTATTCCAGCCTGCGGCACCGCCTACAGGAATGTATATCTGTTCGGAGCCGTTCTGCTGCGCGGCATCTATGGTTCCCATGAACTGCATGACTGATTCTCCGGGATAATCATATGCATATGGCGGTGTACCGTCATCATGGTCGCCCCAGAGAAGTATTGAATTGCCGGGATCGCTCCAGGGACCTGCTCCGGCAGCGGGTCCGGTTTTTCCGACCATCAGGTTAGTCTGTTGGGTGTTGTCAATAGGATCGCCGTCGGTGGTGATGTTGTCGAACATGTTCATCAGAGCGCTGCCGGCATGGCATCCAAGCCATATACCTCCTTTGCAGCCCGAGGCGATACCGTCACCGGAAACAGCCATCCATTCGTAGAGATGCCTGTGGGTTGACCAGATGGGATCGGCATGGGGCATTACAAAAATGTCGTCACAACAGTTCAGTTGAGAGGGTAATTTCCAGTAAGTGGATGATGATCCGCCATAAGCTGTTGAAGGTATACCGGCATAGTTGAAGAAATTCACCGCTATCGAACCGTTTTGCTTGTCCAGCGTCCATTTGGGCAGATTCCAGAACGTACAATAAAGCGGCACGGTAACCGGGGATGTTGTTGTGATGCCCACAACGCCATACGACTGCCATGTCGAAATGATGGAATTCACGGCGGCTGTGCGGTAGGGCGCCTGAATAATAAAAGGCCCGCCTTTATATCCTACACCGTTGTATGTAAAATCAATTCCATCTTTTGTTTTGCTCTGATTGATCACCCAGTCTACGGGACATTTGCTCTGCAACAATGCATAAATAAGCCCGTAGGGTTTCAGGCCGTTTGCCACCGTCTGCGGGACAATACCCATGTTGATGATAAAAGAACCTGCCGGTATCACGGTCGGTTGCGATGTCTGAGCCGAAACGTAACGGCTGCCGGTAAAAGCAAAAAACAGTAATGAAATTAGTACTGTTTTGAGCATTTGTGACTGAATAACATTCATTTGGAATATTTTTTTCATAGTTAATTTGTTTATCACATTAAAACTGATGGGGTAAATAAAAGCGTAACCCATGCGTGCTGATTGTGCGCTGAGTTGCGTGTTTAAAATGAAATGGTTTAAAAAAATGTGCGGAGGGTAGCGTAATGCCATATATAATTATTTGTTCAAAAATAAATTGAGATGATTTAATACGAATTTTTTTGTTGTTTGTTACAGTATATTTTTTATTTTTTGTTGAATATAAATTTTATTATATTTCAGCTAAAACTTAAATAATAATTGCTAAAAATAATAAAAACATTTTAATTAACAAACAGATGTTTATATTTTTTAATAAAAAGCATTGTTAAAACGAACAAAAGTACAGTAAAATTTGTACATCAAGAAGAAGTTTTTGCTTAAAAAAGTATTTTAATGCTTATTTAAAATAATAAAAAGTTGATTTATAATATATTAAGAATATAAGTTTTATTATAAATGCTAAAAAATAAATTTTAGGATTAAAATATTATAATATTAACATATTTTTTTGGCAATTTAAATCTTTGTAACGATTCACCCTATAGAAAATATCATAAGAAAATTCTGTACGGTTTGCTATAGGCTTGTTATTCAGAGTGTTTTATTTTGTTTCACGAATTAGAATAGATGAGCCTGTCTCAAAAATCCTTTGTGCGCCTTAAAGCCAGCCTTTATGATGCTTCGTGGTAAATATAAGTAATTGAACCACAAAGGAACACAAAGTACACACGAAGGTTCACAAAGGTTAAGTACTCCTGAATTTTGACTTTTGAGACAGCCTCATCTTTTTGTTTTCAGGCGCTTTAATGGGGTGAGCAGATACAAATTTTTTATCAGGCACATACATACTTATCCTGATTGATTCATTTAGATACATATAGAACTTTATGCAAATCTTTGCTTTGCTCAGTGTTTAATATTCTTAACACAAAGTTGCATGAAGTGCGCCACAAAGTCCGCTGCTGAGTGCACTAAGACAAACTTTTTGTTAATAAAACTTATGATGCAACCAGGATATATATTCTTTTTTATTTGAATCATTTTAGTATTAATCTTATGAAAAACTTTTGTTTTCCTGAGGTTGTATTTAGCGGTATTGTTTTAACGCTCCGGGGTTTTGGCTGGGTATTGTTAATTGCAAGCTGTAATTAACAAAAATATAACAGATTTAATGTGTTGATAATCAGTACATGAAAAAAAAAGACAAATTTTAATACTAAAATATGTTAATAAATTTGCATATTTAGTTATAAAAATGTAATTTTATGTATGTTTGTGTTGATAAACATTAATAATATTAAGATATAATAATAAAAAATAACGATAAATAAATTTATATTTTATATTGTTGAATGAATCATAATTGGAAACGTTTACATGAATCGTTGAAAGGAAACAGTGTCAAATTGATGTATTATTATTTTAAATCATACGTTGTGGTTAGCCAATCAATTTGCCGGACCCTGTCTGCCAAATGGCGGATGCAAATTGATTTTCAAAATGCTTTTTACAAATCGGGCAGAAGATGAAGATCTGTACTATTATAAAAATAAACTGCTTATTCAAAGTATCGCATTAGTCAGAACAAACAATTATTTATTACCATAAAAACATTATGTTATGAAAAAATTTACACAAAGCGGGTTACTTATCTCGTGGAGAAAAGAACCTTTTATGAAGGCACTCAGGTACCTGTTCATGGTATTACTGTTGCCCTTGCTTGCAGCAAACGATTCACTGGCACAGGTCAATGACAGTGTCCCTCCTGTTGCGTTATGCAAAGACATTACTGTAAGTTTAAGCCCGGGCGGCGGCTGTGGCGGTGAGCATGTGCTGCTGTTATGGGATGTGATGAATTCCAATACCATGAGTCTTAAAAATGCGATGGAAGCTGCCGGCTTCGTGGTTACTATGCCTGCTGTTCCGGAATATCAGTGGGATGGAACTAATCCTCCTCTTGATGGATTTGCAGCGGTGGTTCACCTGGATGGGATGACAGCATCCAATCCTTTGCCATTAGCTGCACAAAACGCCCTGGTTGATTTTGTGCTTAATCAGGGGAAAGCGTTTATACATGACGAATGGGATGCTCATGAAATTGATTATTTGCTTACGCAGACTGCGATGTCGCCCATCGTCATCTTAAAGAGGATCAGCGGTGTAACAGCCATGATGACCTATACCAGCGTACCGGCTTATGCTTCACATCCTGTGCTTACAGGTGTTTCCAGTCCTTTTACCTTTCTGGCGGGTGCCAACGTTGGCCCGGTACGGGAATACCAGTTGTATCCTGCTGAGGCCATCATGACGGACCAGAATGGTTCTGCTGCCGTTGCGGTGCGTGACCTCGGTGCCGGACGGATCGTGGGTTTCAGCCATGCCGGTAATTACCTGGGGAGTTCATGCCTTTCCAATGTCAATGTGCAGCGTCTTTATGTCAATGCTTTGTCGTGGGCTACCCACAGGGGAAACAGTTGTGTTACCATCAATGCTTCGCAGGTCGATAACGGAAGTACGGACAATGATGGAATTTCGGGGATGACTGTAAGCCCGAATTATTTTACCTGTGCAAACACGGGCGCCAATACGGTTACGCTGACCGTGACGGATAACAGCGGAAATTCAAGTACCTGCCAGTCCATAGTGACAGTAAATGATATGACAATACCGGTGGCAAAGTGCAGGAATATAACAGTAAATCTCAACGATGCAGGGTTAATTGATGTTTTCCCCTACCAGGTTGACAATGGCAGCAGTGATGAATGCGGAGTTTCAGGCCTGGGATTGAGCCGTAATACGTTTAACTGTACAGATATATTGACTAATCCGAATCCCGTGGTATTGACGGTAACGGATAACAGCGGCAATACCAAAACCTGTGTTGCCAATATTACGGTAAGGGATTTTGTTCCGGCCGTTGCGCTCTGTCACGATGTTACGGTTACTCTTGATGAAAACGGAAACGGAACGCTTACGGCACAGCAGGTGGACAACGGCAGCAGCGACGCCTGCGGTATAGCCGGTATGGCGCTGAACAGGACGGTGTTCACCTGTGCCGAACTATTGACCAATCCCAATTCTGTGACACTTACCGTAACAGACATAAATAATAATGTATCAACCTGCTATGCCGGGGTGACCGTGACAGAGATTATTCCACCTGTTGCTCTTTGCCGGGATGTGACGGTAATCCTTGATGCTGATGGTAACGGGGCGCTGACGGCGCAGCAGGTGGACAACGGCAGCAGCGATGGCTGCGGCATAGCCGATATGACCCTGAGCAAGACACAATTCAGTTGTGCTGATATACTGACCAATCCGAACAGTGTGTTGCTGACGGTTACGGATATGGCAGGCAACACGGCAACGTGCCATACTTTTGTCACGGTAGCTGATACCATGTCACCGGTAGCCTTGTGCCATAATGTGACGGTGATACTTGATGCCGGCGGGAATGGCACACTGACTGCTCAGCAGGCGGATAACGGAAGTTATGACGTTTGTGGTATCGCCGGTATGGCGCTGAGCAAAACTGCCTTCAGCTGTGACGATGTGCCATTCAACCCGAACCCTGTGGACTTAGTGGTAACCGATATAGCCGGCAATACTTCCATCTGCTCCCTTCTGGTTACTGTGACTGATGAAACGGCTCCGGAAGCACTATGTAAGAATGTTACGGTGAACCTGGATGCCAGCGGTAACGTCATACTGGCTCCGCAGCAGCTTGACAACGGCAGCAGTGATGCCTGTGGCATAGCCGGTATGGTTATTGACAAAACATTTTTTACCTGCGATGATCTACTGACCAATCCCAACCTGGTAACACTTACCGTGACGGATATCAACGGCAATAGCTCGTTCTGCAGTGGGGCAGTGACTGTAGAGGACGTCACGGCGCCTGTTGTTCACTGCCGGAATATAACGGTACAATTGGATGCTGCAGGCACAGCAGCCATACTTCCTTCTGATGTGGACAGCAACTCACGAGATGCCTGCGGGATTGCTGAAATGACCGTAGCGCCCGATGTGTTTGATTGCGGTGATGCGGGCGTTAATACCGTGATACTGACCGTAACGGATGTCAGCGGTAATACCTCGTTCTGCAATGCAGCAGTAACAGTTGAGGATGTCATGCCGCCTGTTGTTCACTGCCGGAATATAACGGTACAACTGGACATTACAGGCACTGCGACGATAATTCCCTCTGATGTGGACAGCAGCTCATGGGATGCCTGTGGTATTGCTGAAATGACCGTAGTACCTGACTTTTTTGATTGCAATGATGTAGGTGTCAATACTGTGACACTGACCGTGACGGATGTTAATGGCAACAGTTCTTACTGCATGGCCGCCGTGACAGTGGAAGATCCTGTGATTCCTGTATTTACAAGTCCTGAAGACATTACGGTATATGCGGATGCCGGCTGTAACTATGATATCTCCGTTTTGAACACCGGTGATGTAACTGATGAATGGGATAATTGCCAGCCGTTGCAGGCGATATATTCTGATTCCATTACTGAGGGCGCCTGTGAAGGAAGCCATATCATCATAAGGACATGGTCGGTGATGGATATACATGGTAACCAGTCGGACGGCCAGGTTCAGATCATAACAGTACTGGATACTATCGCCCCGACATTCACTGCGCCTCCTGATATTACGATGACGAATGATGATTTTAATAATTACGGACCTATAGTTAGCCTCACGGGTGATGTCACCGATGAATGGGACAACTGTTCTGCCGGGTTGCAGGCCACATTTTCTGATGTAATGGCGCCCGGTTCCAATGTCTTATCGCGTACATGGCATCTGGAGGACAATTGCGGCAATGCGGCTCCGGATCAGGTGCAGACCATCACGGTGACCGACAGCTGGAATTTTGTAATATTAGCGAAAGACCTGGTGACCATGAAGAAATCCAATGTATACAGCGGCGGAGTGGGGGTGAAGAAAGCCGGCGGAAAGCTTGAACTCAGGGATTATTCAGATATCACGGCACCGGGAACCTTCGGAGTGGCAGATAATATCACTAAGGACGGCACCAGCGCTATCACAGATGCTACTTATGATCCTGCCACGGAGCCCTGGCCTGTGTTTGAAGCCATGCCCTATACGGGAACGCTTTCGATACATGTGCCCAACAACACTACCGTGTATCTCAACGACACACTTTACAAGGAAATTGTGACCGGGACAAATGCTACAGTAGTATTTACACAGCCCGTGGTGAACATCGACCGTAAGTTTGACATCGGAGATGGTTCAACGATTAAGTTTGACCGGTGCGGGGTGTTCCGCCTGGATGAAAAAATGGTACTGCGTAAAAATGTGAATATCAATCCCGGCAATACTTCGGTGAAGTTTTACATTAACCAGGCCGTTACGGTGGGCGAAGGCGCTCATGTCAACGGATACTTCTTCCTTGGAAGGAAAAATTCTGCAGATACTGCTATTCATAACCTGACCATTGCTGATTCCAAGCCCACTAAGCCCGCGGTTTTCAAGGGGATTTTCATGGCGAAAAGCGTAAGTTCGGGTAAGCACACCAACTGGTATCTGAGCAGCGACTTCCATGTCTGCCCGCCTGTTGAAGACCCGGGCATCTTTAAGTGTATGAAGGACATGATCATCTGTTATGAGGATTCTGCGTTTAATTTGTTGACCATGATGCGTATCAACCGGGAAATGATGGACATCACCACAGATCAGCCGGCAATTTTCCCGGTGGGAACGACAACGGTGACGTGGACCATACGTTATTCAAACGGATATGTCGCTAACTGTATTCAACATATCACACGCAGTGGAAAGATCGCTGTTGATATTACTTCTGCAGGGCTTTACTGTTCGGGAGCTGTTGAACTTACTGCTAATGTTGCAGGAACACCTGCAACAGATTATTTGTGGTCGACCGGTGAAACTACTCCGGTGGTGCAGGCCTGGTCCAGCGGGGAATATATCGTGAACGTGGTGAACAGCATGGGATGTTATGCGGAAGACACCCTTGTTGTTGCTGCAGAACCTGCTGACCTGATTTCTTCATACGTGATGCTTGCCCGGGAACGTATTGAGTTAAAAGGAAGTGTGGTTCATTCCGGTGGTATTGGGGTGATGAAAAGTAGTGACGGCCAGGCAGAACTCAAAGAAAGCTCCGTGGTAACCGCTCCGGGTGTTTTTGCGAAAGCTGTATTGATACCTGTTGATGGTTCGAGTATTCTTTCCGCGGCATATTATGCTCCTGCAACTGTGACACTGCCTGTATTTGAAAGTGATGCTTTTTCCGGCACGGTCAATGTCAATGTACCCGACAATGCTGTTGTGATTCTTGGCGATTCGTTATATAAGGATGTCAAAATCGGTAAAAATGCGGACGTGACGTTCAGCAGCGGTATAATCAACATTGGAGGATTGCTTGCCATTGGCGATGGATCGTCTGTGCATTTTACCCCATGCACCAAGATGCGCATCCGCGGAGCAGGATATGCAGCGGGAGTAAATGGCGGACAGCTGGTAAATATAAATCCTGAGGATGTTCCACTGACTGTTTATGTGCAGAACAACGTTAACTT
>Ga0209717_1002049_pt1 | contig 20203 bp, 19 predicted proteins | sample AD_UKC048_MetaG_FD_184418 | JGI IMG/M metagenome (GOLD analysis project Ga0209717, IMG submission 184418) | Active sludge microbial communities of municipal wastewater-treating anaerobic digesters from USA - AD_UKC048_MetaG (SPAdes) (version 2) | ecosystem: Engineered > Bioreactor > Anaerobic >... | reverse complement strand
CAGGCGCTTGATCTCGGTGGCTATGATGCCGCGATTGGTGGCGCACGCCGTGACGAAGAAAAATCGCGTGCGAAAGAACGCATCTTTTCGTTCCGCAATGCGCAACATCGCTGGGATCCGAAAAACCAGCGCCCCGAATTATGGAGCCTGTATAACACTCGCATCCAGAAAGGTGAAAGTGTTCGTGTGTTCCCGATTTCAAACTGGACCGAACTCGATGTCTGGCTTTATATCTATCGTGAAAATATTCCGGTGGTGCCTTTGTATTTCGCGAAGGAACGCCCGGTGGTCGAACGCGATGGCGCTCTGATCATGGTAGACGATGATCGCCTGCCTTTGCTGCCGGGCGAAACGCCGGCGATGAAAAAAGTACGTTTCCGCACACTCGGTTGTTATCCCTTATCGGGCGGATTTGAATCCGATGCCGAAACCCTTGAAGCGATCATTCAGGAAATGCTGGTCGCACGTACCTCGGAACGCCAGGGGCGTTTGATCGATTCCGATGTCGGCGCTTCGATGGAAAAGAAAAAGCAGGAGGGCTATTTCTGATGAATGCCCAAAAAGAAAAACTTGAGTCAGAAATCGCCGCCTATCTAAAACAACACGAAAGCAAGTCCTTATTGCGTTTCATTACCTGCGGCAGCGTGGATGACGGCAAGAGCACCTTGATCGGCCGCCTGCTGCACGACACCAAATTATTATTCGATGACCAACTTGCCGCCTTGACGCGTGACAGTGCACGTCACGGCACCCAGGGTGATCAATTCGATTACGCCTTGTTACTGGATGGTCTCGAAGCCGAACGCGAGCAGGGCATCACGATTGATGTTGCCTACCGCTATTTCAGTACCGAGCGACGCAAGTTCATCGTGGCCGATTGTCCCGGCCATGAGCAATACACCCGCAATATGGCAACCGGCGCATCGACTGCCGATGTAGCGATCGTGCTTGTGGATGCCCGCAAGGGTTTGCTGACGCAAACACGCCGACACAGTTATATCGTCAGCCTGCTTGGCATCAAGCATGTCGTGCTTGCCGTCAACAAGATGGATTTGGTCAATTACGATCAAGCCGTGTTTGACGAGATTCTCGAACAATACATGGCGCTGGCGCAGCAGTTGAATATCGACTCGGTGACCGCGATTCCCTTGTCGGCCCTGAAGGGTGACAACGTGATTCTCAATAGTCAGGCGATGCCCTGGTATTCCGGCCCGACCTTGCTCGAACATCTGGAAACCGTCGAAATTCAAGCAACGGCATCGCAACAAGGATTTCGTTTGCCAGTGCAATGGGTTTGCCGTCCACATCAGAACTTCCGTGGCTTCGCAGGTAATATTGCGGCCGGAAAAGTCAGTGTTGGCGATGACATCGTAGTCACGCCCTCTGGCGTTCGCTCGAAAGTGGCATCGATTATTCGTGGTGATAAAGAAGTCAATGAAGCCTATCGCGGACATTCGGTGATCATCAGTCTGGCCGACGAGATCGATATCAGCCGCGGTGACGTGATCAGTGCCGCCAGCGATGCACCGCCGATTTCGGATCAAGTCGCTGCCCATGTGTTGTGGCTCAGCGATGCGCCTCTGATGCCGGGTCGTGGCTATTGGCTGAAGTTGGCAACGCGTACCGTCAGCGCGCAGGTCAGCGAGATAAAACACAAGATTGACGTCAATACGCAGGAAACCCTCGCGGCCAAACGTCTGGAATTGAATGAAGTCGGCTACTGCAATCTGAGTTTCGACCACGCGATTACCTTCGAGAGCTATCGCGATAATCCGACACTGGGCAGTTTCATCCTGATTGATCGCCAGACCAACGCGACGGTCGCTTGCGGCACAATCGATTTCGCTTTGCGTCGCGCCGCCAATCTGCATTGGCAGGCCGTGACTGTCGACAAACAGGCGCGCTCATTGATCAAGGGTCAGACCGCACGCTGCCTGTGGTTTACCGGACTGTCCGGTTCGGGCAAATCGACGATCGCGAATCTGGTGGAAAAACGTTTGCATGCCTTGGGTCATCACACTTACTTGCTCGATGGCGACAATGTCCGTCACGGCTTGAACAAGGATCTGGGTTTTACCGATGAAGACCGCGTCGAAAATATCCGCCGCGTGGCTCAGGTTGCGAAACTGATGACAGACGCCGGGCTTATCGTATTGGTTTCGTTTATTTCGCCATTCAGGAGCGAGCGCGATATGGCGCGCGCCTTGTTTGCGCCGGGCGAGTTTGCCGAAGTGTTCGTGGACACGCCGCTGGAAATTTGCGAACAGCGCGATGTGAAAGGTCTGTACGAAAAAGCGCGGGCGGGAAAAATTCCGAATTTCACCGGCATCGACTCTCCCTATGAAGCACCCACCGATCCGGAGTTCCACTTGCAAACCGTCGATGCAAGTGCGGAAGTATTGGCGACAAGAGTCGTGGATTACATCCGGCAGAAATAATGCGCTCCAATAAAAAAACCCCTGCACGCAGGGGTTTTTGTTGTGTGGAAGAAAAAAATTTATTTCTTCGAAGATTTAATCATGCCGTAAATGAAAAGTAGCACCATGGCACCGACAACGGAGGCGATGAAACCGACCGTCTCGCCTTCGCGGTACCAGCCTAGTGCTTCGCCGACGTATTTGGCCAGGAATGAACCGCCAATACCCAGGGCAATCGTCCAGAAGAAACCCAGCTTGTCGTTGCCCGGTTTCAGCGCACGAGCCAGCAAGCCTGCAATAAAACCAATAATGACCGTCCAGATTATCGACATCTATCTCTCCCGTTGGTTGGTGAAGTATCAGCAGCAGCCATGATCGCCGAAATGCGCATTGCCTTCATGCACGGCAACACCGCGGGTCAATCCCTTTTCACTGGCTTCGTAATGGTCGCCAATGACTTTCGCGACGACAGAAGTAACGCGCTTGCCGGTCGGAATATGCAGGAATTCATTCGGTCCATGTGCATTGGAATGCGGTCCCAGCACGCCGGTAATCATGAATTGTGCGCCTGGGAATTTTTCACCCAGCATGCCCATGAAAGGAATCGTGCCGCCTTCGCCCATATACATCGCCGGTGCGCCGTAAAACGCCAGACTGGCTTGATCGATACTGCTTTCCAGCCATGGCGCCAGCAATGGCGCATTCCAGCCGGTCGATGCTTTCTCTACTTCGAAACTCACTTTCGCGTTGTACGGCGGATTTTCGGTCAGTACACGTTGCAAAACTTCGGAAGCTTTTTTCGGATCGAGCGTTGGCGGCAAACGCAGGGATAATTTCACCGCGGTATAGGGGCGAAGCACGTTGCCGGCATTGCTCAGGCTGGGCATGCCTTCAACGCCGGTTACCGATAGCGCAGGACGCCAGGTGCGGTTCAATACCAGTTCGGTCAGATCGGTATTCATTGCCTGCATGCCGGCGATGAACGGGAATTTGTCATAGACGGCAGTGTCCAGTACTTTCGCGCAGGATTTTGCCTGCTGCATGCGTTGGTCCGGTACTTCCACGTATAAATCTTCGACCAGGATTTTTCCGGTGATCTCGTCTTCAAGACGTGACAACAAATGTCGAAGGATACGGAAGCTCGATGGCACGATGCCGGAAGCGTCGCCGGAATGTACGCCTTCTTCCAGCACGCTGACTTTTAGATTGCCGCCGGCCAAGCCGCGCAGTGACGTCGTGCACCAGAGTTGATCGTAATTGCCACAACCCGAATCGAGGCAAACTACCAGCGAGGGTTTGCCAATGCGTTCGGCGAGGTGGTCGACATAGAAAGGCAAATCGTAACTGCCGGATTCTTCGCAAGCTTCAATCATTACGACGCACCGGCTATGCGGTTTGCCTTGGGCCTGCAATGCGCGAATTGCGGTCAACGAACCGAAGATCGCGTAACCATCATCGGCACCACCCCGGCCGTACAATTTGTCCTGCTTCAATACCGGTTTCCATGGGCCCAGATCATCGGCCCAACCGGTCATTTCCGGTTGCTTGTCCAGATGGCCGTAGAGCAATACGCAGTCATCGCCGCTGCCGGGGATCTCGATAAAAATAAGCGGGGTTCTACCTTCAAGACGAACCACTTCCACTTTCATGCCGGCGATATCCTGCTGTTTGGCCCAGTCGGCCATCAGGTCAACGGCGGCATCCATATAACCGTGCTTCTGCCAGTCGGCATCGAACATCGGGGATTTATTGGGTATGCGGATGTATTCGATCAATTGCGGGACGATGTCGCCATCCCAGGCGTCACTCACTAAACGGTCGGTTTTTGCGGTATCCATAAGTATTCCTGTTCACAGACCTTCATTCTAGACCTCATTAAAGCCGATCGCACCTCCGCAGGCGTGAAGCCGTAGGGAAAATCCGACACGCATTCAGTGAAATTTCCTACCAAATGCCGGGTGTCAGGGCGATAGGCCGCATCCTGGCGAATCTCCAGACTGTGTTCACCGAAACGGCATCGCCGCAACGGATTAACCCACCCAGGAGATTTGCATGAAAAAACTGTTTCTTATTGTGAAAACCCTCGTCTTGTCCGCCTTGCTGGCAAGCTCGGCCTTCGCCGCCGAGAAAGTGAACATCAATACGGCGGATGCTGCGACGCTTGATCGCGTACTCGTCGGGATCGGCCCCAGCAAGGCAGAGGCGATTGTTGTTTACCGCAAACAAAACGGCGCATTCCGCAGTGCCGATCAATTGGCCAGCGTAAAAGGCATCGGTCTTGCAACGATTGAAAAGAATCGCGACCGCATCCTGTTGGGCGGTGTTGCACCTGCGGCTGCTCCAGCCAAAGCAGCTCCCGCAAAAGCGCCGGTCGCAAAGGCGAAAGCGGCGCCGGCAAAAGCGCGTTGATCAATGCTGCAAACACAAGTCGCGCCGACGAGTGGCGCGGCTTTTTTTATTCCAAAAATATGGAGTGAAATATGTCGACAACCATGGAAGCATCGAAAGCGGTAAACCCTGTAAAACCGCCGATACAAAAGGCCTCGGAAAAAGAGCCGGCCTTGATTCAAAACCAGGCGTATTTGCTGGCGGCGACCACCATTTTCAGGCGACCGGTGTTTCGTGATGTCGATGCGGCCAGGGCGGCGGCATCGGTACACAATATGAAATGGGTCTGGCGTGACAGTCAGGTACTGGCATGGGTGTTGCTACCTGACCAGTGGCAAGGACTCGTGGTGCTTGGGCAAAACGATGAATTGCGAAAATTGATGGGGCGCTTTAAAACGGCAACGGCCAAAGCAATTGATGCCCGATATAAAAAAGTGGGCTGGTTATGGGGTAATGGATTTCAGGACCAGGCTTTGACGCAGGACGTTGTGCTCAGGGATGCAGGAAGGCATCTGGTAACGCAGCCCCTCAGGCTCGGATTGGTAGATGACATCCGAAAATACCCCTATTGGAGTGCCATCTGGCTGGAAACAGGGAACGACCACCTGGCATGGCCTGGGTCGCGCAGATGAGGGTCGCTGCAGTAAACTCCTGGTATGCATATTCAACTCATTCCAGCCAATGAATACCGGCGTACCCGCTGGAAAAACGGCTTGGGCTGGACGCGGGAAATTACCCGATATCCCGAAGATGCCGATGCGTGGTCATGGCGTTTATCAATTGCCGAAGTCGACAAGGATGGCCCGTTTTCGAGTTTTGAAAACATCGATCGTGAGCTGATATTGCTGAGCGGCGAGGGTATGCGCCTGCATTTTGCCGATGGCGAAACGAAGGACTTGCATCCTCCGCATCAGCGACACAGATTTGCCGGCGAACGCGAATTGCATGCAGAACTGCTCAATGGCCCTACCCATGATTTCAATGTGATGTGGCTGCGCGATCATTACCATGCCGAGGTATTGCACCGCCCTCTGGTCGGGCCAATGGTATTTTTCAGCGAGAAAAACGTGAGCTGGGCGATCTACATGCTGAGTGGTATCGCGCAGTTCAAGGATCAGGCGCAGCTCATGCGAATCCAGCAGGGAGATACTGCGTTGTTAATGCCGGATGATACTGGCGGACGATTGATTATTGATGGCGGCGGCGAGGTGTTGCTGGTGAAGCTGCGCGAACTGCGGAAGGATTAATTTCTGTCGTCGCGCGTAAACACTGCGCCATCTTCCACTTTTACCGGAAAAACCACCGTCGGCGTATAAGCCGGGGCACATAGGGCTTCGCCGGTACGCACATCGAATTTCGCGCCATGGCGGATGCATTCAACGCTGAAGCCATCGACCGGGCCTCCGGCCAATTCGCCGCCATCGTGCGTGCAGACATCTTCGATCGCGTAGAACTGGCCATCAATGTTGTAGACCGCAATGGCGGTATCGCCATCGAAGACGACTTTGTATTCGCCGGGCAGGCAATCGATCGTGGCGCAGACTTTAACCCAGTCCATGCTCACAACTCCTTGGTCAGCAATTCAAAACGCAGGTCATCCCGTTTCGGAATGCCGAAACGCTCATCGCCGTAGGGAAACGGCTTGTGGATTCCGGTTCGCTCATAACCACGACGTTCGTAAAAGGCAATCAGGCTGTCACGGATATCAATCACGGTCATTTCCATCCGCGGGCAATGCATTTCGTCGCCTGCCTGGCGTTCCGCTTCGGCCAGTAACAGTTTTCCGATGCCGCCGCCCTGTAGACCCGGCCGAACGGAGAACATGCCAAAGTAACCCGCGCCATGTGCCTGTTTCTCCACGTGGCAGCAGGCCAGCAATTCGCCGTCTTTTTCCGCCAGCAAAATGCGGTTGTCGGGTGTGGTCAGGATTTTCTGAAGGCTTTCGGCATCAATACGCTGGCCATCCAGCATATCGGCTTCGGTCGTCCAGCCGGCGCGGCTGGCATCGCCGCGGTACGCGGATTCGACCAGCGCAATCAATGCGGGAATATCGGCGGTTTGTGCGGCACGAAAACTCAACATGTTGAAATCCTATCCGAGTAATTTTCTGACTTTGTGAATCGCCGCGACCAGGGCATCGATTTCCCGTTCGGTATTATAGAAAGCGAAGGAAGCGCGGCAAGTTGCCGCAACACCAAAGAATTCCATCAGCGGATGCGCACAATGCTGTCCGGAACGCACGGCAATGCCTTCAAGATCGAGCAGGGTGGCCAGGTCATGCGAGTGCGCACCTTCGACCTGAAATGAAATGACGGCGGCTTTTTCGGAAGCCTCACCGAAAATACGCAGGCCCTCGATTTGTTTCAGGGCGTGAGTAGCGTAAGTGAGTAAAGCCTGTTCGCGCTGCTGGATATTTTCCATTCCGATGGCTTCGAGATAATCCACGGCGGCGCCGAGTCCGATCACGCCGGCAATATTCGGCGTTCCGGCTTCGAATTTATGCGGTGGATCATTGAACACGGTTTTTTCGAAACGCACTTCCTTGATCATCTCGCCGCCGCCAAAAAAGGGCGGCATCGCCTCAAGATGTTCGCGTTTGGCCCACAGGCCACCAGTGCCTGTCGGGCCGCACATTTTATGACCGGTAAACACATAAAAATCACAGCCGATCGCGGCGACGTCAACCTTGCGGTGTGGCAAAGCCTGCGAACCGTCGATAACCGTCGCGATCTTGCGTTTTCGTGCTTCACGGCAAATCTGTTCGATCGGATTTACCGTGCCAAGTACATTCGATACATGGGTGATGCCGAGAATTTTTACGTCCTGTGTCATCGCCTGCCAAAGCGCAGGCAAATCGATTTCACCGGCGACATTGATCTCCGCGACACGAATTTCCGCACCGGTGCGTTCGGCAATCAATTGCCAGGGCACGATATTGGCATGATGTTCCATGCGCGATAGCAAAATGACATCCCCGGCCTTCAATCGAGGCAAGGCATAGCTGTAGGCAACTAGATTGATGGCTTGCGTGGTACCTGAGGTCAATACCAGTTCGTCCGGACGAACATTGATAAAGCGAGCAAGTTTTTGTCGCGCGGCTTCGAAAGCCTCGGTTGCTTCCATGCCCAGCGTGTGTACTGCACGGGAGATATTGGCATTGTGTTCGCGGTAAAACGCATCGACGGCATCAATCACGGCCGATGGTTTTTGTGCGGTATTGGCCGAATCGAAATAGGCCAGCGGCTTTCCGTTGACGCTGCGGGACAGGATCGGGAAATCACCGCGAATTTTCGTCCAATCGGTATTCACGCCTGCACCTCAGTTGACTGCAGCATTTTTTCCAGATGCGGTGCGACCAGTCCGACCAATTCATCGTTCGCCAATACCTGCAAGGTTTCCTTGCAGAACGCATTGGTCAACATGGCTTTGGCTTGCGCTTCGGGAATGCCGCGTGCGCGCAAATAGAAAAGATGGCCGGCATCGAGACGGCCAACGGTAGCGCCATGGCTGGCAGTCACTTCATCGGCGTGAATCACGAGTACCGGCTGGGTATCGATTTCCGCATTGTCCGAGAGCAATAAATTTTTATTGGATAAATGCGCGGTAGTGCCATCGGCACCTTTTTCGATCAGGATGCCGCCATGGAATACCGCTCGTCCGCGTTCGTTGGCCAGACCGCGCCACAGAAGATGGCAGGAAGTATTTTTGGCGATGTGCCGGATGTCCAAGCGGGTGTCGATATGGCGACGGCCACTGGCAATGAGGCTGCCATTCGCATGAACGTTTGCACCATCGCCAAGCAGGCTTATCTGCAAATCATGTCGTGAAAGATGCGCACCCAGCTCGAGGTCAAGACGGCGATAGGTCGCATGGGTTTGCAACGCGGCTTCGGTTCGCAGGAATTGGCTTGCGCCTGCATCGTCTTGCTGTATGCGAGCATGCGTCAGCTCGGCGCCATCGTGTAAAGCGATGTCGCAAAGATGGTTCGACAAATGCTGGTGGGCATCCTGCGAGATATGGTGCTCGATCAAATCCAATTTCGCATTTTCGCCCAGTACGATGTTGTGACGGTAGGCAATCGCGAGGTCATGTCCGCTGTTCAAGGAAACAAAAACGGCATGCAGACGAATTGGATCGCCTGTCGCTTTTGACAGCTCAATCTGCAAGCCCTTGCTTGCGATGGCGGTATTCAATTTCGCGAAAATTTCGTGGGCAGCAGCGAAACGTGAATCTTCAACGGGAGCTTTTACGTTATTAGATTGGATGTTCAAGCCAGCGGGCAAATTCGTCAATGCGGAATTTTCCGGATCAAACACACCATTCACGAACACGATACGCGGCGCCGGAATGGCGGCAATGGTTTTCCGGGTATCTGCGTTGATCGTAGCCAAGGTCGACGCCGGCGCAGCAAAATGACGTGCCGACAAGGCGCGCAGTGACGTGTATTTCCATTGTTCGCTGCGCGGGCCCGGCAAGCCGATGGCCACTGCTTCATCAAGCGCCTGTCTTGACTGCGCGCTACCAGCAAACGCGGTTTGCAGGGATTCAAGCAAGGCGGTCATGGTGCCACTCTATCCTTCACCCAGGAATAACCGTGTGCCTCGAGTTCCAGCGCCAGTTCCGGGCCACCGCTTTCGACGATCCTGCCGTCGGCAAGCACGTGCACGACATCGGGTTTGATGTAGTCGAGAAGACGTTGGTAATGGGTAATCACCAGGAACGCGCGTTCGGGCGAGCGCATCAGGTTGACGCCATCTGCCACTGCTTTCAGTGCATCGATATCGAGGCCGGAATCGGTTTCATCGAGAATCGCGAGTTTCGGTTCGAGCAGGGCCAGCTGGAAAATTTCATTGCGTTTCTTTTCGCCACCGGAAAAACCTTCGTTGACTGCGCGATGCAGCAGTTCGTCTTTCAAATGCAGGACGGAAAGTTTTTCACGCACCAGTTTCAGGAATTGCATCGAATCGACTTCCGGCTCGCCACGATATTTTTTCTGGGCATTCAGGGCCGAGCGCAGGAAGTAGGTATTGTTGACGCCGGGGATTTCGACCGGATATTGGAACGCAAGGAAAACGCCTTCAGCGGCACGCTCTTCCGGTTCCAGCTCCAGTAAATTCTTGCCCTGGTAGGTCACGCTGCCTTCGACGACTTCGTAGCCCTCGCGACCGGACAGTACATTGCCGAGCGTGGATTTGCCGGCGCCGTTCGGGCCCATGATCGCATGCACTTCACCGGCTTTCACTTCGAGTGAGAGACCTTTGAGGATTTCTTTTCCGGCGACGCGGACGTGGAGGTTTTCGATTTTTAGCATGTCAATTTCTACTATGAAATATTTTATTGTGCGTAGGAGCGACGGAAGTCGCGATCCACTATGAATGATTATCGCGACTTCCGTCGCTCCTACCCGACTGCGCCTTCGAGGCTGACTTCCATCAGTTTCTTGGCTTCCACCGCGAATTCCATCGGCAATTCCTTGAAGACCTGTTTGCAGAAGCCGTCGACGATCAGCGACACCGCGTCCTCTTCGCTGATGCCGCGGGAGCGGCAATAGAAAAGCTGGTCGTCGGAAATTTTCGACGTCGTTGCTTCGTGTTCCACCGTGGAGGTTGAGTTTTTCACTTCGATATACGGAAACGTGTGGGCGCCGCATTTCTTGCCGATCAGCAGTGAATCGCATTGTGTGTAATTGCGCGATGACTCGGCCGATTTCTCGACCTTGACCAAACCACGATAGGTGTTTTGTCCGCGACCGGCCGAAATGCCCTTGGAAATGATTTTCGATTTAGTACGTGCCCCGATATGGATCATCTTGGTGCCGGTATCGGCTTGCTGTTTGTGATGCGTCAACGCGACCGAGTAAAACTCGCCGGTAGAATCGTCGCCGCGCAACACGCAGCTCGGGTATTTCCAGGTAATCGCCGAGCCGGTTTCCACTTGTGTCCAGGAAATCTTGCTGCGATGACCGCGGCATTCGCCGCGCTTCGTCACGAAGTTGTAAATGCCGCCAACACCGTTTTCATCACCGGGATACCAGTTTTGCACGGTGGAATATTTGATTTCGGCATCGTCCATCGCAACCAGTTCCACGACCGCGGCATGCAACTGGTTTTCATCGCGTTGTGGCGCCGTGCAGCCTTCCAGATAACTGACGTAGGCTTTTTCTTCGCAAATAATCAGCGTGCGCTCGAATTGCCCGGTGTGACCGGCATTGATGCGGAAGTAGGTACTCAATTCCATCGGGCAGCGTGTGCCTTTCGGAATATAGACAAAGCTGCCGTCGGAAAAAACGGCGCAGTTCAATGCGGCAAAATAATTGTCGCCGACTGGCACTACGCTGCCGAGATATTTTTTGACCAATTCCGGATGTTCGCGAATGGCTTCGCTCATCGAGCAGAAAATCACGCCGGCTTTTGCCAGCTCAGCCTTGTAAGTCGTACCGACCGAGACGGAGTCGAACACCGCATCGACGGCCACGCCGGCCAATCGCGCGCGTTCATGCAGGGGCACACCGAGCTTGTCATAGGCTTCGAGCAATTTCGGATCGACGTCGGCCAGGGATTTCGGCGCGTTTTTCGGTGCGGCGTAATAGCTGCTGGCCTGGAAATCGATTTCGGCAATCTCGAGTTTTGCCCATTCCGGAGGAGTCATCGTCAGCCAATGCCGGTAAGCCGAAAGACGCCACTCGGTCATCCACTCGGGTTCGTCTTTCTTTTTCGAAATAAAACGCACCACGTCTTCATCCAGACCCGGCGGCAGCGAATCCATTTCGATGTCGGTAATGAAACCGGCGCTGTACTTGCGATCAAGGACTTTATGGATTTCGGCATTTTCAGTATTCATGCATCACCTCATGCCTTCGCTAACTGCAAAGGAATTGATTTTTTTGAAACGGCTTTTATAGATGCGGTCGGCGTCATTTCGGCCAGACTCACGCCGCGCAATGCGTCGGCGACGACATCATTGATCCGCAGCCATTTGCTGCGCACGCCGCAATGGGTTTCGTGTTCGCAACTGGAATGTTCCCCGCTGCACTCGGTCATTCCGAGTGGACCTTCGATAGCTTCGACGATGTGAATAAGGGAGATTTGCGAGGCGGGTCTCGCCAGTCGGTAGCCGCCGGCACTGCCGCGAAAGCTTTGAACCAGACCTGCTTGGGTGAGGGTTTTCAGCAATTTGCTGACCGTGGGAAGTTCCAGATGGGCGCGTTCAGCCAACTCGGTGGCGTTATGTACGCGCTCGGGCGCATCGGCCAGGGTACTTAGCACGACGGTAGCGTAATCGGTGAGTTTGGTGACACGCAGCATCGGAGTGCGTCCTCATATAGGACTAAAATTGTACTATATAAAGACCTTCGCCTCAATCAAGGGACTGTGAAGATCGTTTGAAACCCGCGACAATAGAGGCCTTGTCGTTTTGAAGCCTTCTATGTCCAACCTATTTGCTGCTCGGCAATCGCCGATTCACGGCAATGGCGTATTCGCCATCGCTCCCATCAAAAAAGGCACTCGCCTGATTCAGTATCAAGGCAAGTTGCTTACCCACAAGCAGGTTGACCGCATGTATGCGGACGATGTCGAAACCGGACATACGTTTCTGTTTACCCTCAACGAACATTTCGTGATTGATGCGAATACGGACGGCAATGATGCGCGCTGGATCAATCATTCCTGCGAACCCAATTGCGAAGCCGTGATCGACGAAGACGATGATGGCGATCCGACCAAAGACAGGGTATTCATCGAGGCAATCCGCGCGATCAAGCCTGGCGAAGAGCTCACCTACAATTACGGCATCGTGCTGGAAGAAGCCCACACGCCGCGCGTGAAGAAACTCTGGGCCTGTTTATGCGGCTCGAAAAAATGCACGGGGACCATGTTGCAACCCAAGCGCAAGAAAAAACAGGCATAAAAAACGCCGGATGCCTGAGGCAGCCGGCGTGGTTTTTCAAAAGCAGGCGGTGCTTATTTTCTTGCCGGGCTTGGTGCAATGTTTCTTTGCAAATTCTTGAAGGGTGACAGGTCGATATTGGTGATGCCGTATTTCGCTGTCAGCGCCTGCATCGCCTGTGCATAGGCGGGTGTTCCGGGTTTCGTTGTCTTGGTCGCATTTGCGCGTTCGACATAGAACTGTTCATAACCGCCCGGCGTAAACGTCAGGAACAAACGTACCGGCTTGTTCGTGAGATTGGCATGCGCATGCGGGGTACCTTTGGGAATATGGACGAAAGAGTTGGCGGGGTAGGTGACTACCTGGTCGCGAATGCGCATCGTCAAAACACCTTCCAGCACCAGGATCGATATGTCGGTTCTGCTATTGCTTTGCAACGTGGTCGAATAACCGGGTTTTTCAAACAGCATGATTTGCGAAATACTGCCTTGGGTTTCCTTGCTGCTGGATTTGATAATGACCTCGCCGACTGCCAGATCCAAGCGTTGCCCCTGACCCGGGAGTCTCACGATGGGAGCTTGCTGAGCGGCAACTGACAGGCTGCAGGTCACGGAAACGGCGGCAGCAAACGCCAGCGCGGTCATTTTACGGGCGGTATTCAAGGTCATTTGGGGGTCCTCTAAAGAGCCACTAGCCTAGCGCAAGGAGGCTTTTTTCGCACGCACGATTTCCCGCAACGCTTCGCACCATTCATTGTGCGGACAATAAGGCCTTACCCAAAATCATGTCTGCGGCTCGTTCTGCAATCATCATGGTCGGCCCGTTGGTGTTTCCGCCGATCAGTTTCGGCATCACCGAAGCATCCACGACTCGCAGTCCGCTGACGCCGCGCACACGGCATTGGGAGTCCACCACGGTATCGATATCATCGATATTGCCCATCTTGCAGGTACCAATCGGGTGGTAAATCGATTCCCCTTTCCGGCGAATGAAATCATTGATTGCCGAGTCATCCTGAACCTGGGCGCCAGGCAATAATTCTTCGCCGCGATACGCAGTAAATGCATCCTGTGCCAGGATTTGCCGCGATAGACGCAGTGCCTCGCGCATGACCTTGATATCGAAGCCATCAGTATCACTTAGGTAGCCGGGTTCGATTTTCACTTTGTCATTCGGGTCAGCACTGTTGAGCGACAATCGTCCGCGACTTTTCGGGCGCAGAAAACAGGCATGCAAGGTGTAGCCAAAACCGGGCAGGCGATTGCGACCATGATCGTCGAGTTGTGCCGGAACAAAATGGAATTGCACATCGGGACGTTCGTCTTCGGCGAGCGGGCTACGGACAAAGCCACCTGCCTCGGCGATATTGCTGGTGCCGGCACCTTGCTTGAACAGATAGAAATTCAGGCCAATCGCAATATCGTTGGTCTTGTCATACGTAACGTCTTGCGTGCAGCGCTGCAAGGTGCAGACATCGAGATGATCCTGCAAATTGCCGCCGACACCGGGTGCATCCACAAGGACATCTATGCCATGGGCTTGCAAATGCTGTGCCGGGCCGATGCCCGAGAGCATCAGTAATTGGGGCGAGTTGATGGCGCCGCCGGAAAGAATGACTTCGCGCCTGGCAGAAATTTCGTGTGCGCCTTTTTCCTTGATCGAATACACCACGCCGGTGGCTTTGCCGTTTTCAAACAGTACGCGACTGGCCTTGGCATGGGTGATCACGGTCAGGTTGGGACGCTGGCGTATTGGTTTCAAATACGCTTCAGCCGAAGAGCTGCGCGAGCCTGCACGAGTAGTGGTTTGGTAGAAACCAAAACCTGCTTGTTCGGCACCGTTGAAATCGTTTGTTTGCGGGAAGCCTGCCTGTTGGCTGGCCTTGACGAAGACTTCGGACAGGACATTTTTATGAGTGGGATCGGAGACGCCGAGCGGGCCATTGCCGCCATGGAATTCCGATTCGCCCCGGCTATTGCCTTCGCTACGCTTGAAATAAGGCAATACATTTTTCCAGTGCCAACCATCGGCACCGAGTTCGGCCCACTCATCGTAATCCCTGGCATGACCACGGATGTAACACATCGCATTGATCGAACTTGAACCGCCGAGGACTTTCCCGCGAGGCCACCAGAGCGAACGATTATTCATGTGCGGATCGGGAGCGGTACTGTAATCCCAGTTCACGCCTTTCTTGCCGACCAGTTTTGCCAAACCGGCGGGCATATGGATAAAAGGGTGCCAATCGCTTGGTCCGGCTTCCAGCAAGCACACGCTGATTTTGGGGTCTTCGCTCAGGCGATTGGCCAGCACACAACCGGCAGAGCCGGCACCAACAATGATGTAATCGTACACAGGCATTCTGTCTTTATTCCGTAACGGGACGAGGCTAGGCGCTTGGCCTAGAGTAATTGCTCGATTAGGCGAAAATTTGCTCTATCGGCTAAGCTTAAGCCTCATAGTGTGACGGTGAACGCAGGATGCACGAACAAGCAAAGCGTCTGGGATGGCAAGACCTGAGCAAGGCGATGACCGAAGTGCCGGCCTTGCCTGTTTCGGCCATTTATTTCTTCTGCCTGTTATGTGGTTACTACTTGTTGAGGCCGGTGCGCGATGCGTTCGGAGCCAGTCCGGAAGTCGAAGCAGTATTTCCGCAATGGCTGATCACTTGGTCGCTGGCGCACGGCATCGCCATCAGCGAACTGACCCTGCAGATATTGTTTACCGGCACTTTCATCTCGATGCTGCTCTTGCAGCCAGTTTATGGCGCCTTGGTCAGTCGTTACCCGCGCCGCGTTTTCCTTCCGATCGTGTACGGGGTTTTCATTCTTTGTCTCATTGCATTTTATGCCTTGTTTGATCGGGAAATAGCAGGCCGCGGTGCGGTCTTTTTTATCTGGGTGGCGGTATTCAATCTGTTTGCGGTCTCGGTATTCTGGAGTTTCATGTCGGATATCTACACCGAGCAGGCGGCGCGTCTGTTCTACAGTTACATCGGGGTTGGCGGTACGCTTGGTGCGATTGCGGGGCCGATGCTGACGAAAGTGTTGTCAAAACATTTGCAGGTACCGCAATTACTGCTGGTCTCGATTTTCTTCCTGAGCATATGCCTGGTATGCATTTTGCTCCTGAGGCGCTGGGCAAGGCGGGCGGAGCAATTGCGACAGCAAAACAATGATGATGTTGCGATCGGCGGGAGTTTCTGGGCCGGTTTCCGAATCGTAACGAGTACGCCCCTGCTGCGGGCAATGGCGTTGCTGATGTTCTTCGGTGTCGGCGTCGGGACCCTGCTGTATAACGAACAGGCCATCATCGCAAAACAAATTCTCAGTGATGAAGCACGCACGGCGTTTTACGCGAATATCGATTTCTGGATCAATGCCGTCACTCTGTTCATTCAATTATTCGTCGCACCGTTCGTGCTATTCCGTTTTGGTGTCAGGCCACTGCTATTGTTGCCTGCAGCAGCGATAACCCTGGGTTATTGCCTGCTTGCCGCCGCACCCTTGCCGATTCTGGTGGCGATCGTCCAGATCGCAACGCGCGCCGGCGAGTTTTCGCTCAGCAAGCCTGCACGGGAAACCATCTACACGAGAGTTGACCGGGAAACCCGCTACAAGGCAAAGGCGTTTATCGATACTGCGGTGTATCGCGGTGGTGATCTTACCTTTGTCTGGCTGCATAAATTCATCTCGGCCTTTGGTTCTGCAACGGTCTTCGGCGTCGGCATTTTTATCGCCTTGGGCATGAGCTTCGGTGCCTGGAAAGTAGGCAAGCAGCAGGAAAATCTGTCCGACGACAAGTCATAAGCGTGTCTGTCTTTTCGGATCATTATCAAGTTGTCACCCAGTTTTGCCGATCTTGGAGCAATACCAAAGCATGACCTTTGGCGCATGGCAGCCGACATTCTGCAGCGCAAGCTTGAGTACTTGATGCAGGGAGAGAAGCCATGGTTTCACGTCGCGAATTCGTTGCCGCAAGTGCAGGCATTGCCGCCATCGCGGCCACCCCGGGAGCTATCGGAAAAACACTGTCGGGCAAAAAACCCTTGCGCATATTGATCATGGGCGGCACCGGTTTTCTTGGGCCGCATTTCGTCGAGGCTGCCTTGAATAAAGGCCATCAGCTCAGCCTGTTCAATCGCGGAAAAACCAATCCCGGCCGTTTCAAGGATTCGCGCTATGCCGCCATCGAACAATTGCAGGGGGATCGCAAAAGCGACTTGTCGGCGCTGGAAAATAAAACTTGGGATGCGGTACTGGATACCTCCGCGTACTTGCCGGCCGATGTCACGCGTTCGGCGGGTTTGCTTGCAAAAGCGGTACGGCAATATCTGATCGTGTCCACCATTTCGGTCTACGCGAAAATGGACAAGCCGGGTCTCGATGAAGCATCGGAATTGATCGAGCTGGCGGATCCGAATGTCGACAAGGTCAGCAATGAAACCTACGGCGGATTGAAAGCCTTGTCGGAAAAAGCGGCAGAAAACGCAATGCCCGGAAAAGTAACCGTGGTGCGTCCGGGTCTGATCGTCGGCCCCGGCGATCACACGGATCGCTTTACCTATTGGCCGGCACGTGCCGCACGTGGTGGCGATATTCTCGCGCCGGAAAATCCGGATGCGCCGACGCAGTTTATCGACGTGCGCGATCTGGCGAATTTTTTATTGCACCTGATCGAGCAGAAAAATATCGATGTTTTCAATGCCGATGCCCAGGCCGGTAGCCTCACGATGGGCAAGGTGCTGGATGCCTGTCTGAAAGTGTCACCGAAAGCCGGAAAACCTGTGTGGGTAGCTGCCGATTTTTTGGCCGAAAACAATGTCGGGGCCTGGATGGACCTGCCTTGCTGGATACCTGCGCACGGAGATGAAGCCGGCTTCGGACAACGCAGCGCGAAGAAGGCGCTTGCAGCTGGTTTGATGTATCGACCATTGATCAACACGGTGCGCGATACCTTGGCCTATTGGAATGGCTTGCCCGCGGAGCGCCGTGCAAAACCGCTTGCAGGTCTGAGCCCTGAGCGTGAAGCGGAAGTGCTTGCAAAATGGGCGCAGAAAAACAAAACGTCATCGTGAAGCCTGCTTGTCCGGACATGCGCCCTTAATAATTTCTGTGTTAGCGTAAACGCATCTTTGGTTCGGGAGTGCGTGATGAAAAAACTTGCCCAGTCGGGTCTCATTTTTTTGATGCTGTCGGTATCTGCCTGCCAAAGTGCACCTGATGCCAATGCAGAATCGGGTTCCACGGCCGAACTTCAGAATACCCTGTGGAAGCTGACCGAATTGAACGGAGCATCGGTGTCGACCGCCGACGGCCAGCGCATGGCTTCACTGACACTGGATTCTCAGGCATCCCAGGCACGCATCGTGACGGCATGCAATCGTGGTTCGGCCGGTTTTACGCTTGAAGGCGATTCGATAAAGTTTGCCGCAGCCATATCGACCAAGATGATGTGTCCGCCGGAACAAATGCAGCAGGAAACGGCTTTCCTGAAAGTTATTGCAGACACGGTCCGTTATGAAATCAAAGGCGAAACACTCGAGTTGTACAATTCGGACAAGCAGTTATTGGCGGCATTCCATTCCGAATACCTGAAGTAGGAAGATGTCCGATCACTCCATCAAGCCCTATGGCAAACCTGCCGGTGGCTGGGATTCCCTGAAACGTTCCTGGCAGGCACTGCGTGACGAAGGCATCGTCACGCGAGGTGCAAAAGCCTTGTTGCGTACCAACCAGAGCGAAGGTTTTGATTGTCCGGGTTGTGCCTGGCCGGATCGAAACCCGAATTCGACCTTCGAATTTTGCGAGAACGGCGTCAAGGCAGTCGCGGCCGAGGCGACCTCGAAACGTGTTACCCATGACTTTTTTTTCGTCCACACCGTCAGCGAATTGGCAAGGCAGGACGATCTCTGGCTTGAAGCACAGGGAAGACTGACTGAGCCGATGCGTTATGAGCCGAGCACGGATCGATACGTGCCGGTAAGCTGGGATGATGCCTTTGAACTGATCGCCGAACGACTGAAGGCGATTGATCATCCAGACCAAGCCTTGTTCTATACCTCGGGCCGCACTTCTAACGAAGCCGCCTTCCTGTATCAGCTTTTCGTGCGTGAATTCGGCACCAATAATCTGCCGGATTGTTCGAATATGTGCCATGAAGCTTCCGGCGTCGCGATGACCGAGCAAATCGGCAGTGGCAAGGGTTCGGTATTGCTGGAGGACTTCGAACAAGCCGAAGCGATTTTCATCTTTGGACAAAATCCCGGCACCAACCATCCACGCATGCTGGGTGAATTGCGTTCTGCGGCGAAGCGCGGTTGCCGCATCGTGGTCTTTAATCCCTTGCGTGAACGCGGACTGGAGCGTTTCGCCAATCCGCAAAGTCCGAAGGATATGTTGACCGGCTCCAGTACGCCGATTGCATCGAATTACTACCAACTTAAAATCGGCGGCGATCTGGCGGCAGTTAAAGGCATCGCAAAAGCCATTATCGAAAAGGGCGATCTCGATCAGGATTTCATTGATCGGTACACGCATGGCTTCGAGTCGCTACTGGCCGATATCCAGGCAGAAAGTTGGGAAGTCATCGTTGAACAATCCGGGCTGACGAAAAACGAGATTGAGGAAGCTGCCGGAATCTACAATGCCAGCAAGGCCACGATTTTTTGCTGGGGCATGGGTATTACGCAACATCAACGCAGTGTGTCGACAATACAAATGCTGATGAACTGCCTGTTGCTGAAAGGCAATATCGGCAAGCCGGGCGCCGGTCCGTGCCCGGTGCGCGGTCATTCCAATGTGCAGGGTGATCGCACGATGGGCATCTACGAAAAACCGGCTGCCGAATTCCTGGACAGGCTTGGCGCCGAATTTAATTTCGAACCACCGCGTGCGCATGGTTACGATGTCGTAGCAAGTATCGAAGCAATGCTGGCCGGCAAGGCGAAAGTATTTTTTGCGATGGGCGGTAATTTCGCGGCGGCCACACCCGATACGCACCGTACCGCCAGGGCTTTGCGCCAATGTGATTTGACGGTCCATGTTTCAACCAAGCTAAACCGATCGCATCTGGTACACGGAAAGCAGGCCTTGATCCTGCCTTGCCTTGGTCGAAGCGAAAAAGACATCCAGTCGGCCGGCAATCAAGCGGTGAGCGTGGAAGATTCGATGAGCATGGTGCACCTGTCATCGGGCATGAAAAATCCAGCCTCGCCGGATTTGCTGTCGGAACCTGCCATCATTGCGCGGCTTGCCGTCGCCGCCTTACCGGACACCAAGACGCCGTGGCTGGATTTGATCGCAAATTACGATCGCATTCGCGAGCGGATTGCCGCTGTGATTCCGGGCTTTGAAAATTTCAACCAGCGCGTGCGTGTGCCTGGGGGTTTTCATCTTTATCATCCTGCACGTCAGCGTGAGTTTCCGACGCATTTGATGCGTGCCAATTTTTATGTGCATGCACTGGCTGATGCTGCCTTGGGACCGGAAAGCGAATTGTTCAATCTGATG